>JADEYI010000628.1_pt1 | contig 42636 bp, 36 predicted proteins | sample 8542331 | NCBI WGS metagenome assembly JADEYI01 (sample SAMN16510988, study PRJNA670497) | mine drainage metagenome | isolation source: biofilm near Copperflume 1 | place: Germany: Marsberg coppermine Kilianstollen | collected 2018-02 | reverse complement strand
GACCCTCTGATTACAAATCAGATGCTCTACCAGCTGAGCTACGCCAGCCCTGAAACGCGAATCCAGGTAAGACCAATCCAAAAATGCCCGTCCTACGCACTGGCGCACATTTCGCCACCACCACGCACAAGACTCAAATTATCACGCTGCGCTGTACATCGCAACAATCAGCTCTAGCTGCCTGCGGCAATGGGCAAGCCGACACATCGTTGAATCCCTGCTCATTCTGTACCCTCGCGCGCTCCTCGCCAGATATCGATCCCGCCATCCTTTGCGTATTTGTCGATTTCGTTCAGCTCTGCGGCGGTGAATTGCTGCTTCTTGACCGCATCCAGCGAATTATTGAGCTGCTCCACATTCCGCGCCCCAACCAGGGCAGAGGTAACTCGCGCATCTCGCAGCACCCAGGCAATCGCCATTTGCGCCAAGGTCTGTCCGCGCTCTGCTGCGACTTCGTTCAACGCCCGCACCCCCTTTAGATTCTCCTCGCTCAAAAATGATTTCGTGAAGGAATCCCCTGCTGTCACGCGTGAATTTCGCGGCACACCATGCAGATATTTATCCGTCAGCAGCCCCTGGGCCAGCGGAGAAAACGCAATGCAGCCCACACCCAACTCCTCCAGCGTGGAAAGCAGTCCCTGCTCGACCCAACGGTTCAGCATCGAATACGACGGCTGATGAATCAGCAGTGGCACGCCCTCTCTGAGAAGAATCTGCGCTGCTTCCCGGGTCCGCTCTGGACTGTACGACGAGATGCCAACATACAGGGCCTTCCCCTGCCGCACCGCTTGTATTAGCGCACCCATGGTCTCTTCCAGTGGTACGTCCATGGAGGGCCGATGGGAATAGAAAATATCGACGTAGTCCAGGCCCATGCGCTGCAAACTCTCATCGAGCGACGCCAGTAGATATTTCCGCGATCCACCCACGCCGTACGGTCCGGGCCACATGTCCCAGCCCGCTTTCGACGAAATCACCAGTTCATTGCGGTATGGGCGAAGATCTTTGCGCAGGATATGGCCAAAATTCTCCTCGGCAGAACCATACGGCGGCCCGTAGTTATTCGCCAGATCGAAGTGCGTCACGCCGCGGTCGAACGCCCGTCGAATCATTGCCCGGCCCGTTTCGAAAACGTCGGCACCCCCGAAGTTCTGCCATAGTCCGAGCGATATGGCGGGCAGAACCAGGCCGGACTGCCCGCATCGACGAAACTCCGCACCGTCATATCGTTTCGCATCCGCCATGTAAGTCATCGAATACCTTTCATTTACTTATCCGCGGGCTACTGCATGCTGTGGCACATCTCTCCATCCAATACCAGAATGATATCGCCACCGTGGAACCTTCCATTCAACTCCTGATATGACATCTTTTCAAAGGAAGGATTAACATGTTGCGCACGCGCTGTGAGACCTTCGGATGAATCGAACCGTCGATAACGTAGATGGATGCGTCCAAAACAAACAGGCAACCAGAAAGAGATTCTAATGCGCACTGCAACAATCGTGGTTTTCATGAGTATGTTCGGCGGCGTCCTTGCTGTTGCCGCCCCTGCTATGCTGCGCCAACAGGCGAGCAGCCAAACGCGCCCAGCGGCCAATCTGCTGGTCGGATCGATTACCGCCATCGACGGCAAATTGCTCACAGTGAAGTCCGATTCCGGCACAACAACCACAGTGACGACGAGCGATACCGCACGCATTCTGCAAAGTATGCCAGGGGCGAAAACTGTTACCGGCGCAACGCCAATCCCGATTACCGGTATCGCTGTGGGAGACCGCGTTCTCGTAGCCATTCATACAGCTCCTGACAGCTCTGCCACCATGGCCACCACTGTGATCGTAATGAAGCAGGCTGACATCGCGAAGAGACAGCAGGCCGAGCAGGCAGACTGGCAGCTCCACGGCATCGGCGGAATTGTGAAAACTGTAGATATTGCTGCGGGTACACTGACTATCGCCTCGCAGACGCACACCGTCAAGGTTCAAACTACGGCTAAGACGATCGTGCGGCGATACGATCCAGCCTCCATTCAATATTCCGACGCCAAGCCTTCCACCCTCGATCAAATCCATCCCGGCGACCAGTTGCGGGTGCGCGGGAACCGCAGCCCCGACGGCAGCGAAATTCAGGCCGATGAAGTTGTTGCCAGCTCCTTTCGCAATATTGCAGGAACGGTGGCTTCCATTGATTCCGCCGCCAGCACCCTCACCGTAACCGATTTCGCAACGAAGAAACCAGTTGTCATTCGCATCGCCACCGACTCGCAGCTGCATAAACTGCCTGCCATGATGGCGCATTTTCTTGCCATGCGCTTCAAAAACGGAAGTTCGGGCTCTACCCAGGGAGGACAGCAAGCTGCATCCGGCAATCCTCAATCTGGAAACGTACCGCAAAATCTCCCGGTGAGCACAGGAGGGAAAGCCCCGAGTGGCAACCTCTCGCAAATCCTGCGACGCACTCCCGTGATTCAACTTTCCGATCTACACAAAGGCGACGCCGTCATGATCGTGGCCAGCCAAGGCACGCCCGGCTCGGCGACTGCCTTTACCTTGCTGGCCGGTGTCGAACCGATCCTTTCCGCATCGCCGGGCAGCAGCCAGAACATGTTCTCTGCCGCCTGGAACCTGGGTGGGCAGGGAGGCGCAGTACCAACGGATGGTGCGCCCCCAGCCAGCAGATAAAATCCTGTATCGGTGAGGCGCGTCATAAACGGAGCAACAGCGAGTCTGGCTGAATCGGCTGTAGATACGGGGTATACATCAGGATTCCGCTAACCTTCCCTCGGCAGAGCGCCATCGAAATCTGGAACCAGAAAGTGCCGGCGCTCTACTCTCTCTCCGATGCCAAGTCAGCGATACCCGGTATAACCAATCTGGAATTCGTCCTGATCAACTGCGAAATGCGGGACTACATCCACTTCTTCGGCATGCTGAAAACGTGCCCGACGAAATCGTTATCGCCAACAACACCCTTTCCCGCCGACTAACCGAGTATGTCGCTCGCATGCGCTCTGCACTGAGTCAAGCACGCTGCAGGCTGGACAGGGGCTTTAGGTTACCCGTATTGCCGACTGACGGCCATTGAATTTACGCTGGATTGGGTCTGCGGATGCTATGCTCGTAATCACATTTTGCTGCATGGCAATTTACTTGATGCTCTAAGGCCTTGAATCTTCCGGGACAGTTTGGGCCCGTAGCCAAAACATGACCGACTCCGACCCGCGAAGTGCGCACCCTATTCCCCCTTGCCATAATCGCATGAGGTACGCAGCAAACCATGCGTAGACATACATGGATCAGCCTCGGTATCGTCGTAGCCGTTATCGCGGCGCTCGCGGCAACCATTTATCTCCGCAAAAATGCCCCCCCGGAAGTGGCTCGGCTGCTGCCGGAAGCTGACGCCATCGTTTACTTCAATATAAAACCGCTGCGCGCATTGACTCGATTGGACCAGCACCCGGTAGCGCATGACTCCGACTATCAGGCCTTCATCGACGCTACAGGTATCGAGTTCGAACGGGATCTAGACCAGGTCGCGTTCGCCATGCATCGAGTGGCCAATCCCAATGGCCCGAACGGCCCGGTGGCTTACTCAGAGATTTTTCGCGGTCACTTCAACGGATCGCGGCTGAATGCATATCTAGCAACGCATTCAGCCGGCAGCGAGAGCTATGCCGGACACGATATTTACTCCATTCCACGTGGTGGTCGTACAGTGCGAGTCGTGGTGCTGAGCTACGATTTAGTCGCCGTCTCAAACACGCCGACTGCGGAGCAGATTCATTCCATGATCGATCGCTATCACGCGTCGGCATCGCCATTCAGCGGAGACACACTGCTCTCGCGCTACTATTCCGACGTGCCACTGCTGTCGGAGGCATGGGGAATCGGGCAGATTGGACTCCCGTTTGCATCGGGCCAACAAGGCCAGCCGTTCCAGGCTTTTGGGCTATCGTTGCCCATGCCGGTCGACTCAATCTTTATCGCGTCGGTGCGCTATTTAGGAGAGGTCCATCTGCGCGTAGAGGAGATCGCGCCGTCATGGAATGCGGCGAAAGAATCCGTGGAAATGGCGACCTTTGCATTAGGGCTACTCCGTTCCGCACAGATATCGGTTGGTCCTCAGGATGAGAATGCCCAGGAATGGAATGCCATGCTGCAGGGCGCTAAGGTAGAGCAGAAAAATAACCGCGCAATATTACGTGCAGTCGTTCCTGTTAGTATGATCCGCAGCTTGTTGTCAGAAAAAAAGGCAAGCAGCTCTGCTGTACCGATGAACACACCACCCGATCAATAAACATCCTGGGCTGTGGCGACAGAAAAACATTTTGCAAGTCTGCCAGGGCAGTAAAATCAGGGGTTATTCCCCACCGTTTTGCGGAAGCACAGTCTCCGCCATCTGCGCCATCGTCTCCCGCATGTAGCGGTGTGGATTGACAGGCGTGTTGTGGATGCGGACTTCGTAATGCAGATGCGCGCCGGTGCTGTGTCCGCTAACACCGACATAGCCGATTACCTGCCCGCGGGAAACCGTTTCACCAGGAATCACCGCAATCGAAGCCATGTGAGCGTATAACGTGGTGACGCCGTGTCCATGGCTCAACACGACTTCCCGGCCATATCCTGTGCCCCAGCCCGCTGAGGCCACAACGCCGTCTCCGGCGGCGTGAATCGCCGTCCCGCTCGGTGCAGCAATGTCTATTCCGCGATGAAACTCTCCGTCAATCTCTGCTCCAAAGGGATCCACGCGTTCCCCGAAGGAGCTGGTCACCCGGCCCATGATTGGCCATAGTGACGGCGCATCCGCAAGGTTCACCCAATCGGTCAGCGAAGAAGAGGGGCGAATGCCTGCCGTAAGCGCTTGTGTCGCCACACCAGACAGAGCTGTATTGCGAAGCTCATAAAAGCGGTCCAGCGATTGAAAGTAGGAATTGTTATCCGAAACAAGAACCGTCGGGGCACTGGGTGCAGCCGCCTTCGAGGCAACCAGCTTGCTTTGTCGCAGGCCATACAGCGCGGAAACCTCGCTCGCCAGCGAGCCTAGAGACGCAACTTGTATATCTTTTTGTCTGGTGTCTTGTTCCAGTTGATGATATTGCTTGCGAAGCGCGAGCTGCTCGCTGCGTACCTGATTGAAACGCTCGGCCTTCACCAGCATCCGCCCATAAGAGCCCGCCAACCCCGTAATGGTAAAAAGACCGACAACCGCTGCCGCGACAAACGCATATGCGTATCGCATCGGGATAGGCACTTTGCGAAGCTGGCCGTCTTCGTCCCGGCTGACATAAACAATATAGTGACGTGTTCGCATGGGGGGATGCGCTTCCTTTCGATCTGTCCAGCTTGGGACCACTTGCCCGCTTCCCCGGAAAAATTTCAACGCAACACCTGACAGCCGCAAATTGGGGGATGCGGATAGTACTAAAGTTTTTGCTGAGGCCCCAGCCTAGCAAACGGGGGCATTCGCGTCAAATAAGGAATGCTCCGAAAGACGAAGCAGAACCTGCGGTTACACCCCACACAGTCCTGACCGGATTCACAATCCCGCAGGAGTATCCTGACATTCGAATGCCAAAACCCCCATCTGTTGTGCGCAGCGAACAGAACCAGATAGCAGATTTACGCTCTCGGCTGAAATCTTTAACCGGGGCCAGTACTACTTTGCTACCCCCCTATTCTAAACGCTTTCAACGCGTGCGGCTAGGCATCGGGGATGATTGCGCCATTCTCCAGCCACCCCGGGGGCATGAAGTTGTAATCACCACAGATTTTTCCTTGGAAACCGTTCATTTTCAGCGAGATTGGCATACACCGGAATCCGTCGGCTACCGTTGTCTAACCCGTGGCCTCAGCGATCTGGCGGCGATGGGGGGCCGGCCATTAGCTGCATTTCTGTCTCTGGCGCTTCCGGATGAGTTGGTACGGAGTCGCCTTGGCCATGCTTCCTGGCGCGACAGATTCCTCACAGCGTTACTAGCCCTGGCCGGGAAGTACGGCGTCCCGCTCGCTGGCGGCGATACCGCCCAATCCCCACGAAATCCCCTTTCTTCGGCAATTCGCACCCAAAAAACCGGCTGGGCGCTAGCTGACATCGTCCTGGTCGGAAGCGCACCTCGCAACCGGGCGCTATTGCGCTCTGGGGCAAGAGTGGGGGACCGCATCTATGTCACCGGCCACCTTGGCGGAGCGGCGGCGGAATTGGCACTGCTTGCCGCATGTCCTCGCCGTTTCCGCAGATGCGTCGTCCCCACACCGGGTCATCCGAATCCGCACCCACATCTGTTTCCGGAACCCAGGCTGGCGGTCGGCGCATGGCTTTTGAGGAACCGTCGGGCTACTGCCGCCATTGACATCAGCGATGGTCTGTCAACAGACCTCAATCACATTTGCCGGGGATCTGGTCTAGCGGCAACCGTAGACGCGGCGTCCATTCCGATTCATCCACTGGCAATAAAATCTCACGCGCAAAATAGCCTGAAAATGGCGCTCGATGGTGGCGAAGATTATGAATTATTATTTACCGCTTCCCCCAGGATGAAGATTCCTGATTCCATTGCAGATGTTCCGGTGTTTTGCGTCGGAACCCTCCGCCGATACGACTCCCGTACCCCCAGGGTTGTGCTGCTCGTTGAGAAAAATGGCAGGAAAAGCGCGCGCCCGATGCCGCCTCAAGGCTGGCAACATTTCAAATAACCGGCATCCGTGGCCCTCGCATCAACTCTTGCTACCATCAAGATTCATGACTGCTTTGAAACCACGTGCACGCTTTGCTCCCTCACCCACCGGCCAGTTGCATGTCGGCAACGCTCGCACTGCGCTCTACAACTGGCTGTTCGCCCGCCGCTTTGGCGGCGATTTTCTGCTCCGCATTGAAGATACTGACATCGAACGAAGCGAAGTCCGCTATGAAGCGCAGCTGTTGGAGGACCTGCGCTGGCTCGGCATGGATTGGGATGAGGGCCCACATTCCACCGACAGCATACCCAGCCAAAACGAAGGCCCTTTCGGCCCGTATCGCCAGTCGCAGCGTCTGGAGATTTATCGTGAGCACACAGAACGCTTATTGGTCGCCGGCCGTGCCTATCGCTGCTTCTGCACCGCGGAACAGCTCGAAGCCGAGCGAGAGAAGGCCATCGCCAGTCACCAGCCACAGATTTATTCTGGTCGCTGCCGGGCCATTTCCCAACAAGAAAGCACTGCGCGTGCCGCAAAGGGCGAGCCGTTTGCAGTCCGGCTGAAGATCGGTCAGGAGCCAATCCGCTTTTACGACATTGTTCGCGGCGAAGTCGAATTTGCTGCCGAAGCCATCTCCGATCCAATCCTGGTCCGCTCCTCTGGAATGCCGGTCTATAACTACGTAGTCACAATCGACGACGCTCTTATGCAGATCACCCATGTGATTCGCGGCGACGATCATTTGTCGAACACACCCAAACAGGTTGCCATCTACAACGCTTTCGGCTGGACAGTGCCGCAGTTCGCGCACCTTTCGACTATTCTGGGACCGGACAAAACCCGTCTCTCCAAACGCCACGGCGCCACTTCCATCACCAGCTTCCGTGAAATGGGCATTCTGCCGGAAGCGCTCACCAACTATCTGGCATTGCTGGGCTGGGGTGCGGAAGGCGGCACGCGCGAGACTTTCACCATGGACGAACTGGCTAAGGAGTTCAGCCTGGAGCGTGTTACGCCCTCGCCCGCCATCTTCGACTTCAACAAGCTCTACTGGCTAAACCGGCACTACCTGAAACAGGCGGATCCAAAGCGCCTGTCGAAATTGTCGCTGTCATATTTTGCCGCAAACGGATGGTTGCCGAAAGGGCCTCTACCGACGGACATCGAAGAATGGTTTCAGCAATTGCTGGCGCTCTTCATTCCATCTGTCGATCAGCTCGACCAGCTGCCGCAGAAGGCTGATTTCCTTTTCCGATTCAATCCCGCATCTGCCATTGCGAACGAAGAAAACTCTGCGATCATCTCGACCGAAGCAAGCGGAAAAGTTCTGGAAATATTTGCCTCTCGGATCTCCGCGCTGTCCGCTCCGGTCACTGCCGAGGCATTCATGAAAGTCATGAATGATGTGAAATCCGCCAGCGGCGTCAAAGGAAAAGAACTGTTTCATCCGGTACGAATCGCACTAACCGGCACTCACTCCGGACCGGAATTCGACAAGATCATTCCACTGATCGAAGCGGGCAGCAAGCTGCCGCTGCCCACGCCGATCGCCAGCGTTCACCAGCGGGCAGAGTATTTCCTTACTGCGCTTAAAAAGTAAATGACCGTCCAAATATATATAAGACGCCGGGCTCACAGGTCTCGCGTCTGACACCTGATTCTAAATCAGCAATGAGGTACGAATTGCCGCCTACGAAGACACTTTTGAGCTGGAGCGGAGGAAAAGACAGTGCGTGGGCTTTGCATACGCTCCGCCAGAACCCGCACTACAATGTGGCGGCGCTATTGACGACGGTGAATGAACAATTTAACCGGGTCGCCATCCACGGCTTCCGCGAGGAACTGCTTGATCGGCAGGCAAGCGCTGTCGGGCTGCCCGTCTGGAAGGTGCCTCTTCCATACCCATGCGCTAATTCCGATTACGAATCACGCATGACAGCCGTATGCCTGCGGGCGGTACAGGAAGGTTTTGAGGCCGTTGCCTTCGGCGACCTGTTTCTGGAAGATATCCGTGCCTATCGCATCGAGCGGCTGGCCGGAACGGGCCTCGAACCTGTATTTCCCATCTGGGGACTCCCCACTGCCCAGTTGGCGCAACGGATGGTGGCGTCCGGCCTGCGGGCGCGCATTACCTGCCTCGATCCCCGTCATCTTTCTGCCTCGTTCTGCGGCCGTATCTTCGACGAAAAATTTCTCATGGACCTACCCGCTACAGTCGATCCCTGCGGCGAACGCGGAGAGTTTCATAGCTTCGCTTATGCAGGCCCCATGTTCTCGCAGACGATCTCCGTTGACCATACTCACAGCATCGAGAGAGAAGGATTTGTGTACGGCGAGTTGGTGCTGACCGTGCAGGATTAAAACGAGTGTCCCACAGCCTGCCCTGAGCCTGTCGAAGGGTCTCGCATCTGAGTCGTGGATCCCCCATCAAAAGACCCCATCCTTCCACGCGGTGAAGGATGGAGTTACGCTCTAAATCCCACCGTGCGCCGTCAGCTTCACATCCACATTCCCGCGCGTAGCGTTCGAATAAGGGCAAATCCTATGAGCTTCGGCGACCAATGTTTCCGCGTCCTTCTGGCTTAGTTTCGGTAACGTCACTTCCAGGGCAACAGAAATCTCAAATCCTTCCTTGTCTGCGCTGGGGCCAACACCGACCTGTGCTTCCACCATAACTTCGCCGGTCTCCACTTTCTTTTGGCTGGCAGCGTACTGCACCGCTCCGCCAAAGCAGGCGGCATATCCGGCGGCAAATAATTGCTCCGGGTTGGTGCCTGAACCACCCTGTCCGCCCATCCCGTCAGGGACGGAAAGATGCAGTTTCAGATTGCCATCCACACTTTCGACGCGACCCGCACGTGCGCCGCGCGTAACTACATCCGCAGTGTAAAGAGTTTGCTTTAACATAATGTCTTCTCCCGAAGTTTTCACAAGCGCGTTGCGGCTCTGTTACATAGGCAGTGTCTTGTGTACTGCGATTTTACGTGACCGCAAGCTGCCATCGTCGAGCCTCCGTCTGCTACTCTCGAAATGCGAGCCGCTATGCAGCCAACCACACGACTTGTCCGCGCCGGACTGCCCGAACCACCGGCAAAAATCAAGCCAGGATCCCCCATCCATCCGGGACCGGTCTTCGCCTCCGCCTTCGCAGCCCCGGGAGAACCGGCAGATTCCCCCTATACCTATGCGCGTTTCCATAACCCGACATGGAGGGAGCTGGAACATGCAATCGGCGCACTCGAAGGTGGCGACACCAGGATTTTTCCCTCCGGCATGGCTGCTACCACCGCAGTATTTGCCTCATTGCTGCGGCCCGGCGACGTCGCCGTCGTTCCCGCAGACAGTTACCACACCACGCGCGCCCTGACACACGAATTCTTCTCCTCTTTTGGAATCGAAATACGCTTTGCGCCGACAGCGGGAAACGCGCAGGCAAAACTCCTCGAAGGTGCAGGTTTATTGTGGATTGAATCTCCCAGCAATCCCGGACTGGACGTCTGCAACATTCGTCTCCTGGCGGAATCAGCGCACAGACAAGGCGCTCTGGTCGCGGTCGATAACACCACGCCAACCGCGCTCGGCCAGCAGCCGCTGGCTTTAGGAGCAGATCTTTCCGTCGCCTCCGATACCAAGTCCCTGACCGGCCACAGCGACTTGCTTCTAGGCCACGTCGCCGCGCGCGATCCGGAACTGATTGCAAAAATCGATCGCTGGCGCACCCTCTCCGGCTCCATCGTAGGCCCCATGGAGACATGGCTGGCGTTGCGCTCACTGGCAACATTACCGCTTAGGTTGGAAAAGCAATCACAAAACGCACAGGTCATCGCGGAATTTCTAGTCAGCCGTCCGCAGGTGCAGGCGGTCTATTATCCCGGCCTGCCAACGCATCCCGCGCACGCACTGGCCCGCAGTCAGATGCGCTTTTTCGGACCTGTCGTCAGCTTTCAGCTCGCCAGTCGCAAAGCCGCAGAGAGTTTTCTGAACCATTCGCAATTACTGGTGGAAGCCACCAGCTTTGGCGGCATTGTCTCCTCCGCCGAGCGACGCGCCCGCTGGGGCGGAGACAAAGTCTCGGAAGGATTTATTCGGCTAAGTGCTGGCTGCGAAGCTATTGAAGACCTGCTCGCCGACCTCGAACAGGCACTCCACTTCTGCACCGCGGCATAAAGGCATGACGGCCCGATCGACCACTCTCAATGAAAGCTTCGCCCATGTCTGGCAGGCGGGGATTCTGGACACACCGCCACTAATTGCTCCCAGGATGCAATATGTCTATCCGCTGGCCGTTGAGGAAGTGGAACACGGCGCGCTGCAAATTCTGCTGCGTGCTCAATCGGAAATTGCCCCGATGATGATGACATTTGCCCTGGGATTCGCAGACCCGTCGCTTCCGCATGGCCTGTGGAGTTGTCCCGACCCAGAACAATTTTGCGCAGTTGCCGGCGGATACGCTTACATTGTTTCTGCGAACGAGCCGGAACAATGGATGCAGGTTCCCTATCGGCCCGTCATCTCTGTCCATCCCGCAACCGAACAGAACTTGCTGATCTTTTGCAGTTTTCACCAATTGTGGGCCTGGGGACGGGACGGAAAAGCATGGGAGACGGCAAAGCTGTCGTGGGAGGGTCTCCGTGTAACCGAAATTGCCAGCGGCAAGCTACAGGGATTTGGGTGGGATGTGGCGACGGACAGGGAAGTTCCCTTCACTGTCGATCTGGCGACTGGGAGCCATACCGGCGGGGCTGGATTTGGATAGAGATTGCTGCGAGAAACGAATTTACCTTGCTGAAAAACAGGCGGCCACGATGGAATTCGCAGCCGCCTGAACTGTAATTACTGACCGCTCACCAAAGCGGCGGTCATTACAGCAGGTGCGGCAAAGTTACTGGCAACAGTGGAGTCAGCAGCACGATAGTTGCTGAATGTCACCTGGCTGCCCTGCGGGCCGTCCAGCAGCAGACCGAAACGCAACGGCTCACGCCAACTGGCCAGAATCTTATTTGAGGTCGCATCGCCCAGCCGATGCCATGAAATGTCGCCTTTGTGCCGCCAGAAAAAATGCACCTCTGTCCCGGTTCCCCCAGCCACACGAAATTCAAGCGGCGAACTGGAATTTACAGGCTGACGGGCAATGATTCTGGTCGCGACCGGATCGAGCTGCCACAAAATAACACTGCCGCCTTCAAGGCCAATGACCATCGCATGTTGCGCATCACTCAGGACAGCCAGACCGGAAATTGAAGAAGTACTGATCGGTGCGCGCGCCAGAGAAACCTCCGCAACCGAACCAGCGGTCTCTGCATTACGACTTAGAAGAACCGTGCTGTGCTTACGGGAAGTGATCCGCACCTCATCACCACTGAAGTGCAGCTTAGGCTGTTGACCGGGAAAGGAATACCATCCCGACTGCGTGGAACCGTCGAAGACGGCTGGCTGCAGGTGTGCTCCCATAAATTCCGACTGTTGCGTGCTTTGCGCAACTGCCGCGGTGGACGCCAGAGAAAAGGCGCACACCAGCGGAACCAAGGTAAGAACCGTGTTGCGCAGAAAATTAGTTTTATTCATCGTGTTAATCCTCAATCGATCTGGCCTCGCCCGTTGGACTTGGGCAGTGACCTTAAGGTAGCCAGCTAGCTACCACAGAACAAGGAAAATAGTCACAACACTTTGGTTATCTGTAGGTAACCAGCGTAACATTTTCGCCCCAAAATGGGCGTAAACCCTAAGAACGCATAAATAGGGACGCTCATATCTCGACAGCCGTAACGCAACGTAAAAAAGTCAGGGCCGCCTCCCCTTGCTCAATCAACCGGTATGGAATCATCTCTGCAGGCAGTTCTTCAAGTACCCTGCGGCGGGAATGCTCCGCCACTACGATCCCATTGCTCTTTAAGATAGGATGCGCAGCCAAGAACTCTAGGGTCGTTTCATACGCAGAAATATCGCTGTACGGCGGGTCGAGAAAGACAATATCAAGCCGAATCCTCTGTTGCAACAGTCGTCGCAGCAGAGAAAGCGTTCCCGCCCGATCAACTTGTGCCGCTTCCCCAATACCAAACTTTTTCAGATTGTCGTGCAGCGCCTCCAGTGGGGACCGGGCATTTTCCGCAAAATAGACCTGCCGCGCCCCCCGACTCAGCGCCTCAATCCCGACTGCACCTGTTCCTGCAAACAAATCTGCGAAGACCGCTCCCTCTATCTTGGAAGCGAGAACATTGAAGAGTGTTTCACGCAGCCGATCCCCGGTAGGCCGCGTCTTCCATCCTTTGGGAGCGACCAATAATTGCGACCCGTATTTGCCTGCGATGACGCGCATTTGTTTGATTGCGATACCTTGCCAGCGTTTAAGGCCTGGCTATGTGTTCATCTTCGCATTACCTTAAGACCGCTCTACACGATGAAAGGCACATTCTTCCCACTACAATATAGGCAGAGGCTTTGTCATGCGAGGCAGTTGGTCCATTCCGATGGGACGAATTCTAGGCGTGGAGATACGTCTGCACTTTTTCTTCGCGCTGCTGCTCGGTCTTGCATTGCTCTATGCCGGGATGAGCGGTCTGGCGGCAATACGTGGAGTCGCACTTTGGCTGCTGCTGCTGGGCATCGTCGGAGTGCGCGAGATCGCTCGCGGGATCGGCTCCGCCTATTACGGCCTGCAGATACGCAGTCTATTGCTGCTTCCGATCGGTGGCCTACCCACCTATGCCACTCCTGAGTCCGCTGAACAGGCCACGGAAGGTGCAACGCAGATCGCTCTCGCTACTATTGGGCCGCTGACGAATCTGCTGGTTGCCGGGGTTTTGCTGGCCTTCATACTTGGAGTCGCGCCGAACGTTTCTGTCGTGGCAAAGCCCTGGGTAAGCGCCAAACATCTGCTGCGTAGCGCCTTCTGGCTGAACATTTTTCTTGCCACCGTCAACCTGCTGCCCGCCTATCCGCTGGACGCTGGAAGATTGCTGCGCGGCAATTTTTCCCGAGCGCAGGGAGCTTTGAAGGGCAACCGTGCCGCCTCCGGCATAGGGCAGGTGATTGCCCTGGCGCTATTTATTGCCGGCGTGTTTCTGCAAAGCCCGTGGCTACTGCTGGCTGGCTTTTTCATTTTTGTTGGCGCACAGTTGGAAGATCAGGGCCTCGTCTTCCAATCCGTTGTCGATACTGTACGGATGCGCGACATCATGCTGACAGATTTCTCCCTGCTGTCCGCCTCCGATACCCTGGAGGACGCGATTTTCAAGTCAATCCATACCTTGCAGGATGATTTTCCCGTAGTTCGCAGCGGTCTGCTGGTCGGGATAGTCTCGCGTCAGCGCATCCTGGAAACCTTGCAGATCGATGGCAATGGCTACGTCCAGTCAGTCATGTCGCGTGGCTTCCAGGTGGCGCAGCCGGAAGATTCCCTGGGCGCAACCTTTCGCCGGATCAGCGCGGGACGCGGGCTTTCTATGGTTCCAGTGCTCGATGGCGAGCAGATCGTCGGCATCGTCACACTGCAAAACCTGATGCACAGCATGGGTCTGCTGGCTGAAAGCCGCCGGCTCCAGCAGCAGTCCTCCTGATGACGCAGGTGTCGAATACGAACGAAGCCAGTCCGCTCTTGCCCGGTCTTTACATTGTTGCAACCCCTATTGGAAATCTCGAAGACATCACCCTACGCGCCTTACGTGTGCTTCGGAGCGTGGATCGCATTGCCTGTGAGGACACCCGGCAAACGCAGAAGCTGTTGTCGCACTTCGGTATAACCGTGCCGACGGTGAGCTGCCACGCCCACAACGAGCGGGCGCGCAGTGACGAATTGATTGCCGAATTGCAGGCCGGTGCGCGCGTCGCACTGGTCTCGGATGCCGGAATGCCCGGCATCTCCGACCCAGGAGCGCACCTGATCGCGCAGACGGTTGCCGCAGGGATTGCAGTCATTCCCATCCCAGGCGCCTCTGCGGTTGTCTCGGCATTGGCGGCGTCAGGCCTCGCCACAAGTTCGTTTCTTTTTCTTGGATTTCCACCACCACGCAGCGGAGAGCGTCGAAGCTTTTTTGAAACTCTGCGCCAGGAGCGCGCCACGCTGATTTTCTATGAGGCGCCACACCGGATTCTGGAAACCATGCGCGACGCCGTGGAATTCTTCGGCCCGGCTAGGCAAGCAGTAATGGCCCGCGAAATCACCAAGCTTCATGAGGAGTTTCTGCGCGGCACTCTCGGCGAGTTGCAAACAATCCTGTCGGCAAGAGATTTACAGCGCGGCGAAATGACCCTGCTGCTGGCCGGGGCCGGCCCAGCTGAGTCCGCCAACTCAGTGCCCGCAATCAGCTTGCGCGAACAAATAATGCTTTACATGTCGCAAGGACTGGAGGAGCAGGTCGCGCTCAAACGCATCGCCCGCGACCGTGGAGTTTCAAAAAGCGAAGTGTATAGAGAGTGGCAACGCGAACAACTCCGGCGAAAATAATACCCGGTGCCGCGTCTCCCCTCAATGCGATTCGACTGTCGCGGTATCTGCCGGTTCGCGTCCCTTTACCCGGTCGTATTGGTATAGATCGCTGACTGTTCCCAGCGCCAGATTGTAGTAATCGGGCTTGCCTGCTGCATCGCTCAGCTCTTCCTGGAAATTGTGCAGCGCCCGCAGACGATCCGCAGTCGCGGCCACCTGAATGCGTTCGGTGACCAGAAACTTTTGATATCCGCGGTCTACAAGCGTGGAGATCTCCCCCCCGATTACGCTGCCTGGCCCGGAAACATATGCAACGGTACCGTTTTTAGCCCGTACAAGCACCGCTCCGCAGTCATATTTGCTCACTTGTATCTGATTTGCGACTCCCGGCACTTCAGCAACATCAAAAGAATGTGTCTTTAGATAGGCAACGGCTTGATCGAAGGTAATGATTGGAAGTTTTTGTTTTGGAGCCATACTGTTCTCGATTGACGTTTTAGCACGAAAGGATGTTGGAACCGATTCATCTCAAGCTGTTTGCGACTGCCAGCAGGCAACGCTACACTAAAAAGTATATCGTGCGCACCCCGGACCCTTACTGTCGCATGCGGACATCCGGTTCCTCAGCCATAAGAAGCGGCGTTTGTGCAGAATAAACTATCGGGCTGGTAAAAATCTTCACAAGTAATACAAGTCTTCACCTGTCAGTACGCTATGCCGACACTTTTAAAATCCGAGGCCAAAGTGCTTGCCACCGACGCGACCGCGACCAAGCCTGCGCTTGGCACTGGCATTCTTGATCGTATCGGTAATACGCCGTTGGTTCGCATGGAACACCTGACGGCCAATTTCTCAGGCGTGCAAATCCTTGGCAAGGCGGAGTGGACCAATCCCGGTGGATCCGTGAAGGACCGTGCCGCCCGGGCAATCGTTCTGGACGCGATGCAGCTTGGTCTGCTCGGCGGTCCAAGCGATAAAAGCCTGCTGGATGCGACCAGCGGAAATACAGGCATTGCCTATGCGATGCTGGGTTCAGCTCTGCACTTTCCCGTCACACTGGCCATGCCGTCCAATGTTTCGCCAGAGCGCAGACGCATTCTCAGCGCGTATGGGGCAAATATTCTCTGGACCGATCCCGCGGACGGCACCGATGGCGCAATCCGCAAGGCGCAGGAACTGGCCGCAACACATCCGGAGAAGTATTGGTACGCCGACCAATACTCGAATGACAATAACTGGCGCGCCCACTACGAAACTACGGCGAATGAGCTTTGGCGGCAGACAGATGGCCGAATCACCCATTTTCTAGCTGGGCTGGGTACAAGCGGAACGTTTGTCGGCACAACCCGCCGTCTGAAGGAGTTAAATCCGGATGTGCAGTGCATTTCGCTCGAACCTGACTCCCCGTTCAATGGCCTGGAAGGTTTGAAGCACATGGAAAGCGCCCTTGTGCCACGGATTTATGACCCGAGTCTCGCGGACCGTAAAATTAAGATGGAGACCGAAGCCGCCTACGACATGGCGCGCAGGTTGCCGCGCGAGGAAGGCCTGCTGGTCGGGGTTTCCGCCGCCGCCGCAGTTGCTGGCGCATTGCGGATCGCAGGGGAGTGCGCGGCCCGAAACGAAAAAGCTGTGATCGTGACCATTCTTTGCGATTCGGCGGACAAATATCTAAGTGAAAGATTCTGGGAGGAATAGTCATCTCAATGCCAGACACAGTGCTCCGGATGGAGCAGGCCCAATTTGACTTAATTCGCCAGCACGGTGAGCGGACGTATCCCCACGAATCCTGCGGAGTGTTGCTGGGGCACGTGGAGGAAGACGTCAACCGGGTTGTGGATGCGGTACGCGCGGAAAATACCCGTACTGACTCCGCGCACAACCGCTACCAAATTGCGCCACAGGAGCTGATCCAGATCCAACGCGAGGCGAGGGCCCGAGGCCTCGACATTGTCGGCTTTTATCATTCGCACCCCGACCATCCCGCTCAATGGTCGAAGACCGACCTCGCCGAAGCTCATTGGTTCGGCTGCTCCTATGTCATCACCAGCGTAATGGGGGCAAAAGAAACAGGCGATACGCGATGTCGGGCTGCTGAGACCAATTCATTCCTGCTGACCGGCACAGGTGAAGAGGATAAGCGCCTCGAAACGCAAGGCATTCAAGTCGTCATCCTTACAGCCCAAGCGCACTCCGACACGCTCGCTGTCCCTGTCAACGCGTAACGACGGGGACCGGGCACAAAGGCACTGGAAAATTTCGAGGATCGCATTATGCAGATTCATATCCCTACTCCGCTCCGCCCGTTCGCGGGCAAACAATCCACGGTCAGCGTCTCCGCCACCACTGTTGCGGAAGCGCTGGCTGCCCTGACGTCTCAATTTCCTGAACTCCACAAGCACCTCTACACAGATGAGGGCAAGCTGCGCGCATTTGTGAATGTGTATCTGAACGACGAAGACATTCGCTATCTCGATCACAAGGAAAATGCGCGCGTCACTGAAGCGGACTCCCTTTCGATTATTCCCTCCATCGCAGGAGGCGCACCGGTGGCAGAAGCTCCGATTGCCGCCACATTAACTCCGGAAGAAATGGGACGCTACTCGCGCCACTTGATCCTGCCGGAGGTCGGGGAAGCAGGCCAGCTCAAGCTGAAAAATGCTCGCGTCCTCTGTATCGGTGCGGGCGGACTGGGGGCGCCACTCACCATGTATCTGGCTGCTGCCGGCGTGGGCACTCTCGGCATTGTGGACTTCGATGTAGTCGAGGCCAGCAATCTCCATCGTCAGGTGATTCATGGCACTAGCGACATTGGCCGCCCCAAACTCGATTCGGCGGAAGACTCGCTCAAGGCCATCAACCCCAATGTGAAGATTGTGAAGTTCGCAACCAAGCTCACCAGTGAAAACGCACTCGAAATCTTTAAGGATTTCGACATCGTCGCCGACGGCACCGACAATTTCCCGACGCGCTATCTAGTCAATGACGCCTGCGTGCTCTCTGGCATTACAAATGTCTATGCCTCCATCTTTCGGTTTGAAGGACAGGCCAGCGTCTTTGCGACGGAGGACGGGCCATGCTATCGCTGCCTGTATCCGGAACCGCCGCCGCCGGGACTGGTTCCCTCCTGCGCGGAAGGTGGCGTGCTGGGAATTTTGCCGGGGCTGCTCGGAATCATTCAGGCGACGGAGGTCATCAAGCTGATTCTCGGGCAAGGTGAGCCGTTGGTGGGACGCCTGCTCCTGGTCGACACGCTGGGAATGCACTTCCGCGAATTGAAGCTGCGCAAGAACACTGACTGCCCAGTTTGTGGAACCCATCCCACGCTCACAAAGTTGATCGACTATGCCGAGTTCTGCGGTCTGCCTTCAAAGGCTACTCATCCCGCAACCATCGTCAACGGTGTGCCGCAAATGCAGGCAACAGAATTGAAACGCCGCATGGATGCTGGCGATAACCTCTTCGTGCTGGATGTGCGCGAGCCTTATGAATTCGCGATCGCGCAAATCGGAGGTCACCTGATTCCCCTGGGCGATCTGCCGCAACGCGTTCAGGAGCTCGATGCGAAGCGCGAGATTGTCGTCCATTGCAAAGCTGGAGGGCGCAGCCAGCGCGCAGCGGAATTCCTCGCAGAGAAAGGATTCAAGAATATCCACAATCTAGCCGGCGGCATCACCGCCTGGTCCGATTACGTCGACGCTTCTGTCCCCAAGTATTAAACCTCCGGACAAATCGAGGGCGACCCCATCCTTTGCGCCGCAAAGGATGGGGTCAGAGTTTCAACTCTGTTTTCCAGCGAACTAAACCATGCAGCTTCCACGTCGCGGCAAGCAACCCTCCCAACGCCGCGAAGCTGACGATCACCACTGACGGCCAGAACTCCCAGCGGCGAATGTGCACTAGCCGCTCCAGATACCAGAAATATGCAATCAGCAACAGCAGCAGATTCCGCGAACGACTGGAATCCGCCTTCAACCCGATCGCCAAGCAGAATATCAGCAGTAAAAAATCGTAGATCTGATGTTTGAAACACAGCAAGCTCGCCGCGGTCAGGCAGGCCAGATGGATGCGTCCGTCTACTCCTTTGCCTCGCCAAAAAAAATATCCTGCAATCACGGCAGCCAGAAGTGCACCGCAGACGTATGGGATGGCGTCCATCCAGCCGGACTGCGATGACAGATAAAAGGCATCTGGCGCGCTATGAAACATGGGTGGTCGCCGCAGCGCAATTCCGCTGACCGCCATAATGTTCGCAAGCCCCGGTGACACATTGTGCGTCGAACATCGAAAGGGTTCGAAAAGCAGCGTCCAGAAGGGCGTGTGCAGCCAGAAGTAAAAGAATAGAAATCCCGCCGTCGGCGGCAGCAGCGAGCAGAAGAGCAGACGCCATCGCCGCCGCAACAGCAGAAACAGCGCCAGCACTGGCGGCACGCTGTATTTCGCCCATGCCATGCCAAGCAGCAGACCGCGTCCGCCTTGCGATGAGACCATCGCCCACAGTGCCAGACACACCAGCACTAGCGCCGTCACCTGGCCATTGCCAATGGTCACGCGAAACGGCGTGCTGGTCAGCACCAGGATCATCAACAGCCACGCTCTGCGACCGTCGAGTTCGTAGAGCCGCGCAACGCACAAGCAACTCTCCAGCACGAGAGCCAGATTGATCACCGCCCAGATCAGCCTCGCCGGAAGAAACGGCAGATAGCCAAACGGCAACATCCACACATACAGCTCATGCAGATAATTCGGGACTTGATTCAACAGAATGCGATGCGTCGGATCACCCGAAAGATAGGTCGACCACGGATCGATATGTGCTGCCAACAGTCGTGCCGGGCTCCACTGGAAATCGAGAGGGCGCAGCACGCAATTGTGAAATCCATCCAGCACGGACACGCTCGCCAACACAGTGCCAAGCCACAGGGCTATGCGCCCGGCAATCCCGTTCAGCCAGGAATCCGCAGGCTCCTTCGAATCCACTGCGCCCTTTGCCGCCAGCTCTCCTGTCTCCGAAACATTCCGCATGCTGCGAGTTTACTCAAATGTACTGAACGCGGTATGTCTCAAATATTTTTACTGCGAATAAAAATTTCTACACTCACGGAATCGTAATAAAGTGCGGCACTAATGCCGCTACCATAGAGATACCCTCTCATCCGCTATCCATAAAAGTCCGCCCACAGCGGCGAAGCAAACAAAATCTTAAGAAATGACTGGAGGACACTATGCCAGCCGAAACCACAAGCATCAGACGGAAAATGCTTTTGGTCAGCGACTTTGATCAGACGCTCAGCTTCAATGATTCCGGAATCGTGCTCAGCGACATGCTTGGCATTGCGGACTTTGAACATCGCGTCCGAGGCCTGGCCGACATTCGTCTCATCCAGCAAGGCGGCGAACTGCCCTACCTGCTGCTCCACGATCCGGAGTATCGCCGTGTACGCCGCGACCATCTCTGGGAAGTGGGCAAGCGCATTCGCCTTAAGCAAAATATCAAGTTGATGATCGAGCTTCTCGAACGTCTCGATGAATTCAGCTTCTCGTTCTACATCGTCTCCGCCGCGCCGGAGGAAGTGATTCAGTCGGCACTCGAAGGAATCGTACCGGCGGGAAATATCTGCGGCACGCAGTTCCGTTACGACGCCGTCACCGGAGAAATCCAGTCCATCGTGCGTGTTCCCGCGGGTTACGGCAAAGTAGTTGTCGTCGAGGACTTGCGCGCCAAGCTGGAGTTGGGCCATGACCGCATCATCTACGTCGGCGACGGCAGCTCCGACGTGCATGTCATGCTGCACGTCAACCGCCTGGACGGCCTCACCATCGCCGTCTCGGAAAATCCCTTCATAACCCAAATTGCCAAGCGCACCGTACTCAGCGACGACGCCCTTGGCGTTCTCGTGCCGATTTTGCAGGATATTGCAGGATGGAACTCCATCCAGATACGCTCCTATTTCAATACCGAAGGCCTCCTGTTGCAAAACTGGGATCGCGTGCGCACCGACTGGCTGACCATTCGCAATGCCACTCCTAGCAGCGAGACCACGCTGCAAGGCGAACTGCAATGACACCCGCTTCCATCGGATGGGTGGCGACCGCAGTATTCGCCGCCTCCTACTTTACCTCCAGACTTTCCACGCTAACCAAAATTCAGGCTGTGGCCGCATGTCTGTGGATTGCTTATGGGATCCGTATCGGCGCTGTTCCCGTGATTGCCGCTAATCTAATCGTAGCGGGTGCTGCGCTGTTCTCCACACTGCGAAGCCGTTACACCAATCGCAACGCTTCATCTTCCTGAGTAGGCGCTGATAAATTCAGCTGTGACCTGTTCTTAGGTAGTCACTTCACGCTACTGTTATATGCAATGGATACTTCTGCGGTTTCCTGTGAAGACTTGACACGGCGGTTTGGCGATTTCACAGCGGTCGATCACGTTTCGTTCCATGTGGCTCAAGGACAGTTCTTCGGATTTCTTGGCCCAAACGGAGCGGGGAAATCCACAACCATCAAAATGCTGACAGGTCTGCTGGAACCCACTTCCGGACAGATCCAGGTGCTGGGCCAAAATTTCAACGCGGATGCGCTGGAGTTGAAACGCCAGATTGGTGTGGTGCCTGAGGGCATGGCCTTGCTAGGGCGGCTTACTGCCTCCGAGTATCTTCGTTTCGTGGGCCGCATGTATGGCCTGGACCGTGACACGACCGATCGCCGGACAGAAGAGCTACTCGATTTTATGAAACTGGCAAATGAGCCGAAGAAGCTGGTCACTGATTTTTCCCATGGCATGCAGAAAAAATTGGCGCTGGCAGCTGCCGTCATCCACGGGCCGAAGGTGCTCTTTCTCGATGAGCCGTTTGAAGGCGTCGACGCTGTTGCGGCGGGGACACTGAAGTCGATGTTGCAAGGAATGATCCATCGCGGCGCGACAATTTTTCTTACATCGCATGTGCTGGAAATTGTCGAACGTCTTTGCAGCCATGTCGCCATCATTCACAAGGGGAAAATCGTTGCGAATGGCTCGCTCGAAGACCTGCGGTCCGGAGTCGCGTCCACGCTACTCGGTTCGGCCATAGAACAGAGACTGACCCTGGAAGAGATTTTTCTGGATGTCGTCGGTGTAGACGATGCCCAGCCTGCACAGGAGCTTTCATGGCTGTCGTAGCCGCGGAGGCAATCCGCACCAGATCCAAGACCCATGCGCAATTCAGCGCTATGTCCGAGATGCGTTGGCGAATGCTGGTGAACTCCCTGCGCACGCGGCGCGGCAGGTTTGAACTGGGGTCTCGCATCTTCACGCTGGCTTTTTTTTTGCTGCTCTGGCTGGGACTCGGCTTTGGACTGGGGTTAGCGGCATGGCATTTCGCATCAGAAAATCAACTAAAAATGCTCTCTGTGCTGCTGTGGCCGCTCCTATTGATGTGGCAGATGGCCCCAGTCATGCTGGCTTCGTTTCAGGGAAATGCAGACTTGAGCATCTTGCTGCGTTTCCCGGTCAGCTTCCTGTCCTTCACGCTGCTATATCTACTGTTCGGTATCTTCGATCTTTCGACTCTGTTCGGCGGTATGGCGTTGTTCGGAATATGGATTGGCACGGTGATCGCCCGTCCGCAACTGGCGGCTTGGGTCGCTCTTGCGCTGGTCCTGTTTGCTGTATTCAATCTGCTGCTGACGCGGATGGTCTTCGCATGGCTTGATCGGTGGCTCGCGCAGCGGAAGACCCGGGAGATTCTGGGCATGCTGATCTTGCTCTTTTTCCTCGGTCTTCAACTGTTAAACCCCGTATATTATCAACGCGGCAGTTCGAAGTTCGGCCACTCCACAACTGTGCTTGCCGAGCGGGCCGCGAAGTACATGCAACGCCCTTTCCCCCCCGCTTTGGCAGCCAGTGCGATCCATCTGGCATCGCAAGGAAATTTGCTGGGTGCCCTGCTGCCTCTCGGCGGAATATGCCTCTTTGCGCTTGCCGTCGGCTGTCTGTTGGTGGTTCGTCTGAGAGCGGAGTATCGCGGTGAGAATCTAGGCGAAGCTGCTGCAATCGCAAGTCCAGCAACAACCGGCGTAGCGAATTCAATGCTGACTGCAAGCCCCGGCCGCTGGCTGCAAGGTTCCGGACCAATTGCGGCAATACTTGAAAAGGAATTGCGCTACCTCTCGCGCAGCGGAGCTATGCTCTACGGCCTTGTGGTCCCACTGGTATTGCTTTTTCTCTTCGGTGGCTCGTCGGAGGCAGCTCATACCGCAGCCATCCGCTACGCGCTGCCCGTGGGCGTTGCCTATGGATTTCTCGGCCTGACCCGCATTGTGGGCAATAGCCTGGGTGGCGAAGGATCGGGCATTCAGCTTTATTTCCTGTCGCCCACATCCTTTCGCACAATTATGCTGGCAAAGAATTTACTGCAAATCGGCTTGTTCGGCATCGAACTGGTCTTGGTGTGTTCGATTGTCTGGTTCCGCTTCGGCATGCCGACCCCACTCATGATAGCAACCACCTTCTGCTGGCTGCTATTTGCACTGCCTGTACAGTTAGCCCTGGGGAACGTGCTCTCGATCAACATGGCCTATCGGATGACATTGACGCGCATGTCGCGCGAACAGGGCGCAATTGGCAATGGCCTGCTCAGTCTGCTGATACAACTGGTGCTGTTCGCCCTGGGTGCTGGAGTTTTTTTCTCGTTGGCCCGATTTGGCCACCCGGGTCTGGCTTCGCTAGTCTTCCTAGCATTGGCGATAGGTGGTTTTGGGGCGTGGATGTTGGTTCTGACCCGAGTCGACCTCATGGCGAATGCCCGACGTGAAACGTTGATCTCCACGCTCGTTCGCACCGCATAGTTCCAGAAAACATTAGTGCGTGCGCCACGCACCTGTCATTCGGCATCTAAGCATAGATGAAATGGATTGCCATTACAGTGATAGGTTTGCTCGGACTCAGCGGCTGTTATTCGTCCAATCCCAGTCCGGACACGATACGGCGAGACACCGCCAAAGCCACGGCCCAGGCAGCACGCGACACCAAAGCGGTCGCACAAGGGGTCTTCGATGGCTTAAAGACCAAAGGGCCTCTGAACATCAATCGCGCGACAAAGACGGAGCTGGAAGCGCTGCCCGGGATCGATAGCGCCGCTGCCGACAGAATTATCTCTAACCGGCCCTACAAAGATTCCGATGAACTGCATCGCCGCCACATTATCACGAAAGAAGAATACGACCGGATTGCGAGCAGAATCGAGACTTAAAGCTCATGAGCCCATTCCGTACTTCGGACAAGATTGAGTGAAATGCAAAAGAGGTGTATCAACTTCGGACGCCTCTTTTGCATTTAACCTGGAGCCAATTCACTAGTTGGGCAGAAGAACCGCATTCACGACCTGGATGACGCCGTTCGACTGATACACGTTCGGTATGGTGATGGTTGCCATGCCGCCCTTTTCATCGGTCAGCATATAGTTGCCATCCTGCATGGTCGCAACCAGGGTACCGCCGCTGACTGTCTTCAACTCTGCCTTGCCGCCACCCTGTTTAATCATCTTCTTTAAATCTTTCGTGGTGATCTTGCCGGCCACAACGTGGTAGGTAAGGATCTTGACAAGGGTCGTCTTGTTTTCCGGCTTCAAAAGATTGTCGACAGTGCCTGCTGGCAGTGCTGCAAAGGCTTCATTGGTGGGGGCGAAAACAGTAAATGGTCCTGGACCTTCCAACGTGTCCACCAGGCCAGCAGCCTTCACCGCGGCGACCAGAGTGGTGTGGTCCTTGGAGTTGACAGCATTCTGGATAATGTTCTTGCTGGGATACATGGCGGCTCCGCCGACCATCGGATCCTTCTGCGCGAAGGCGCTGACCGAGGCAAAACCAAAAGTCAGAGCCAAAAGAATGGCGAGTATGCTTTTCTTCATTGTCGTGTTCCTTCCAAAAACCGAGCGAATAGCAGTTGATCTGCACCGGTAGTACGGAAGGTGATGAAAAGCGGATTTAGACAAAAATTCTGAATGTGGGCAGGGAGCAAAGGTCAGGCTTCAGACTGGCGTTGTGCCGCCAGCACACTCCGTATCCGTAGGCGGGCGGAAAAGAGTGTCCGCTGCACTTCCGCTTCCGGGCTCCCAAGCAGTCCCGCGATGCGGGCGCAATTGTATCCCTCAACATCATGCAGCAAAAAGCAGAGCCGCTCCCGCCCGGGCAGCTCCCGCAGCGACTCCTCAAGCTCGGTACGGCGAACGTTTCTGCCGCCCAGGGTTGTATTGCTGGCCTCTGCCGCTCCAACAGAATCCAGACACACACGGCTGCGCAACTCTGCTATCAGAGCCCGATCCAGATCGGCAGCAGAAGGTTTTAGGTGATGCTTGAAGGACTCAATGAATGTGGATCCAAGAATTGCTTCCGCCTCCCGCTCATCGCCCGTCATGTAATAGGCGACGGAAAAGACATGGTGTCGATGACTCTCAAATACGTCGCGCTGCCCATCAATTGCACTATAGCTACAGGAGGATCGGACGATAATAGGATTTGAAGCTGCGAACGAATAGGTTGATGTCATTCGAATCAATCCCTTAATGTTAAAAATTGGCCTGGCTGCGAGTCTTCTATTAAGAATGAAGCACGTAACGAACCAAACACCCATTGGCCCCAATCTGGAAAACGAGCCATTCCAGTACGCAAACTGAGAGCAACATCAGGGCTTCGGGGTGCATCCTATCAACCTGTTCAAGGACTATTGTGGTATTCCAATTCCACGTATCGGCATATAAATACCCTTTCGACGAATGGTGGCTTATGTCGGCGAAATTAGAGCTGGTAAATTGTTACTGACAGGCCGAGTCAGTTTTACACCCGGATTGTTGTCTTAGAAACGCGTGCGGTACCAATAGATTTCTTTGAGATCGATGGCTGCGGCATTTCCATCCCGATTGACTCCACAGCGTCCTTCTGCGCCACCAGCGCCCGCGGGACGGATTATCCTGTTCAGCAGCAACTCCAGGCTCTCCTCTTCGATCGAAAAAATTTTAACTTCATGTGACTTCTCTATTCTTCCAGTCAACTCTCTGGAAGCTGCTCAGGAAGCACTTCGATCCGCTTTCGCAGCCGATATAGTTCTGCTCGATCCCGGACAAGAATCAAAGCATCTCCGGGCATTCGTCGAAAAGCTGACCGGTTCCGCATGCCGGGAATCGCGGGATGAAAGCGAATCCCGCGCAGCCATTCTGCTGTTGATCGCTGCAGAACATGTTTCGCTTGCTGTCGAAGCGCTGGCGTCAGGAGCATATGACTACCTGATCCAGCCATTTTCAAAAGAGCAGCTTCTGACAACAGTACGAAGAGTTGTGGAGTATCGGCGGCTGCGCACACAGAACGATTTATTTCGGCATCATTTGGAGCAGCTCATCGCGGCCCGGACAAAAATGCTGCAGGACACGATGCAGCAGCTCGAGCAATCTTACGACGTTACCCTCGAGGCACTGGGCAATGCGCTTGATCTGAAGGACGCGGAGACCGAGGGACATTCCAAGCGAGTAACCGCTTACACCCTGGCGCTGGGTCGCGCCGTGGGTCTGAACGAACGGCAGTTGCGTATCGTGGGACGTGGCGCATTTCTGCATGACATTGGGAAAATGGCGATTCCGGACGCGATCCTGCGCAAGCCGGGCAAACTTACAGAAGACGAACGCGCCATCATGCGTACCCATAGTGAGCTGGGCTATCGTATGATTCTTAAAATTCCATTCCTGCGCGAAGCTGCGGATATCGTCTACGCTCATCAGGAGTGCTACGACGGCTCGGGCTATCCGCGCGGCCTGCGCGGAGAGGAGATCCATATAGGAGCGCGCATCTTCGCCCTGGCCGACACGCTGGACGCCATCACATCGAACCGGCCCTATCGTCGCGCCAATACGATTGACTTTGCCCGCAAGGAGGTATTGCGCTGTGCAGGCACGCAGTTCGACCCGGCAATCGTGGATGTGTTTCTTGCAACTCCCGATTCTATCTGGCAGAATCTGCGCGAAGGCATAATGCGAGATGGACCGGAGTTTTCTCCTTTCGGGTATACATTTGGAGAAGTGTCGTAGGCTTTAATTACTCGAAACGTGGAACCTTTTTTATCAGCCATTCGACGGGAACAGGAAGACTTATGTCAAAGTTGTCAGAAATGGAAATTCGTGAAAAGCTCCATGAGCTTTCAGGTTGGAAATATGAAGCTGGCGCAGTGGCCCGCGAGTATGTCTTTGTAGATTTCAATGAGGCCTTCGCGTTTGTCACTCGGCTCGCATTGCTGGCGGAAAAAGCAGACCATCATCCCGACATTGACATCCGGTACAACAAAGTCCACGTCAGACTGGTCTCGCACGACGCCGGCGGAGTGACTGTAAAAGATATCTCGATGGCCGGAAAAATCAGTATGCTTTAGTTGAAGCGCGAGGCCCAGAGTCAAAATCTTAAGGGTTCATGTACTCGAACTGACCTGCTTTACAGTCTTAAATACTGGCGCTTTCATTTATCTTCTCCTGGAGCAGCTGCTAGGAAAGACGAAACGAGTTGACGATTGAGGTAGCCAGACGCTAATTAATTCGTATCGGCTTCCGGAACTACCGGCAGCGACACGAGATCGACCGTTGCCGGATCATCCCTCAACTTTAGATACAGCGTAGTTCCATTGGGACGCGGGACCTGCATTGATATCCCGGCGAAACCCATAGGCACATCTGTGGCATGTGTAAACAACTGCGTATTCGCAACCGAGTCAATCAGAAACAAATTTTCACCTGTCATGGTGCAGGACTTTTCCGGGCTGGCCGGGCAGCGAACCTGCTTCAGCGAAGGAAGACGAACCAGATTAGTGAGCGGTTGCCAGTCTCCGTTGACGCCCGCGCCGGTGACCGCACGAAACTGTAATTGCCCGAATGCCGACGGACCGAAGGCCTTCGCTGGATCGAGCACGGCAAGAACGGTATGGGAGTCCTGTAAGGTCAGCGTGGCATCGGACAGACTCAATGTGGTGTCAAAGCCGCCATCCGCCGCGGCAACTTCAATTTTTTCATCGCGGGAAAATTCCGCTGGGGCGACCGACTTTAAGAAAAATGTGAGACGCCCGTATTGCGGCAGATCGTTTTCATTGCCCAGTTGGATGAGCGCCGCGTTGCCCGAGGCATTGAGCACAATGCTCTTGCTGAGAAGCTGCACGCGCGGGCGAGACGGTGCCACCGAGACTGGAATATCGAGAGTTCTGCCATCTTTCAAATGCACATGCGCCGTAACCAGCGCGCCCTCCACCAATATTTTGGAGCCGCTGATATTGGTTGGTGTCGTTAGGTGCACGCGCTCTTCCCCACTACTGCGCTGAAATTTTTCCGGATGAAACAGCACACCACCCATATCGACTGAGATAACTTCCTGCAACCTGCTCCCGATCATCTCTGCTTCCGAATCCCCGGCATGTAAGATCAATCTCGTGATGACTGCCGAAGGTGGATAGACATGCACCTGAACCTTGTCAGGCTTGGTTTGGCCATATTGCGCGACCGCGACTGTATACAGCCCTTGCGGGGTTGACTGGATCGGAAGATTGACTTCTAGCAACCTGGGCGGCGTTGCCTTCCATCTCACCTTTTGTACTTGCCCTGTCGGTGTAGAGACGTTCACACTCTGCACACAAACTACGCTATCGGCCATTAGATTCAATGAAACTTTATTTCCCGCCGTCACTGCGTTCGACTCCCCGGGCGCAAAGGTCCAGGTTTGTGGACGTGAATTTGTGAAACTGAAATCCGGGCCGTTATAAGAATCGAACCCCCACTCTCCACGAAGCTGCCCGGTGACGCTACCGGTCAGCGGTGCAGTCTGCAACGCTTTGGCATCGACGACAAATCCGCCGCGTTCCGCATCCGGGCTTGTCGGTAGTTCCACGGCGTGCCCGGAGACGTCTTGTACGCGGAGCACTAGGTCATGCGCGTATTTGGTCGAAAAAACCAGAGGGGCACCTTCAACGGTAAGCACGAGAGAAGGCCGCTCCAGACAGAGCATATCTTCCGGATGGACTGCGCGAAGCTGCGGAAACTGGACGCTGACTACCGGCGGCAAGCTGGAGATCATCACCGATTTCGGATTGCTGAAGGAGGGAGGGCTGCTCAATTTAAGACTCAGCTGGTCGTCACTCATGACCGCAAGGGCCGGAATATAAGCGTATTGCGCCGTGTGCAGACTGCCCACAATCCGTACCATGTCCACGATTGCCCCGACATAGGGACTGTACGCGCCACCGCCGGCTGCCGATGAAGCACTGAGTTGGTTGATCATGTCGCTGGCGGAGCCGGAAGTGAGGGCCGTCACCATGGATTGACTCTGTGCATCATTCAGTACCACATTGCTGGGGTTCTGAATCAGACATGATTCCTGCTGGTCCGTCGGCAAGTCGAAGCACGCGTCGTTGATTTTAAGATACAGCGTGCGCGACAGCGGCGTGGCGCGCTTTTTTAAGTCTGTAGGATCGGTCGCGGCAATCTTCTTTACGGCGCCGATGTAGGCATCCAGCCGAGACCGCGTCAGATCGGCGGCATACAGGTCCTGCGCCGCGCGTACAAAAACTCCAGGGCGAGAGCGAACTGCTGAACGCACCGTGGTGAATCCGCCCCCGGTGTCAGGTGCCCAGAAAATCAGTGCTTCCAGTGCACCTTCGGGGACCTGAACATAAACGCCGGATTTACGAACCTGCGGCCGCCATGCCTCTACCTTGGTAAACCAGTCTGCGGGCGGAGGGTTGAGGGAGCCACGCAGGAAAACTGGGATCAGCAAATAGTGGATCGCCTCATTTTCCGGCATGTCAGGATGCAGCCACATCTGGTCGCCAGCCTGCAGATTGGGGACCTGAGAGATCGGAAGTGTGCGTCCGTCGCGTGTGATCTTGATTTCAATGCGCGGACCAGCCAAGTCAAACGGGGCGGTAGTTGCCGCGACCAGCGGCCCTGCGACGAAAGCAAGAAAAAGTGCAGTGATTCCGAATACTAGCCAGGATCGACATTTCATGCTTCCATTCTATGGAACTAGCCGTAATGATTCACCTTGGCGGCAGATCGCCATGGGAGGAATCCTGTTGCACAACCTGTATCTCAACTTCGGGCGAATAAATTGCACGACGGTTTACAGCAGCGCATAAAATAACGCGGGGTGCTTTTGTAATGGAACGTGTCGAAGCACAAGAAATGCTGGACTCCGACAATTGGTCGGCGGAAGAAGTGGCGTGCGCGCTGAAGGCCATACGGCGGGTGAATCTGCTGTATGGAGGAAACAGGATGCACAAGCGATTGTTCCGCAATGCAGCTTTGCGGCTGCGGGATAAAACTATGCAGGTGCTCGAAGTTGCGTCGGGCCATGCCAATGTACTGCAGGCCGCCGGCAAAATGTTGATCGAACAGGATATCTCCTTGAAGATCACCCTGCTTGACCGTAGTTCGCTTCACCTGCCGAAAGCGACGGACTGGGATTCCCAGTTGCCTGAACCGGAGCTAATGACCGGCGACGCCCTCAATATCCCACTTGCGGACCGCAGCATGGACATCGTTTCCTGCTGCCTGTTTCTACACCACCTCAGCGCGCAAGATGCCCGAGCATTTCTTAAAGAGGCTTTGCGGGTCGCACGGGTTGCGGTCCTGATAAATGATGTTGCCAGAACACGGCGGAACTATTTTCTTTCGCACCTGCAAACCTTAGTGGACCCAAGCTGGCTCTCTCGTCATGACGGGCCAACTTCTGTGCGTCAGGCTTATACATACCGCGAAATCAACAACATGCTGGTGGAAACAGGATGTCAATATGAGCTGCATGAAGGGTTTTTATTCCGACTGGGAGCGATCATCTGGAGAAACGATGAACGAGATTGCAGTAAGCCCATGTTGAATACATAATCGCAGAAATATGCGGCTTAGGAGAAAAGCGAGTCTGTCTGCTCGCTTTCTCTCGCAAGTGGCGATGGCTAAATACCGGTTGAGTGTTTGTTCGGCTTCACATCCAGTTCATTCACAACCTGCTGGACGCTAAGTACGTTTTTCGCCAGCGTACCCGTTTCACGCTTCTCCGCCTCGTTCTTCACGCTGCCTGTAAGAATAACTGCACTATTCTTCGACTTGATCGAGATGCTTTGATCGTCTAGGTCATGATGCTTCTTAATTTCCGCCTTATAGCTATCTTCAATGGCATTATCCGTGTCGGAATTAGCCGCCTTGGTCGCGCTTGCATTGGTAGACGGAACGAAGGCTATTTCGTCGGCAATTATATAAGTGGGGCTGCCTGTTTGGCGATGTCTTCCGCTTGAGATTTCTGGCCTGAATTTGAGAATGTACCCGTCAACGTCATTACCTCCTTGCCGCGGTCCTGAGAAATATGGATTCTTCCAAGATTATTTGGCGTCAATGAATTATTGACAGCATCTTTTGAATCAGCAAACTTGGGACCATTATTACAGCCGCCATCCGTCAGAACGCCAGCGAAGCTGGCAGTTGCAAGAGCTCTCCATGTATTTCTCTTGCAAATCTTATCAATTGTCATAATCGAAGTAACTTCTGAAATTTTCTTGTAAGAAAAAATTATTGCTTCATCGAAGCCGTATGTTTCAGATTGCCCTTTATCAGAAAATTATTTTTCTTGGCCCGAGGACATCGCATCTTAAATATGTCTAGCAATCAGCTAGAACAAGGAGGTTTTTAAATGGAAAAACATAATAAATGCAAGCATGCGGCCTGTAGCTGTATCTCGACAGATGGAAAAGATTATTGCTCTGATCGCTGCAAAGACTCTAAAAACGTTACGGAGTTAGCCTGCCAATGCAACCATCCGGAATGCAAGGGTCAGAGCTTGAGAGCCTAGATTCGGGGCTACAGTCTGTCATAAAACAAATCCAGAGAACACCCTGGCCACTTCGGCGGTTCGATATCCAAATAGTAGTGTTATTCGAATCGCCGAAATGTAGGGTCAGCTCTCACCTATGAATCATTTTTAGGAATCCCTTAGGTTTGCTCCCGGCGATCACCCGGTTATGCTAATTAGGTCATGGAGAATTTCCGCCTTCGGGTATTTCGCGCCGTTGCCAGTCATCTTAACTTTCGACAGGCGGCAGAGGAACTGCTTCTCACACAGCCCGCCATTACCCAGCAAATAAAGGCCCTCGAGGCGGAACTGGCTACTCCTCTGTTTGACCGCACAGGCGGGCACGTCTCATTGACACCTGCCGGAGAGGCGCTTCTTCCATTTGCCCAAAAAATAAGAGCGCTATCTGAAGAAGCACGCAAGGCGGTTGCTTCCGCGTCTGGGATCGCGAGCGGCAACCTATCCATTGGCGCCTCGCAGACCATTGGGCAATATCTCCTTCCAAAGTTTGTTGCTGGTTTCCTCAAGGCCATGCCGGGGATTGAGGTCACAATCGTCGGCGGAAACACGCAGGAAATATTAGTTGAACTGCGAGCGAAACACATACAGATTGCTCTCATCGAAGGCCCAGCGTTCGGTAAAGACGTACAGCTCAAGCCTTTCATGGAAGACCACATGGTCTGTGTCGTTCCCGCCGGACATGAATGGGCCGATCAGGAGATCAGCATTGATGATCTGCGAACGACGACACTGTTAACACGGGAGCATGGTTCCGGATCGCGCAGGATCGTCGAAAAAGCGTTGGAAAGCGCCGGCTTGCGCACACGGCAATTGAAACTCGGCATGACGTTCGATTCCACTGAGGGTCTGTTGAGTGCGGTCGAAGCTGGCCTCGGCGTCGCGTTTGTTTCTCGATGGGCAGTTCGAAATCAGCTCTCGCTGCAAACTTTAAAACTGGTGCGTGTCCAGGGTGTTTCCCTGGCGCGGATGCTGTCACTGGTCTCGCTTGCCGGGCCGGAGCCATCAGGAACTGCCGGCGCATTTTATCGATTTGTGCTACAGCACGCCGAAGAACTTGCGCCAAGACCAACGGGTAGAGTATTCGCTGTCATCCGAAAGCGCTAGATTGAAATCCACCGATAATGGATTGCTAGCAAAGAAACCACTGCAATCACAACCCACAAAGACACCCCCTGAATAAATGGCCGCGCGCCAACCTGACGGAGCATTTTCTTCGACAGACTGGTGCCAATCAAAAACAGCGTGGCCGTCAAACCGATCTTCCCAAGATAGCTAAGGGTACGATATTCCGCAGAAAAACGCGGGAGATACGTACTGGCAGCAGCCGCCAGACAAAATAATAGGATGAACCATGGCATCTTCACTTTGGGTTTAGCGGATCTTTCAATCTCGCTGCCGCCTGCGCTGATCTTTGCCATATATGCGGCCGTGATCAGAGAGACAGGCACAATCCATAATGCGCGGGCGAGTTTGACGGTGGTGCCAACTGCTAGCGCCTGCGTGCCGTATTTTGCTGCTGCCCCGACAACAGAGCTTGTATCGTGAATCGCAAGCGCAGCCCACAGACCAAACTGATTTTGACTGAAGTGCATGGCTGCGCCAATCGCTGGGAATATCAGTAGCGCCACGGAGTTGAGGAGAAAAACTGTGCCCATGGCAACGCTGATCTCCTCTTCACTTGCGTTTGAAATGGGTGCTACCGCAGCAATCGCGCTACCTCCGCAGATTGCGGTGCCGGCAGTAATTAAAAAAGATGCCTTACCGCCTACACGAAACGTTTTTCCTAAGAGTAGGCCCAATGACATGGCAAAAGTAATGCTGATGGCTGTATATAGAAAACCTGCCTTTCCGGCGTGGATCACCTGCTTCAAATTCATGCCGAAGCCAAGAGCCACGACGGAAGCCTGTAACAGGAGCTTCGATAGGGAGCTGCTCTCCTGCTTGAAAGGATGTTCGACCATAAATCCGAACGCAATTCCGCTCACCAGAGCAACCGGCGGCGAAACGATTCCACTTGCTGCCAGAATCAGGCCCAGAAAAAACACAGTCTTGCTTTTTGATACTCTTGACCGGGCTGCACGGTCCATGAAATTTCCTCAGCTTCCACGTTCTACCAGCCATCTCTCTGCGTCCAAGCAGAATTACTAATGAGCCATAAGCATCCGGGTTGCAGGTTCACGGTTGCGTCCGCACATACGCTTTTATGGTGGCGCACTCCCTGCCAAGTGAAAGGCCATGTGGTCGGATCGTATATTCACCGACCGCCGCAGGCACGATAAATGTCTCCGCGTAGTGCACGATGAATGGCTCGAAGACGCGTCCGGGGCTTTCGACAATGGCCTCCACACCCTCCACCAGGTTCAGCACATTGACGCCTCCGCGTGTGTTGTGTGGAACGGTGCCCGTGAACCAATGCCGCCTGGTCTCAATAAACTCCCGTTGGTGCAACCCGGTCCGCTCCTCGCGCCAACCGGTACCCTCCGCAATCGGTTCGAAGCAATTGATCAGTTCGCGTTTTACCAACCCCGTAGTCCTATCCCACTGAATATTGGCCGCTCCATGTTCGATATGGATCGGGCGCGGTCTGCCGTCGAGCCCAAGTCTGCCCCAGTCCCACAACTTAAACGTAAATATGTATGGAGTGGCGCTGATCTCCAGCACCATGCTATCGGCCCCGGAGCAATGAACGGTTCCAGCCGGAATCAGAAAATGATCATGCTTGCGCGCGGGCCAGCGATTTACGTATTTTTCGGTTGGAAACTCTTCATCGCCCTGCTGGGCTTTAAACAATTCCGCCACCATATCGACTGAAGAAATATCTTCTTTCAGGCCTAGATAGACGGTCGCATCCGAGCCGGCATCCAGCATGTAATAACTTTCATCCTGCGTGTAGTTCATGCCGAACTTGTCCTGAATATATTCCGTCAGTGGATGCACCTGTAGCGACAGGTTTCCGCCACCCATCGTATCCAGAAAATCAAATCGTATTGGAAACTCCGTGCCGAAGCGTGCATGGACCGCATCGCCGAGCAGAGCGCTCGGCTCCGTAAACACCACGTCGATTGCCGGTACTTCTACGCGGTGCTCGCCGAAACTGAGCAGCAGGCTGTTTTCCTCCGGAACACAATCGAAACACCACGCATAGTTCGGAACGTCCCTCGGCAGGTCGCAGACTTCCTCCATCCAATGCCCACCCCACGGCCCCGGATCGAAGTAAGGCACAACCCGGAATGGACGTCGAGCAGTTTTTGCCAATGCGCGGCGAAAGACATCTCCCGAAATCAATTTCGGTTCGTCTGGACTATTCGTATCGAGCAAGAAATCCATGCGTCGAAAAAGCAGCTTTTTTAGCCGGTCTGCCGCGCGCCATTCGGCAAAGAACCCACATTTATACTTCGCACTGAATTCATCCTGTGGATTCTCTCGGCCAAGATTTCCGATCTGCTTCCGGCGCCAGCGCAGCTGAATCTCCCAGCGCGCCATGTCGGCATAGACTAGCGTCGCGCTTTTGGATGCCATAAAGGATGCTCCCGCTCCCAGCACGATCACAGGACCATCTCCGGAGGCCTGCGCCGCGGCAATGCGTCTTTCTTTCAAACACTCTGCGTCGAAATAATCCTCGAGGCGAATCCCGCTCATATGCCCAAAAACGCGATCTGTACCCAGCAGCGGATCGAGCATTTTCTGGAGTTCGTACGGAGTCTTCAAACAATCCTGCGACAAAAAAATCTTTGCGCAGGGAAATGCTGACAGCAAATCCTCGCGGATTCGCTCTATAAACACGCCGGGATAACACTCAATGCAGAGTATCGATTCGGGCCTTATGTAGGGAGCAAGCTGCCCAGCAATTGCCAGCCAGCCAACGTGGCATTCCGGCCCGGCGCCAGCGGAAACATAGGGAAACTTGTCGTAGTTTGATTGCCGCGACATGATTACTCCTCGAAATTTTATCGAAACTCGTTCTTACGGTCGTTCTGCCGGCGATATAACATGCGGTTTGGTTTTCAACCGTATTGTGACGAAGCTCAATGCTGGAATTGTCACCGTTACTCCATCCGAACCGACAGATAATCTTTTTTGATCATCTTCCAAATCGTCACAAATCCAGGCTTGTTGAATGTCAAAGTATGGACTTTTCAAATGCACTGTTACTGCGCTTCCAGAGGTCTCTTCCAGCCGCAGGATACTGCCCTCTCCATCCTCTGCCAGCTTCAACGTCGTCATCACCACTGCGGGATTGTCCACCGAAAGCATGCTGGCAGAATTCGCCGGCAACTTTCCGGTCTTCCCCTCAGCGGGAATCGGATCAGACTCCAATGGAGTCATCGCCTCCCATCCCAGATGCGTAAATTCTGCAGGCCTGAAGCCCGGCGAACTCGTCAACACATAATGAAATGTGAAGTCCCCATCTTGCGAAGAAGCATAGTTGGTATCCCAGTAATTCGACATCAGCCATGAAAAGATCGTGCCACTTTCCGGATGAAAATCAGTCGGCCATTTCCCGCGCACAATGTCGCCGAATGTCACCATGGGAGCGTCAACGGGGATAATCGTTACAGTTATGCCGTCGCTGGTCATAGCTGCCCAATGATTTACCGCGTACCACTCCCTGCTCCCGCCTGCCAGTTCATCCTTCGCTGGATCGACCCATCCATTCTGCGTTTCATAGTTGAATTTAGGGTTTGTGGCTGCCAGTGGAAACGCAATGTAGACGGCCTCTTTACGCAAAATGCGATTTTTATGCAGGCGATATGTAAAGTTAATCTGTTTCCGATCAGTGGGCAATGCGATCTCCATCTGAATCATGGGCGTTTCCGGCGCGCTCGACTCAAGAATCGCCGTTGTTCCCTGCGCATTTTTTATGATCCGAGCGATCTTCCCCTTCGATGCTTCGATCGGATTAAGAACCGGCTCTCGCTGCGCAGCACCATATCGATAGAGGCTGTTCAACGGCATATCATCCGCACCTTTGACATATATATATGCGCCAAAACGGAAAGGGCTGTGGCTATCGACCAGTTCTCGGTTTGCGCCTTTGTCGAAGACGCTGCGAATTGCCCCGCTCTGCGGATCGAGCGTCACACGATAGTAGCGATTTTCAAGAATATTGCCATGAATCGGCTGGCTGATTTCGGATGTGGCATGCGGATTTTTTTCTGGCCCTACTTCCAGCAGCTTGTACCCCAGTGCCGGAACATCCGCCGCAAGAAAGCGAACGCGACTGAGGCTGCCACCAAAACCGGGTAGCGGCGTGGATGTCTCCGCGCGCAAGATTACCTGCGGCACGGGAATCCGTGTTGCCATGTCGAGAATTTCCTGCCCCTGCGGAATGTCGGCCTCCACCCATCCGCTCCGCATCCAGTTCAGGGAATTGAAGACTGCAATCGAATCCTGGCTCGGACTGAAGAGCGATTCTAGCTGCGCCCAACTGCGCTCGATGCTCTGTGCAATGTCGTTCTGTGCGTCAGCTACTTTCAAATCCTTCTGCTTCAGCTGCTCGACAGTCTGGTCGCTTTCAGGCGATGCTGTCGCTCCTACGGATGTCCATGTGTGCTCGTCATACAGCAGCATGTTCTTCCACGCATCGTGCAGATCTCTGCTGTCGGGCCGTAGCACCGGATTGAGCAATGCAGGCAACACGCTCATCTCTTCCGCCGTCTGAATCCTCTGCTGATTGCGGCGGAAGATGGCCGTGTATCGGGCGTCCGATGTTACTCCGTCTTCCCAGTACGGGCCGAAATCGCCGCGATAGACCGGCATTTTCCCGTCAAATTGTTTTTCAATCGACGCCATAGCTCCTTGGAAGGTGGCGAATACAAATTGTGGCCACGCATAATGATTGGCCCACTCTCGCGGCAGTGCTACCTGACCAGGGCTCAATGGCGTGTTTTCCAGTTGGCTGCCAAATACAATTACGGAGCTCGCGCGATACCCTGGCCGGCTGTATGCCTGCAGAAAAACCGGCGCGGCATCTTCTACCGCAGGCATGGTTGGCGGGGTACCAAACATAGACGCCAGCTGCAAATAGGCCCGCGAATACCACATCATCACACGGCCGCCGTCCGGCCCTTCCCAATAGAAGGGCGATTTCTCATTCCAGCGCCCCAGCAGGACGACCGGCGCGCGCCATGAATTGCTGCCAGCAGCAAAATATTGAATGCCTGCGTTGTGCAATACCGACGCATATGACCAGGTGTAAGAAGGAACATCGGTAATATGAGCCACGCCGATCGGCACGGTGTATTTTTTCGCAAGGGCACGACTTAAATATAGGGAGCGAATCAGCCCCTCGAGTGAGGCCACTCCAGTCAATTGATTCGCATACTCTGCTGGAATGACGATTTGGCCAGCGCGCACAGCAGCCAGAAACTGATCTTTGCGTTGCGGTGAGCGCGTGTCCATGTACTGCTGCGCTATCCAACTTCCATCGAGCGTCCAGCGAAATTCTGGATGCGTGGACAATACATCCAAAACGCCATCAATGCTTTCTGCCTGCAATTCCGCGACTTTTGGCGCGTAATCTGTAAAACCAATGTCCAGGTGCTCGAACGGAACTATAGCGAGTGTCCATTTCTTTGCCGCCTGCAGATGCTCAACAACTCTACGGTTACCAACACCGACCACGACATCTTGCCGGCCAGTCCATTCGGGCACGTCGAACTGGGCGCGCATCTCACCGAAATCAACAGTTGAAGGGAAATTCTGTTTGAATGCTTTCCCGCCTATTTGTAACGATATTTTGGAGGCATTCTTAGCGGTGCCCGCATTCAGGCTGGCAAAAATATCAACCCTTTCATCCAGCCCCTCCTGCGACTTCTTAAAAAAGATTGTAGGCACCGCCAGAACATCCATCCCGTTATCGTCATATCTGGCAGCTACATTTTGAGTCAGCGAAAGCGCATCGTAGACTATGCCGCTTTGCCCCGGCGCAATATCACCCGTGGAAGATTGTGGAGTAGAGGGGTTGTCAATTGCCGTCAGGACAAGCTTATTGCTTCCCCTCATCAGCCATCGCGCAGGGATATCGATGACTTTTTCATCATGAGATGTTTGCGGGACGAAGGTGCCTGCCCAATCGCCGGCAGTGTAATCCAGTATTGGGTGAAAATAGAACATCCCACGATGTCCGTTGATGGCGATTTGCAGCGATGACAGGCGCGGGGTTTCGTACAGGATTGCAATTTTCAGTCGATAGACTCCGCGAGGAGTTCCGTTCAGGGGAAAATCGATCTGGAATGGGTGTTGTCGGCCGCCTGCTATGGCGTTTGCTGTGCCCGGCTGAAATCCAACCCAGTCTTTTGCTTCGCTGACGCCTACGACATATAAAGCATTTGATTTTGAATCGGAATAATCGATATTTTGCGAACGAAACTCCTGGGAGGAATGATCGAACGTGCCAATCTGCCAGATCAGACGTTGTTGCGCCAAGGCGGACGCAGCCATCCCTGTAATCAGCGCTACAACGAAGAAACTTCGAGTGCGTTGCAGCATTCATCACCACTTCGGCTGAACAGTGACAACCCCGGGACGGGACGGATCTTCAATCCATGACCCCATCTGCTGTTGCTTTGCCATTTCGTGATATTTCGCTAGTTTGTCTCGATCCAATTCCACTCCGAGTCCAGGCCCCGTTGGTATTTTCATAGTTCCGTCCTGTGTATATTGCAGTTTGCCTCCCACCAGAATGTCATCCGTTAGATGGTGATAGTGAGAATCGGCGGCGGCGCTCAAGTTGGGAACAGCAGCCAGAAGATGAATCGCCGCTGCCTGCGAAATTCCAAACTCTGCGCCACTGTGCAGGCCGACATCCAGCCCCAGCGCTTCACAAACTCCAGCCGCAATGCGAGACCGCGCGATGCCGCCGTACCAGTGCGGGTCGAGAAGCACAACATCAAGGACATTCATACGCGCCGCCGGTGCCAGGTCCTCAAAGCCGAAGATACTCATGTTCGATGCCAGCGTCATCCAGGGCACCTTGGAGTTTACACGCTCCATAGCGCGCAATCCCCATACCGGATCCTCATAATACTCAACATCGTAGTCCGAAAGTTTACGCGCAGTGCGCACTGCCGTCGTCACGCTCCACGCCCCGTTGGGATCAAGACGCAGATTCATCCGCGGAAAGGCCTTCCGCAGGGTGATGAATGTTTCAACTTCTTCATCGGGGGTCAGCACTCCATTTTTAAATTTTAGAGTTTCAAAACCATACTGATCTACCAACTCCCTGGCGTACTGCAAAATCTCCTCGCCATTGCGAATTGCTCCGTTACCTTCGCTGTTGGCATGTCGATAGAAAAGATATCCGGCAAACGGCACGCTCTCTCGAACGCGTCCACCCAGCAGGTCGCATACCGGTCGCCCCAGCGCTTTTCCTTGCAGGTCGAGACATGCAAATTCCAGGCCGGCATACCCAAGTACATTACCGAACAATTTCTGCGCGCTCGGCGAGGAGAGTTTCCATCGAATGCGTTCCAGTTGAAATGGATCTTCCCCGATCAACATGGGCCGCATTTCCCTCAACTGCCCTTCCCGGCTTGCACCGCTGTAGCATTCGCCCAGCCCGACGAGCCCCTCATCCGTGTCCAGTTCGATGACGATCCGCGAGATGCCGGGATGCGCTCCATAGGCATAGCGTAAAGGAGCTTCTATAGGGATAAAAGCTGGTGTCCAGCGAACATCCGTGATTCTCATGTTTATACGCTTTCATTCTTAGAAATATGGTTTCTTCACTGACAAGCAGCTGGCCTCGCACTTTGAATTGTGCCCGCGGGGCGTGCAATGGCTGAAATTTTCTGCTCGATTCATTGAAATCAGACCTGAAATGGGCTTCGCTGGCCAGTCTGACAGCTCGTCATTGCCAAAATTCCTCCCTGCATTCATTGGCATAAGGAAGTTTTAAAATATATTGATTTGTCTGACATATTTTCGTTTGGTATATACCGTGCCTTCCACGATAGTCAAGCATGCTCCTTCCCAAAAATGTTCTTATAATCAATACCTGCACGATTTTTCTTTAGCTGTCCCTTTCCCCTTTCCCGATAAATGGATGCGGTGTTGACAATGGTTGAATTAAAGTCTTATTGTCATACCGATTTGGAAAAACATGCCTAAGAAACCTCCAACACAAACTGACGCAGAAATCGGCTTCCCAGCATTTCAGCGAGAAACGATGATGGAGACTGTGGCCGGGCGCATCGAATCCCTGATCCGCAGTGGCCAGCTGGCGCGTGGCAGCCGCCTGCCTTCCGAATCACGTCTGGCAGAGATGCTCGGTGTGAGCCGTGCCTCGCTGCGCGAGGTCCTCAAGGGCATGGTTTTCCTTGGATTGCTGAAAGCAAGGGCCGGTGATGGCACCTACCTGCAACCCTCCCTGACCAGCATGGTCAGCCGTCATTTTCAGTGGATGCTGCTGCTTCAGGAAATCAAATACCTGGACCTGTATGAGTTGCGTCAGATTCTAGAACCGGCTGCTGCTGCACTAGCTGCCCGCCGCGCGACACGCGACGATCTCCATCAAATGCGGGAGGCCCTCCACGCCATGCGAGCGGCCTTGCACGATCCTGAAGCATTCATCCGCGCGGAGATGAACTTTCACGCCGCAATCACCCAAGCGTCGCAGAATGCGGCTATTCAAAGCACTATGCGGATGATGTACGGCGCGCTTGCCGAAGGGCGTCATCGCGTACTCCCGTTCGTCGACAGCATTCAGAAACTTTGGGCCCACCACGAACGCATCTACAAGCTGATTGCGGGAGGCGATGCGACCAACGCGCGGCGGGCGATTTCAGAAGATTTGAAGTATGCGGAACTGTTGCTGCGAAAAGACCTTGCGGCGACAGGCCCGCTCAACATTGCCGCGGAGCGGGAGAATGGACCACAATTTTCCCGATCGGGCAGCAATTTATCTAAACCAAAAAAGAAGGGCAGCACCCTTCGGAAAAAACTGTAGAAGGCTCAGGAGGCTTACATGAACCGGGTTTTCCATTCCGTCTGGCGCTACGTCGCCATATTTTTCTTGATGACAACTCTCTCGACCATAGTATTTGCGCAGTTGGATACTGGAACGATCGAAGGGACGATCAGCGATAACACCGGCGCCGTCGTACCGGACGCGCAGATTCAGTGCATAAATCTGGGGACGCGGCAGATCCATACGACGCAGTCCAATGCACAGGGCGAGTACGTAGTTCCCGCTCTTCCTGTGGGGACTTATAGCGTGACCGCAAAATTTCCCGGTTTCAATCAGGGAACGCTGACAAACATTCATCTAAATACTTCAGAGTTGCACCGAGCCAATGTGGTCCTGCAAATCGGCTCGGCCACGCAACAGATCACGGTCGATGCAAACCGGGTCCAGGTAAACACACTCAGTTCCGATCTCGGCACCACCATCGGCGAAAAGCAGGTTCAGGATCTGCCACTCAACGGTCGTGACTTTTCTGACCTTACCGCGCTGGTGCCCGGCTCTGTCATTTCGGCCCCTTTTGGGAGTACCAGCCTCGGTGGCGAGGAGACCAGTTTTGTCGGCGTCAACTTTCTGCTGGATGGCACTGACGCATCGCGTATCGATACGAATGCGACATCACTGCAATTGGGCCGCGACCAGGCGCGCATTACCCGCTCCAGCGTCGATAGCATTGCCCAGTTCCACATACTGCAAGGCGTCTATTCGGC
>JADEYI010000627.1_pt1 | contig 43035 bp, 34 predicted proteins | sample 8542331 | NCBI WGS metagenome assembly JADEYI01 (sample SAMN16510988, study PRJNA670497) | mine drainage metagenome | isolation source: biofilm near Copperflume 1 | place: Germany: Marsberg coppermine Kilianstollen | collected 2018-02 | reverse complement strand
GGCGCGATGCTCTGGGTTTCGGATCCGCGATGGCCGCAATGGGTATGGCCGTTCGCTTCGGCGATCGATACCGAGTTGCCTTCGGCGTCTGAGAAGGTCCATCTGATGCTCAAGTACAAGGCCGCCTGGGTGCCGGTGAACGCGGGACCAAACGACCAGTGCTTCGAGGAATATCCCACGGAAAGTATCGAGGAATGGCATCGCAAGCGTGGCCTGTTTATCGAATGACGGTTTTTTAACGAAAGGATAGGTTCTCCGTAAAACCAGTTTTGCGACCGCCGGAGCGTCCGCAATGCTTAAAGTAATTCTTCAACTCTACCCGGTGATCCCCGCCGCCAGCGAAGCCGAGCGCGAGGCCCTGCGCCCGATCGGACGGAATCGCGAACGCTATCAGGAAACCCTGACCGGCTGGCACGACCTGATTCGCGCCGCGGACGAGCTTGGTCTGTGGGGCGTGGCCACTATTGAGCATCATCTATGGTCGGAGGGTTACGAATGCGGTCCCAGCCCGGGACTGTTGAACGCCTACTGGGCGGCGATCACAAGCAAGGTCCGGGTGGGTCAGCTTGGCTACGTGATGAGCACGCAGAACCCGATCCGCGTAGCCGAGGAAACCGCCATCCTCGATCATCTGACGAAAGGGCGATGCTTTGTTGGCTTCGCGCGCGGCTACCAGTCGCGGTGGACCAATGTACTGGGACAGCATCTGGGCACCCGCGCCACCACCTCGCCTTCGGCGGGCAGGCTGGACTCAACCCATATGTTCGGCGATCCGGCGGGCAAACCGGGCCGCACCGAAGATGATGAGACCAACCGCAGGATTTTCGAGGAAGAAATCGAAATTGTGCAGAAGGCCTGGACGCAGGAGAGCTTCGCGCACAAAGGCGAGGCGTGGCAAATTCCATTTCCGTACGATCGCGGAGTCGATGACTGGCCGCTGGCCAAATTCGGCATCACCGGACGGTTCGGCGCGCCCGGCGAGGTCGACGAGCAGGGTAATACACGCCGCGTTAGCGTGGTGCCGGCGCCATACTCGCGACCGCATCCGCCGGTGTTCGTAGCCACCAGTGGTTCGCCCGAGAGCGCCGAATATTGCGCGCGCAAGGGTTTCATCCCGCTCTACTTCAATTCTCTCAAGACCGCATTGAGCTTGAGCGCGGCCCATGACAAGGAACTGGCGGCCACCGGCCGCGAGGTCAAGCGCGGCAGGAATCAGGCGATCGTGCGCATCCCGCATATCGGAAAAACGCACGCCGAGGCCGAGGAATCGGTGATGCGTCACGATGCGGATATCTTCCGTAATTTTTATGCCGCGATGGGCCAGCATCGGGTGCCATCGGAGAACGTGGTCGAGGCGGTCATCCGCAATGGCATGTGGACGCTCGGAACCGCCGATGAGGTCCGCCGGCAGATGGTCGCCGAATGGAAGCAATTACCCTGCGAATATCTGACGATCATCTACCATTACGCGCAGATGCCCAAGGAACGCGTGATCGATAATCTGGCCGCCTTCATGCGGCAGGTGAAGCCGGCGCTAGACGAACTGACCGAATAGCAGGATTGGGACGAATAGAAAGATCGGGAATAAGAAAAAACTCGGGCCCGGATGTTTCACCGAGCCCGAGTTTCTGACGGGAATTACGGTCTCAAACTAAATCGTTCAGACGCTGCTACTTCGCTGCCGCTGCCGGAACTTTGGTCCAACGGGTGACCGGCTGAGCGGGCGACTGCCCCGACAGCATCCAGTCGATATGCTTGCTGGCCTTGGGTCCACGCAGCTTGGTACGGGTCTGTCCGCCCTGGTATCCACCAGTGGTTGGAGCCTGCACCCTTACGAGGTAAACGCCAGCAGGCAGACTGCCAATCGCGATCGAGTACGAACCAGTCGCGTCAGTAGTGCCTTGCGCCACCGATTCCCCGGGCTTGCCGTGTTTGATGTGATAAACAACCACCGCGACCCCTTGTACCGACTGATTACCGGCTGAGGTCTTGATGTTGCCCCAAAGCTGTCCAGCATGGCGGGGAACCGCTCCGGAACTGGTTTCGATCGGCTGCGCGCTGGCAATTACCGCCAAGCCCAGCATGCAGCTTAGCGCGAGACCAACAGAAAGAGCTGAAAGTTTTCGCATGGCTAATAGCCCCCGAGTGTTAGGAATAGAGCTACCAATGCGGCGAATTTTCAACCGCTACCCCCGCGGCAAACCCCGAGACCGCCCCCATTGGCGGTCAGGAGAGCCTGCGGACTCCATCCACATCTTCGGCCCGAATTCCTAGCGCATTCATGGTACCGATGCAATCCATCGCGCGAGCGGCTCATACCGAGGTTTTCGGGCAGCCTGCGGAAATAGCTATAATTTCGGCATTGAGGAGTCTCCCAGATGATCCAACTCCGCAAAGCGCAGGAGCGGGGGGCGAGCAGGCTCGACTGGCTGGACAGCCGCCACAGCTTTTCGTTCGCCGATTATCACGACCCGCGGTATATGGGTTATCGCGCACTGCGGGTAATCAACGAGGATCGAATTGCGCCAGGTGCGGGTTTCCCGTCCCATCCGCATCGCGACATGGAGATCGTCACCTTCGTGCTTGAAGGAGCGCTTGAACATCGCGACAGCCTCGGTAACGGATCGGTGATCAGGCCCGGTGAGATCCAGCGCATGAGTGCCGGTACCGGAATTGTCCATAGTGAATTCAACCCCTCGCAACACGACTCGCTGCATCTGATGCAGATTTGGCTGCTGCCCGGCGAGCGTGGCCTGCCCCCGAGCTACGAACAGCGCCGGTTCGGCAGCCCGGACGCAGGAGACGGATTCGTGATCCTTGCCGATCCGTTCGGTGGACCCGACTCAGTAGCGATTCATCAGGACGTGACGCTTTCGATCGGCAGGCTCGATTGCGGCGGGCGCGCGACTCATCGGCTGGCGCCGGGACGCCACGTTTGGGTGCAGGTGGCGCGCGGTGGCTTGACGCTTAACGGTCATAGCCTCGGTGCAGGCGATGGCGCGGCGATTGACGACGAAGCCAGGCTCGAATTTCAGGCTGAAACTTCCGCCGAGGTCTTACTGTTCGATCTTGCCTGAGTGGCACCCGAGACAGCGCGCCCCGCAGCTTACCAGGCGCTACGGACCGCTTGATCGCTCAACTGCTGGTGGGCGGTTTTGGTTCCAATCGCTTGATCGCGAACTTGTCGAGCCGATACTGAAGCGTGCGATAGCTCATCCCGAGCATCTTGGCCGCCTTCGCGATCACCCAGTCGGCGCGCTCCATCGCCTGAAGGATCAACGCGCGTTCGAAGTTCTCGAAGTTGATGCCTTCCGAGGGCAGCTCGAAACGATCCGATCTAACCCGCTCGCCCCGCGCGTGGGTTTTACGCGAGAGCACTTCTTCGGGCAGATCGCGCGCGAGGATTTTGTCGCCTTCGCATAGCAGGCTGGCGCGCTCGATCGCGGATTCGAGCTGGCGCACATTCCCCGGCCATGAAAAGTCGAGCAGAACTTCCATCGCTTCACGGCCTATTTCCTTCGGCGTACTGCCAGAGTTTCGGGCAAACCGCGCCAGCGTATGGTCGACCAGCAAGGGGATATCAGAACGGCGATCGCGCAGGGGCGGCAGCGTGATAGTCACCACGTTAACGCGGTAATAGAGATCTTCACGAAAGCGCTCTTCAGCCACCTCTTCGGCAAGGTTGTGATTGGTCGCCGCCAGCACCCGGACATCGACATGGAAGGACTCGTTGCCGCCCACCCGCCGAACTTCCCGCTCCTGCAGAACGCGCAGAATCTTGGCCTGCACGCCGATTCCAAGGTCGCCAATTTCGTCAAGGAACAAGGTCGATTTATCAGCGTTTTCGATCAGGCCTACTTTGCGTTCAGTGGCGCCGGTGAAAGCGCCACGCTCATGGCCGAACAATTCGTTTTCGATTAGCGCATCCGGAATCGCCGAGCAGTTGATCGCCACGAACGGGCGTGGAGCGCGCGGCGACAGCCGATGGATCGCGCGGGCGATAACCTCCTTACCGGTGCCGCTTTCGCCCTGTATCAATACTGTCGAATTCGAGGGCGCCACCTTGCGCACAATCCGAATCACTTCCTGGATCGAGGGATGCTGACCGATTACACCCGCGACTTCGAATTTGCCCTCGAGCCGGGTGCGCAGCAGCAGGTTTTCCTGCTGTAAATTGGCCACCTCGCCGGCCTTGCCCACCGTCATCACCAGGGTCTCGCGGTCGGTCGGTTTGGTCAGGTAATAAAAGGCGCCGTTTTTCATCGCTTTGACGGCGCTGTCGATAGTTCCGTGCGCCGTCAGCACCACGACCTGGCTGCCCGGATATTTGTTGCGAACTTCAGCGAGCAGCTCCTCGCCCGACATCCCCGGCATCATCAAGTCGGTAAGCACGACATCGAAACGGCTCGATTGCAAAAATTCCAGCGCACGTTTGCCGATTGCGGCCTCTTCGACCGCGAAGCCTTCCTCGCGCAGCGTTTCAGCCGTGATATTGCGTTCGAGGTCGTTGTCCTCGACTACCAGAACGGAAGCCCGATTCATGGTCTAAGCTTTGCCGATTTGTAGCGGGAAGGTGAAGACCACCCGCGTGCCGCGTCCGGAATCATTCGGTCCGATAGTGATTTTTCCGCCATGTTTTTCGACAATAGCCTGCGACAGGAACAGTCCCAAGCCGATACCTTCGCGTTTGGTGGTAAAGAAAGGCTCGAAAATACGCTGCGCGGCGGCCGGATCGATACCTACGCCACTGTCCTCGAAAATCACCTGCAGGGTGCCGGGGGTACGCTGGTAGCCGACCCGCAGTTCGCCGCCGTCGGGCATGGCCTGAATCGCATTCGCGACCACATTGATGAAACAGGTGCGCAGCTTTTCCGCGTCCACGTGCAGCACCGCCGGCACTTCCGGATCGTCTTCGTGCACGGTGATGCCCTGACTGCGAACCTTCGATTCGGAAAAATCCAGCACCCCATGCACCAGCGCGCGGACGTCGGTGGGCGCGGGATGGATTTCGATCGGCTTGCCGTAGTGTAAAAAGCTTTGAATCAGCTCGGCCAGCCGCCGAATTTCATCCTTCATCATTGCGATCTGATGCAGAAAATGATCGCGATCGTTACTCAACTGGGCGGCATAATGAGCGCGAAGCTGGTCCAGCGCCAGCGAAATGAAGTTCAGCGGATTCTTGATTTCATGCGCCAGGCTGCCAGCCAACTGACCCAGAGCCGCGAAGCGCTCGAGCCGGTTCAATTCGATCTCCCGCTCGCGGGCGCGCCGAAGCTGCGCCACCATTTCGTTGAAGCTGCGCGTCAACAATCCGATTTCATCGCCGCGGCGGGTCTCCGGAACCGGCTCCAATCCGCGCGCGGCGAAATTCTGCGCCGCCGAGGCCACCGTGTGAATCGGCTCGACATAGCGTTGCGCCAGCACCCATGCGAAGGCCAGTCCGACGGCAAAAATCCCCAGCGCGATGCTCAAGAGCTGGTTGCGATACTCCTGCAGGGTGACGGCAAAATCGCCGAAGTTCGCCACCAGTTGCACATAGCCCATCAAATGGTCTTCGACCTCGACCGGGATCAAATAGACCGTGGTTTGCCGTCCGCCGGTTCCAAAGGCCAATGGAATAACATCGATCAGGCCGCCACTATCCTCATGCTGTATCCGGTCCGCGGCACTGCCGCGGGTCAGCGCCGCGCCGATCAGTTTTGGATCGGTACTGTTGATAATGAGGTTCTGGCTGGAAGCGATCGAAACCTGCAAGCCTTTGGTGCGTAGCTTTTTGACGTAGTTGGGCAGCTGGTCGGGATTCACCGGGCTAACCGAGGTCAGCTCCTGTACGCTGATCTGGATCGCGCGGGCGAGATCTTTGACCTGCTCCTGCGTGCTTTCCACCACCGCTTCCTGGGTTCCCAGACTGACCAGCACCTGCGCGCCCAACGTCATGGTCAACAGGAGCACCATCAAAGCCATCAACTTGGCCTTGAGACCGAAGGCCGGAATTATGCGTTTCATAATTCTAATTTGAGAATGTAATTTGCGGAGGGCGCTGGAGCGCCACGAACAAAGGCGAACAGTCGGCGTTTTAGTCGGATTCGCGATCCGGTGAGAAATAGAAATATCGGGTCGCCCATAGCAGTAACGAAGCGGCCGCGGCGATCAGAATTACGCGCTCGAATCCGCCCGCATAGTGGATCGCCAAGTCTAACTGTTCTCCGAACAGATAGCCCAGTGAGACCACCAATGGAACCGAAATCAGCGCTCCCAGCAGATCATACACAAAAAACCGCCCAGGACTGACGCCCAATGAGCCGGCGGAGAGATAGACCACCGCCCGCAGTCCGGCGAAAAAGCGGGCGTAAAAGATGGTTTTGCTACCGTGACGCTGCATGAACTGGCGCATCCGCTCGATTTTGCGCCGCGACCGCGGTCGGCCAAGCCCGAAATAGGTTAACAACCCGGTGCCGAAGCGGCGGCCGATCAGGAACAGCGAGTTATCGCCCGCCACCACTCCCACCAGCGACACCGCGATCGTAGCCGGATACGCGGTTACCCCTCGATGGACGAGGAAACCGCCCGCCAGCAAAGCTATATCTTCCGGAAACGGAAGCCCGAGCCCGCACAAAACCAGCACTGCCAACAGCCCGAAGTAGCTGAAGTGCTGGATGTAAGATGAGACTAAAAAACCCAACCGTTAGCTCCCGTGAGAGTAGCGCGCACGGATTGCATCGCTAATCTGCGCAACCGTCATCCCCTGATCAGCCATACGCCCGGCCATCAGCGCCTCTCCACTGCAAATTGGGCAGGTGGCGCCGTGACGATCGCGATAGCAGTCCAGCAGGCTGCGATGGCCGTCAACCTGTTCGCATCCGCAGTAGCAATGCAGTTGCATCAAAATGTCTGGATGCCGCTGCGCGATCAGGTAGGCCTGTTTGACCTCGCCCTGAAACAGCGATGGATCGAGCGTCAGTCCGGCCGACGAGGGGGCTACACCCGCATTTGCCGCACAGCACGCGGGGCGATTCGCCGTCTTGACCAGTGTTCCCGTCTCAACCACGTAGATTGCAAACGCCGCGAGGGCGGCGATAGCTGCTGACAGCAGAAGCTTACGCATAATTGCCCGATGGCCTCTTTACGCCTCTAGTGCCGCGTCTTGGCTGCGGCGCGGCTTATACGAAACAAACCCGTCCCCACCCAATGATACTTCACCGCTTGCGCGAGCGAAACAGCGGTTTACCCGTGAGGCCGCAGCCGATGAAACGGCCGAGATGGCCAAGGTTGCTGGGGCTGGCGATCGGCGGAACCTTCTTGATCGACAACTCTATTCGATCCATTTCCGAGCGCGTCGCTTGGGTCCCAAAAATCAAATCCCAGACCGGCGTGCTTACCCCCAGATTTCGCTTCGGCGCACAATTGTGATGGGCCAGATGCCGTGTTCGCATCCAGTCTTCGATTTCAAACCGCGGGCGTGCGAAATGAAGCCGGTAGTGGATAATCTCGTAAACTGCAAAGCCCGTCACCAAGCCAGAAATTGAAGCAATTTCCTTACCGCTGCCCAGATACACCAGGATCGCCCAGATTACAGCGACCGGCAGCCATGCCCCGATGGCGAAAACCGCCGACGGATCGCGATGGTGAACTGCATGGACACGGCTGGCGAAAGTGGTGAACCGGTGACTCATCCAACCATGCAGCGCGTACTCCAAAAACGTCCAGGCGATTACCCCGGCGGCAAACCATGCGGCATAACCAACCATATCTGGATCGTAGAAATCCGCCCCGCCTCGAGCAACAGGCGCGAATCGTCATCTGGAGCCGCGACCGACTCTCCGCTCTCGAATGAGGGATGAGGTAGCAGCGCGGATCGATTTCCAAGCGTTGCCGCTTGCCCGGCGCGGAATAAGCGGCGTTTCGGTAATCTTAAAACTTTGCCCCGGTGAGCAGATTATGCGTGCAAAGCCGCATTCCAGGCCTTCGCCCAGTGGTCTTGCCGAGAGTTTTCTGGTTAAGTTGACAGCGTAAGCCACATCGGCCGGCAGTTCGTCAGGTGGTTTGCGCGGGCAAACTGATTCTTGCGCAGCTTTCTCAACTGAAGTTGAATTTCGGCGTCGGTCAAACGTCCGATTATATTGAAGGTTTTGTAAATAGCCCGAGTGTGGGCAAATAAAATTCGCGAATTTGTTCCACGGAGGATTCATGGCTAAGAAGGTCGCTGCCGTGTTTGGCGGCGTGCTGCTCGGTATCGCATTAGCATTCGCGCGCGCTGGCGCATTTCCGTTCTGGAGTTCAACGCAAACCGATCCGGCCAAGCCGGATGCCCCAGTGCTTGCATCGCCAGTTGCCAGTGCGAAGCCTGAGACCGCGGTGGCCGCACCGGCGGCACAATCGGCTCCAGCACCGGTGATCAAAGGCGCCGTGCCGCTCCCGTCGTTTGCGCCCTTGGTTAAGCGTGTGATGCCGACAGTGGTTAACGTCAGCGTGGTTCAGGAAGTCAAGGCGAATGCGATGCCATTTCAGTTCGGCGGTCCCGGCGGTCCCGGCGGGGGTCCTAATGGCCCCGGCGGCGGCGAGCAGGGTGGTCCTGGACAAAGTCCGTTCGGTGGCGGTCCGATGGGACCAGGCGATCCGTTTGAGCAGTTTCGGCACTTTTTCGGCGAAGTACCTCATCAATTCAAACAACACGGGCTGGGATCGGGCGTGATCGTCTCTCCCGACGGCTACATCCTGACTAATAATCATGTGGTCGGTGAGGCCAGCGAAATCCATGTGACGCTGAGCGACCAGCGCGAATTCAAGGCGCGGGTAATTGGAAAAGATAGCAAGACCGATCTGGCGTTGATCAAGATCGATACGAAAGTGCCGCTGACTTATGCGACGCTCGGCGATTCCGACAAGACCGAAGTGGGTGACTGGGTAATCGCGATTGGAAATCCCTTTGGCTTCTCGTTGACCGTAACTTCCGGAATTGTGAGCGCTAAAGGGCGCGCGCTCGGTGGCAACTACGATAACTTCATCCAGACCGACGCCTCAATCAATCCCGGTAACTCGGGAGGTCCGCTGTTCGATACGAATGGTGCGGTGATCGGTATTAATACCGCAATCTACAGCAGCACCGGCACTAACGCCGGCATCGGTTTCGCGATTCCGGTCGATCTTGCCAAAGGGATCATGGACCAGCTCAAGAGTCGTGGGCGGGTAATTAGGGGATGGCTCGGAGTCGAGATTCAGCAGGTGACGCCTGATTTGGCGCAGCAGTTTGGATTGGCCAAGCCCGAGGGCGCGTTAGTCGCTAATGTAGTGGAAGATGGGCCGGCGGCGAAGGCCGGAATTAAGCGCGGCGACATTATCATGACGTTCGACGGTCGGCCGGTGCCTGATGAGCATCACTTGCCCGAGATGGTAGCGCAGACTCAGATTGACAAAACTGTGCCGCTCGAGATTCTGCGCGATGGCAAGAACATGAAGCTTGAGGTCAAGGTCGGTGAGCTCAAGGAAACCAAGCTCGCCAGCGCAAAATCCGAAGAGGGGAACAATAACTGGGGCCTGCAGGTTCAGGAATTGACCCCTGAGATCGCGCAGCAACTGAATCTTAAATCCGACAAGGGTGTGGTCGTGCGCGGAGTGACGCCCGACACCCCGGGGGCCGACGCCGGGGTTCAGCCGGGCGATGTGCTGCTCGAGGTGAACCACAAGAAGGTCAGCTCGGTACAGGATTTCCTGTCCCAGGCAAAAGCCGCGAAGGATGGCAAGAAACCGGCGCTGTTACTGGTCCAGCGGGGCGATGCAACGCTGTACACAGTGATCAAACCGGAAAGCTGATCGGGGAAGGATTAACGATGCCGGCGCGGAGGAGCGAGCGATAACTTGCCCCTCCGCGCCGCTGTATCTGGCGCAAGTGGGAACCGAAGTAGGGCCGATGTCATCGGCCGAGCAGTGCGACGTTCTCATCGCGGGCGCGGGACCGGCCGGTCTCGCCGCCGCGCTTTTTCTAATCAAGTGCCGGCCCGCGCTGGCCGGCAGAATTTTTGCCTTGGAAAAAGCCCGCCATCCGCGTCCCAAGGTATGCGCCGGCGGATTGGTCCCGAAGACCCTCGCCGCGCTCGATCATCTTGGCGTGCCGCTCGACGTGCCGTCGGTCGAAGTGATCGCGGGTACCGCGCGCACCGAAATTGGCTCTGTGATTTTGCCCCCGGGCGATGTGCTCTGCACCATTGTTCGGCGCGATCAGTTCGATAGTTCGCTGGCCGCGGCTGCGCGGCGCGCTGGCGTACGAATCGTTGAGAATTGCCGGGTCGATCAGGTCGAGGAGGGCGCGGACTCGGTGAGAGTGCGGTCCGAACAAGGAGTTTTCGAAGCTCCAATTCTGATCGGCGCCGACGGCTCCGGCAGCCGTGTTCGCCGGGCGATCTTCAACCCCGATCGAGAGTTTATCGGGCGCGGGCTGATGATCGACCTGCCGGTTTCAGCCGAATCGTCGGTTGAGTTTCGCGACCATATTCTGCGCTTCGATTTTGCTTGCGTCGCCGCTGGTGTGCGCGGATATGCCTGGTCGTTTCCATGCCTGATCAATGGCCAACCGCATCTCAATATCGGCATCTATGATCAGACCGCGGACCGGCCGCTGTCCAACAAGCTGCTGATACCGGAGTTGCGCAAGGCGTTCGCGGAGCTGGACATTCCGGGCGACTCCCAACGGTTTCGCGCATTCCCCATCCGATGGTTTGATGCAGAAGCACGCTTTGCGTCGCGCCGCGTGCTGCTGGCGGGCGATGCCGCCGGGGTCGATCCGTTGATGGGCGAAGGTATTTCGTATGCCTTCGAGCATGGGCGCGCGGCGGCCGGCTCGATCAGCCGATTCCTGGACGGCGATCGCAATGCTTTGACCGACTACGATCACGTGCTTCGCCATGGATCGATCGGCCGCAAACTGTCCCGGCTGGCTTTCGCGGCGCGCAAATTCTATGGCCCGCGGCATCGGATTTATTTCCGCATGGCGCATCTGAGCCGCAAGGCGCAACAGATCGGCGTCAACTGGTACAACGGCGCGCGCATGCTCGACGAGATGCCCGCGCGGCGTTTAATTGCGCGTTGGATCACGGCGGTTTTGCTCAGACGATCGGTGCGCTAGGATGCGCTCTTCGATCAGGCTCAGGTTAAACCTCGCGCACGGGCCGGCGAACTCCGGAGCCCCGGCGATGGCGAATTACAATGGCTAAGCGGCGCACGCGCAAACGTAAATTCACGGCGCGACTATTTTTGATTCTTGCACTCGTGCTGATCATCGCCGGGTTCATCACCCGCCGCCTCATTCCGCCCTCTGGCCGGCGCGAGTTTCAGTTCGGTACCGCCACCCATTCAGGCGGGCTGCAAGATCCTGCTTCGGTTGATCGCAACCAGCCCGCACGGGACAACCTCAATGATCGGGATCGCGAGGAACTCGACACGCTGATTCGAAGCAAAACGAGGTAGCTGATGGGCGAGGGCGTGCAGGTGCTCGACGATCTTGGGCTGCGGGTCGTATTGAGTGAACCCCCGCGGCGGATCGTGTCGCTCGTCCCGAGCTGGACCGAGACCTTGTTTGCGTTGGGGGTTGGCGATCACATCGCCGGCGTCACCCGCTTTTGCAGCGAGCCTGCGCGCGAGGTGGCTGCAATCGCGAAAGTCGGCGGCACGAAAGATCCCGCGCATGCGGCTATCGTGAAACTGGCGCCGGACCTGGTGATCGCCAATGCCGAGGAAAATCGCCGCGAAGACCTCGATCGAATTCGCGCCCATGGCGTGCCGGTATTCGTCACCTATCCCCGCACTGTGCCGGGGGTGGTCGAATCGGTGTTGCGGCTCGGCCAGGTGCTGTTCGCGGAAGCCGCGGCGGCCGCACTAGCACGCGAAATCGTCATGGCGGTGAGTGAAATTGAAGCCGGCCTTGGGGTTTGGATGAAACTGCGGCTGCGCGTCTTCTGTCCGATCTGGAAAAATCCCTGGATGTCATTCAACGCCGATACTTATGCGCATGACGTATTGCGGATGCTCGGCTTCAATAATGTGTTTGCTTCGGCCGGCGAGCGTTATCCGCGAGTCACACTGGAGCAGGCGCTGGATAAAAACCCTGACATTGTGCTGCTGCCCGACGAACCGTATGTATTCAAAGATCACGACGTCCGTGAGCTTAAGGAACAATTGCCGGCCGCGCTCGCGCGGCGCGTGCTATTAGTGAGCGGTCGTGACCTGCACTGGTACGGCGTGCATATGGTGCAAGGCTTACGTGCGTTGAACGACTTGCTCGCCCGCGTACGCGCCTCCTCGGGCCTGGGTGGCGCCTGAATCGTTCGCCCATAGGCAGGTAAGTCATGCTCGCATTGGTTGAAATTTACGGGGGAATGAAATGCCCGGACCACTCGATGGAATAAAAGTGCTCGACCTTACGCGGCTGGCGCCTGGACCTTTCTGCACCATGATCCTGGCGGATCTCGGCGCGGAGGTGACGCGAGTCGAAGAGCCGGGACCGCCCGGCGGCCGGCGCGCGCAACAGGCAGGCAAGGCGGGCGTGAAACTGCCGGCCGGTGGCTTCGGCAGCTCGCCTTTCAACGCGCTCAATCGGAACAAGAAATCGATCGGTCTCAATCTGAAAAGCCCGGTCGGCAAACAGGTATTTATACGCATGGCGCAACGCGCCGACGTCGTGGTCGAGGAGTTTAGGCCCGGCGTCGCGAAACGTCTCGGGATCGACTACGAAACGCTCTCGGGCCGCAATGCGAAGCTGATCTACTGCTCGGTAACCGGCTATGGGCAGAACGGCCCGTACCGCGACTTCACCGGGCACGATCTTAACTATATCGGCACCGCCGGCGTGCTCTCGATTCTCGGACGCAAGGGCGAACCGCCCACCATTCCGCATAACCTCCTTGCCGACTACGCCGGTGGCGGGATGCATGGCGCGATTGGCGTTCTCGCCGCGGTGATCGCACGGTACAGCACTGGGCGCGGCCAGTATGTCGACATTTCGATGCTCGACGGTACGATCGCGCTGCTGGCGCAGAGCTTCTCAACTTTCTTTGCGACCGGCAAAGCGCCGGTTCGCGGGGAAACCATGCTCGACGGCGCAATTCCGAATTACAATCTTTATCGCACCAGTGACGACAAGTACGTGACGATCGCCTCGCTGGAGCCGTGGTTCTTCGCCAATCTGTGCAAGGCCCTCGAGCGCGAGGATCTGATCGAACACGAATTCAATCCTGACAAGCGCGAAGAGATTGGAAATTTTCTGACGCAGACTTTCCGCACCAAAACCCGCGATGAATGGTTCGACTTCCTGAGCCAGCGCGACGTATGCGTAGGCCGCATGCTGGAGTTCGGTGAAGTCGCTTCCGACCCGCAGGTGAAGGCGCGCGGCATGGTCGTGGAACTCGACGGACCCGACGGGCGCAAAATCCCGCAGGTCGGGGTGTCGGTGAAGCTGTCGGCTACGCCGGGCGAAATAAGATCGTTGGCGCCGGCGCTCGGACAGCATACCGACGAAATCCTGGCCGCGCTGGGCTACACCCCCGAGACCATCGCCCAATGGCGCGCCGACGGCGCGATCAGATAGCTGCACAAGCTTTACCTGCAAGGGATCGATGCATGCCGAATAACCAGGAGCCGCTGTTCTTTAAGAGTGCTTTCGATTTGTTAATCGATCGCGCGGAGGGCGCATATCTATACACTCGCGATGGCCGCAAAATTCTCGATGGCGGCGCCGGCGCGGTGGTGGTCCATATCGGCCAGGGACGCGAGGAGATGGCGCGCGTGGCGGCGGAAGTGGTCGGGCGTATCAACTATGTCGTGCCGCTGTTCGACTCCGCCGAGCGTACCCGTCTGGTCGATCGGCTGAAGCGATGGACTCCGCCGGGTCTCACACGCTTTTATTTCACCAGCGGCGGTTCCGAGGCGATCGAGGCGGCGCTCAAATTTTCATTGCTGTACCAGAAGACCAAAGGACGCCCGCGCCGCACGAAAATCATTTCGCGCCGCTTTTCCTATCATGGCAATACTCTGGCGGCGCTCTCGGCGGGCGATAATCTGCGCCGCAAGGATTACGAGAGCGTGTTGCTCGACTGGCCCAAAATCGGACCTTGTTACTGTTACCGCTGTCCGTGGGGCAAGAGCTATCCGCAATGCGATCTCGATTGCGCCAACGCGCTCGAAGACGAGATTCGTAAACAGGATCCCGAGACTGTAGCGGCCTTTATCGCCGAGCCGATGATGGGTTCGGCGGCCGGCGCGGTGCCGCCGGTCGAGGAGTACTGGCCGCGCCTGGCCGAGATCTGCCGCAAGTACGATGTGCTGTTGATCGCGGACGAAGTGATGACCGGCTTCGGCCGCACCGGACGGCGTTTCGCGGTCGATCACTGGAACGTCAAGCCCGATATCCTGGTGGGCGGCAAGGGCCTCACCGGCGGCTACATGCCGATGGGCATGATCGCGGTAGATGCCGCGATGGTTGATGAATGTGAGGCGGTCGGCGCCGACTTCATGTTCTATACCTACAGCAATCATCCGTTGGCCTGCGCTTTGGCCGACAAGACGCTCGAAATCATGGAGCGCGAACGGCTGGTCGAACGGGCTGCCGAGATTGGCGCGCGGCTGGGCGCCCGTCTGCGCGAAGAGCTGTCGGGCCATCCGATGGTCGGCGACATCCGCGGATCGGGGCTGTTTTGGGGTATCGAGCTGGTGTGCGATCGGGCCAGTAAAAGCCCGTACTCATTTGACCGCGGGGTCACCGGACGGGTGGTCAAAGCCGCGCTCAAGCGAGATTTGTTCGTGTACCCGTCACGGGGGATGGCCGGCGCTGCCGGTGGCGATGCGATCATGATTACGCCGCCGTTTATCATTGGCGATGAGGAGATTGCGTTCATCACCGACACGCTTCGCGCCACCCTCGACGAGGTGATGCCGACGCTATAGGCGGGCAGTCGCGGAACTCGGCGCGGGAGCCGATCATTTCCGGATCGAGAGCGTACATCTGCTATTTTGCTGATATCTTGGAAAGATGCTGAGCGGAACGGGCAAGCTGGATGTCTGAGCAAATCATCGGACCGGCCTCTCATTATTTCTATTCGCAGCGCCTGAAGCTTCATTACGTGGATTGGGGTAATGAGGATCGTCCGCTCGCGATTCTGGTGCATGGCGGCCGCGATCATTGCCGCAACTGGGATTGGGTCGCGATGGAGCTGCGCGGCCATTTTCATCTCATCGCGCCCGACCTGCGCGGCCATGGCGATTCCGACTGGTCGATCGGCGGCAGCTATTCGATGATCGACTACGTACTCGATCTGGCCCAGTTGATGAATGCCGCCGCTTCCGGTCCCGCGATTTTGATCGGCCATTCGCTGGGCGGTGCGGTGGTGCTTCAGTACGCCGGTGCATTTCCCGAACGGGTACGCGCGGTGGTGGCGATCGAGGGGCTGGGACCGCCGCCGTCGATGATCGTCGAGAAGACCGCGCACGAGCGGATGCGCACCTGGATCGAGGAGATGCAGGCGCTGGCGCGGCGCAAGGGCCGCGAGTACCCGACGCTCGATGCCGCGCTGCATCGGATGCGCGAAGCCAACCCGCATCTGAGCGTCGAGCAGGCGCGCCATCTGACCGTGCACGGCGTGCGTCGCAACGAGAACGGCGCGTTTTCATGGAAGTTCGACAATTACGTGCACGCCACCTCGCCCTATCTTTTCAATCTGAAGGACGCGAGCGAGATCTGGAGCCAAATCGGCAGCCCCTGCCTGTTGATTCGTGGCGATGAGTCGCAATGGGCGGGCGATCCTGAAGGCGACGGCCGGCTGGCGTTTTTTCGCGCCGCCGAATCGATCGTGATTCGCGGAGCCGGTCATTGGGTACATCACGATCGCCTGGCCGAGTTCATTCGCGCGGTTCGCGGTTTCCTCAAAGTCCAGGCGCCGTGAATACGGATAACGTAAAAACCTCGCCTGGGCTTAGGCTGCTTTCATTTCTGCCGATTCGCGCAGATCAGTTCGAGTACATCGAATTGATCCTGCTGGCGGTGTTGGTCGGGGTGCTGAGCGCGCTGGGCAATCTCGGCTTCCGCGCCCTGATCAACCTGTTCTCATATGTATTTCGCGATCTCGAATGGCATGCGTTGGGAATCCGCCTGTATACCGTTCACGCGTTGCTGATCCCGATTGTTCTGCTCTCCGGCGGAGTCGGTATATTGATCCTAAACTGGGGCTTTCCGGGCGACGTGCTGGGCTACGGCTTCCCGGCGTTTCTTGAGATGGTCAATCTCGGTAACGCCCGTATCAAACGCGTCTGGATAATCGTTAAGGCGATTGGCGCGGCGTTGTCGTTGGGGGCGGGAGCCTCGGTCGGCCGCGAAGGACCGATTGCGCAGATTGGCGGTGCGATCGGATCGGCGGTTGCGCAATTGCGCAGGCTTTCGGCCGAGCGCGCCAAGGTGCTGATTGCGGCCGGTGCCGGGGCGGGAATCGCAACCACCTTTAACGCGCCAATTGGCGGCCTGATGTTTGCGCAGGAAATCGTCCTGCTCAATCAGATCGAATTATCGAATCTGACGCTGTTGATTATTGCGACCATGAGCGCGGTGGTGACCGAGCGCGGACTGACCGGCAACGCGGCGGTCTTCATGCCGGCGCCGTTCGTGTTGCGCAGCTATTTCGAGATGATCACCTACGGTTTGATGGGTATCACGATCGGGATTATCGCTGCCGGTTACATCCGTTTTTTCCATCGCGTGGGAGATTTTTTCAATCATCTGAAACTGCCGGCGTGGGCGAAACTTGGCCTCGGTTTGTTGATCGTCGGGGTGGTCGCGATCCCATTTCCGCAGAATCTTTCCGACGGCTATCCGCATATTAATAGCGCGCTGCAAGGTCACGACACGCTGACGCTGATGGGTACGCTGGCAGTGGCGAAATTTTTCACCAGCGCGATTTCGCTCGGATGTGGCGCGCCGGGTGGGGTCTTCGGCCCAATCTTTTTTATCGGCACGATGACCGGCGGCACGATGCAGCGCATGTTCGCGTACTTTATTCCGGGTTTCACCGGTCCGCGCGGTTCCTATGCGCTAATCGGCCTGGGCGCGTTTTTGAGCAGCGCCACCCATGCGCCACTGACCGCCTTATTTCTGCTGTTCGAGATGACGCAGGATTACCAGGTGGCGCTGCCCGCCATGATCACCGTTGTGATCTCGATGATCGTCGCCCGCGCGATCGAGCCTGAATCGATCGACACCTATGCTTTGGCGCGGGCCGGCAAGAGTCTGGAGATCGGCAAAGAGCGCTTGGTGCTCAGTCAGATTCCGGTCAGCGCCGTGATGGTCCACGATGCCGAGGTGATTAGCGAGAACCGCGCGCTGGCCGAGGTGCTGCAGGTGGCGGGCGAGACCCCGCAGGCGATCCTTCCGGTGGTCAACAGCGAAGGTGACTTCTCCGGAATTATTGTCATACGCCATCTGCTGGCGTTGCTGGTCGGCGGCAACGATCTGGGGCCGTTGGTCAACGCCTTCGATATCGCGTGGCGCAATCCGCCGATGGTCACCGCCGCCTCAAGCCTCGATGAGGCTACGCAACTGATGGAATATGAGGCGCTGGAGGAGCTGCCGGTGGTCGAGCGGGCCAATGGCGGGAAGTTCCTGGGCCTCGTCACCCGCCGCGCGATCGCGCAGACCTTCAATCGGGTTAACGTGTCGCTCTCAACCCTGGCCACCCGCGATGCGAACATTTTCTGGGCCACCGGATATCGGGTTACGCGGATTAGCGTGCCGACTCAGGCTGGCGGCCGAACCTTGCGCGAACTCGATCCGCGCGCGCGATTTTCGGTCAGTATCCTGGCCATGCGCGACTGCGACGATCCGGATATGGGCTTTGTGCCGATCGCGGCGGATCGCCTGCTCAAGCCCGGCGATCTGCTGGTGGTGGCGGGCCGCCCATCGGGTTTGCGCCAGTTCGCGCGCGAACTCGAAGAGGCGCATAGCGATCAGGTCTGACCGCTGCGCCGGGTTACCAGGTGTTGTTGGCCACGGTCACGTGGTCTTCGAGCGAATAGATGTTGCCCACCGTAAACACGATGGTCTGCACCATCACCCGGTCGGCCTGAGTCGGCACACTGCCCCAGAGCACGATAGTGTCGCCCTCGATCCTGAAGCGCACGTTCTTATAGCCCTGGAAATCGAGCGCCCGCCTGATCGCTCCCGCGCGTAAACTGGTGCCGGGATCCGATTCCGGTTCGCTGCCGCCATATGCCGGTGCGGCGGGTACGGAGCTGTCGCCAGGTCCGGGAAGGTTGTTCCATGAGGATAAATATGAGATCAGGCGCGTCACGAAAAAGGCGAAGGCGAAAATCGCGATCAGAATCAAAATCGGGGTTTTGAAACTACGGCGCCGAAGTGGCGGGTACGCTGTATTAGGGTTCGTGCCGAGGTTGGGCAAAGATGCAGTTGCCGTATTCGGCCCATTAGCCACCTGCGACGGCTTCAGAACAATGTGCCGCAGGTCGGTGGCGCAGTACGAACAAAAGCGCGAGTCAGCCGGAATCGGCCGCCGGCATCCGGGACAGGGAATCTCGCCTGCGCCGAGGATAGCCGTCATCGCGTCGGCAGCCTGCGGCGCGCTCGCTTGCGATGAGTTCGCCGGATGAGCTGGCGCGCCCAACGGCAATTTGAGTTGCGATCTGGGCTGAACCGAGGATGCAGCCGGCGGCGGTTGAATTGGTGCGGCGGCAATCGGTTGCGGCACGCCGTTTTTGATCTCGGCCAGGCGGCGGCGGAACTCCTGTGCGGAAGCGACGCGCTTCTCGCTGTCATATTCCAGAGCTTGATCGATCAGCACCGCGAGCGCGGGTGAGATAGCGGGAGCCAGCGTTCGCAGCGGCGGAAAACTAAACGGCGGTTCGAGTGAGGGATCGCGGCCGCTGAGGCAGTGATGCATCGTGGCCCCGAGCGCGTAGAGATCCGAACACATCTCGATTTTGCCGCGATACTGCTCGGGCGGGGCATAACCCTGCGTGCCGATCATGGTGGCGTTGCTGAGCGGCTGGAAATGGCGCGCGATCCCGAAATCGATCAGCTTGGCCTGTCCCGATCGCGCAATCATGATGTTGCTCGGCTTGAGATCGCGATAGATCACCGGCGGACTCAGGCCGTGAAGATAGACCAGCGTATCCAGCACCTGTATCGCAACCTCGATGACGCGCGGCTCCGGCAGCATGCCACCGTTGGCCTTTAGATCCTCTTCCAGCGTGTCGCCGTCGATAAACTCCATCACCAGGTAGTGATGGTTCCGTTCGCTGAAGTAGTCGAAGACCCGCGGAATATGTTCGTTGCTGAGCTGCGCGAGCATGTCCGCTTCGCGCTGAAAGGCCGCTGCCGCCTGACGCTGGAGATCGGGATTGGTGAGACTGTCGACCATCTCGGCCAGTGCGCAGCGGCGTGATGCGAGCCGCATATCCTCGGCGAGATAGACCAGTTTCATGCCGCCGCCGCCGAGCGGCCTGACGACCTTATAACGGCCGCCTACGATGGTATTGGGCGCGATCATCGCGAACTATGCGGACGGCGGCGCCGAGGGTGAGGAGTTGTGGCGCTGACGCAGGCGCGCGACCAGCGCCTCTTCGCTCAAGGCGCCGGAGAGCGCGGCATTGGCGGCGCAGACCAACTGCAGAATCAATCCGAACGGCTGCGCGATCGAATAAGCGATGAGCACGCCGAAGAACCATCCGATCGCGGCGAACGGGCGGCGCTTGTACAGATGGCCGAGACCGGGAATAAGACTTAATCCGGCCGCCACTAGCGGTTGCCATGAGAGATCGCGGTTCATGATCGGAGTGCCGGCCAGCGGCGCACCACATTCCTTGCAAAAGCGTGCGTTGAAGACCACCACCGGCTGTCCGCATTGCGAACAGAACCGCGCCAATTCCGCTCCGGTTTCAGGCACGGAAAGTAAACGGCGCATCGCCGAGGGCAATCGTGTCGCCATCGTTGATGCGCGCCTCGCCTATACGTTGGCCGCTGACGTAGGTCCCGTTCTGGCTGGAAAGATCGTGCAATTCGAAGCCGCCATTGGCCGCCACGATTTGCGCATGGTGGCGCGAGACCGACGGATGGCTCACCACGATATCGTTATCGAGCGCACGGCCCATTCGGGTCGGGGCTGCGGGTTGGATTGCATAGCGATTCCCGCTGCCATCGATAAGGAACGGCTGCCGCGGTCCTGAAGAGATCGCAGTGTCGGGGCGGGGCGTATGGATGAATGCCGCTTGCCGATCGCCCGGCGCTCGCGCACCCTGGCGCAAATTGAAGCGCAGCAAGTAATCGCCAATCCCAATTCGATCGCCGTCGCGCAGCGGCGCGGTTTCCACCACGTTACCGTTCACGGTGGTGCCGGACGCGATTGCGATGCTCTTTATCGACCAGCCGTCGCTTTGCCGCGTGAGCAATGCGTGCCGCGCCTGCACATGAGGATCGCCAAACAAGCCGACGGCATTTTCCTCGGCCCGTCCCACCGTGACGGTCGATTTTTCGAGCCGGAACTGACGCCCGGCCAAACGACCGGCTTCGACCACCAGCCATGCATTTTTGGTCAGCTCCTGGACCAATCCGATCGCTAATCCGATCGCCAGCCCAAGCACGGACAGCCCTATCAGTCTTGACAAAAGTCCGCCGCCGCCCCCCATGCTGATGGGATCGAACAACAAACCGCCAATAAAACCGCCGGTCAATCCGCCGATCCCGCCCTTGACCAGGTTATTGAGCGATAGCGTGGCGCCGCCAACCGCGATCCCAAGCATCAAACCGGTAAAGGCCCAGCCTATCGTTCGCGCCAGGATCAACCATCCGAAAGCGCCGGCTCGATTCACCCCCCATCCGCCGTCTATCAGCACCGCGGTGAATAGAACATTGGCGTAGTAAACCGCCGGTAATCCAATCACGAAGCAAATCACAAATCCGCGCAAAAAATCCCGCGTGGTGCGTGGCGTGATCTCGAGCGTCTGCGATTCGCTGGCGATGATCAGGCCGCCGATAAGCGCCCACAGCAGCGCCATCGAGATGATTCCGGCGAGCTGCGTCCAGGCGGTCTGATTCTGAGTCAGCGAATGGCCGCGCGCGGCAAGTTCGACCGGAATCCAGCCGATCGCGCCGCCGGCCAGACCGGCCATAGCCATGAACGTCAATTGGCGCCGATCGACCGATCCATTCATGCAAACTGCTCCCTCCGAATCTGATTAGCCCGCGGCGACGACTATGTCGCGATCATATTAACATAACCAGCCGCTCAGCCGCGTGCGAGTTGCCGAAATAGGGCTGAAAGGCGCATCATTTGCCTCGTTCCCAGTGGAACTGAGCCATGGCTGACAAAGAACTGGTAAATCCACCGTTCGGGCCGCTGCAGGGGGTTCGGATACTTTCCAGCGGATCGCTGATCGCGGGCCCTTTCGGGGCTGAGCTGGCGGCCGAAATGGGCGCGGAAGTGATCCAGGTCGAGCGGGTCGGGACCGGCGATCGGGGATGGCGCCAATTCGGCCCGATGCTCCCGGCGCGTGCGGGCCTGGACCCAGTCAGCACCACCTGGGCGCAGGAACGCCGCAACGTGTTCTGCGTGACGCTCGATCCGAGTCTGCCGCGCGGCCGGGAAATTTTTCTCAAGCTGGCGGCGCGCGCGGAAATCTGGATCGAAAACTCGAAGGCCCGCACTTGGGACAAATGGGGCCTCGACGACGCGACGGTATGGGCGCTGAACCCGCAACTGGTGATCACGCATGTTTCCGGCTTCGGCCAAACCGGCGATCCCGAATTTCTCAAGCGGCCATCTTACGATTATATCGGCCAGGCGATGGGCGGGATTATGGATCAGACCGGCTTTCCCGACCCCCATCCGCCCACCCGCGGCGCGCCATGGCTGGGCGATTACATCACGGCGCTGTTCTCTTTGTGGTCGTCGCTCGCCGGGCTGACCTATGCGCGGGCAACCGGCAAGGGCCAAGCGATCGATCTGGCGCAATACGAGGCGATTCACCGGCTGTTGGGCGGCACCATGATCGAGTACTTCGAGCGCGGCATAATTCGTGAGCGCCTCGGCAACAAGGCGCGCGATTTCCAGCCCGGCGATACTTTTCAGTGCCGTGATGGCTGGATCGTAATCGCCGCACTGGCGGGGGAACCATACGATAATATACTGCGTACGCTGGGACTCGATCCGGCGGACGACCGTTGGCAGCGGGCGCGCACGCAACCTGATTCGCCCGACGGGATCGAATTCGACCGGCGGCTGCGCGACTGGTTGAGACCCTTGAGCGTTGAACATGCGGTTCCGACGCTTAACGCAATGAAAGTAGCCTCATCGCCCGTGCTCAATGCGCGTGCGATGGCGGAGCATCCGCAATACGGCGCCCGCGGCGTGCATGTCCAATGGGACGATGAGGTCTCGGGGCCGATTCGCGGAATCGGCGTGATCCCGCGCTTCTCGCAAACGCCGGGCGGCATCTTCCGGGGATCGGTACCGGTCGGCCATGACAACCATCGGGTTTATCGCGATCTGCTGGGACTTGGCGACGCCGAAATTCAGCAACTCCAGCGCGAACATATAATTTAGAGTGGTGGAATATCCGATGGGTAAGCGCGACTTATTGCCGACTACCGTAGTTGGAAGTTATCCGCAGCCGGACTGGCTGATCGATCGCGAAAAGCTGCTGGGCAATCTGCCGTTTCGGGTGCGGGCCGCCGGTCTATGGCGAGTGCCCGAGCCGTGGCTCGAACAGGCTCAGGACGACGCGACGATCATGGCGATTCACGAAATGGAGCGCGCCGGGATCGATATCATCAGCGATGGCGAGATGCGCCGCGAGAGCTATTCGAACCGGCTGGCGAACGCACTTGGCGGTGTCGATCGCACCAAAACCGGCCACAACCTCGATCGTACCGGCAAGCCGCATGATGTGCCGCTGGTCTCCGGGCCGATTCGGCGGCTCGGTCCAGTTGAAGTGCGCGACCTCACTTTTCTTCGGCAACATACCAGCCGCAGAGTTAAAATCACTTTGCCCGGGCCTTTTACCATGACCCAGCAGGCCGAAAACGCTCATTATCCCGACGAAGAGGCCTTGGCGATGGATTTCGCGGCGGCGGTCAACGCGGAGATCAAGGATTTGTTCGCCGCGGGCGCCGACGTGGTGCAGATCGACGATCCATATATGGAAGCGCGTTACGAAAAAGCGCGCCAGTTTGGAATCAAGGCGCTCAACCGCGCGCTCGAAGGCGTGCAGGGCATCACCGCGGTCCATCTATGCATGGGCTACGCGCATGTGGTGAAGCGTCAGAAACCGAACAGCTATGCGTTTCTGGCGGAACTGGAAGATTCGGCCGCCCACCAGATCTCGATTGAGGCGGCGCAGCCAAAGCTTGATCTTTCGGTGCTCAAACAACTGCGGACGAAAACCGTAATACTGGGCGTGCTGGATCTGAACGATCCCACTATCGAAACGCCAGCGACGGTGGCCGAAAGGATTCGTGCGGCGCTCAAGTTTGTCGAACCGGATCGACTGGTGATCGCGCCCGACTGCGGCATGAAGTATCTGCCGCGCGCGGTGGCCTGGGGCAAACTTAAAGCGATGGTTGAGGGTGTGGCGATGGTCCGCGACGAACTGTAGCCCCTGTAAGAATCGGAAGCTTCACTGTCTCGCCAATCTTGACTGCGGATTTTTCTTGTAATGGGCAACCCGATCGCGCGCGAACTGGTCATGACCTACGGCTGGAATGCGACCGCCTATCAAACTTTGAACCCGGGATTAAGGCATTGGTTCGCGGCTGGAGTCCCGGCCGTCGTCGCCTACACCCGCCGCCAAAACATAATGCTGGTGGCAGGCGCACCGGTATGCGACGCAGACGCGCTGCGACCGGTGGTCGCGCAGTTCGAACGCTTTGCCGGCCAACAGGGATGCCGTGTCTGTTACGTCTGCGCGGCCGAGCGCCTGCGTGATCTGATTGCGGATTCCGATGCCCATGCGACCGTAGTGATTGGTGCGCAACCGGTCTGGCATCCGCAGGAATGGCCGGCTCTGATCGCCTCGCGTCGCTCGCTGCGCGCGCAACTCGCCCGGGCACGCAACAAGGGCGTCACGATTGAATCAATTCCATGCTCGCAGGCAATCAACAATGCCGAACTCGACCACGTGCGCGAGGAATGGCTGCACGCGCGTGGTCTGCCGCCGCTGCATTTTATGGTCGAGCCGCGAGTGTTGCGCAGCGGCGGGAGCGATCGCGTAGTGTTCGTCGCGCGCCACGCGGGATCGGCGGTTGCGTTTCTGGTCGCCTCGCCGATAGTAGGGCGCAAAGGCTATCTGATCGAGCAGATCGCTCGATCGCCGCACGCGCCCAACGGCTCAAGTGAATTGTTGATCGACGCCGCCATGCGAAGCTTTGCTGCTCAGGACCGGGTTTACGCCACGCTCGGCTTGGTAGCGCTTTCAAACCAGGCTCTCGATGCCAGCGCAATCAATCCCTGGTGGCTGCGCCTAATGATGAAATTCGCACGCGAGCATGCCAACCGCTTCTATAATTTCCGTGGCCTGGAGCACTTTCGCACAAAACTGGCGCCCGCCCGTTGGGAGACGATTTATGCAATCTCGAACGAACGCAGTTTTTCGCTCCGCACGCTCTACGCAATCGGCGCGGCATTCTCGGGCATCTCTCCGTGGCAGGCGATCGCTCGTGGCCTGATCCGGGCGCTCAGCCATGAGGCTCGCCGGCTGCGCCAGCATAGATCTGCATAACGCCATCACGGCTGATAACGACATTCAATCAGGCCGCAATTCGTTGGCGATCGTGCCTGGCTGCGGCATTAAGTAGCTGCTGCGGCGGCCTTGGCAGACCTAAAGCGATAATTGAGGGCCCGCCGATCGTCCGCGTCCGTCTTTCCACCTGACAATTCCTGCTCGACTCTATTCCGCCGGAGCGTTTAGCCTCGCGACCGCACGATTGTTCTTCTATTTTCGATAAGCCATAACATATCTTGTGAAAAGTTTTACTTATGCTAAACGTACCTCAAACAGCTACTTGGACGGGTCAAGAGGACCAGACCATGCGTACCAATGCATACGTGATGATAGTGATCGTCAGCGTTTTCCTAGGCGTGGGGATGGGTGCGGCACAGGAGGAGGGCGCTCCACCGCTTAAACCCGGAACCGTAATCGACATGCACAACTGGCAACAGTACAAGGCTTACATGCCGATTGGCTTGCAGATGCTATTCGCGGGGCAGGAGGCGTGGAAACTTGAACCGGATTATCGGATGACGATCGGGCCAACGCATCATTATAAATGGCCGACTTACGATCAGAACACCGAAAAATATTCCCACCTGGTGAAGATTGATAATCTTCCAAATGGCGGCCATACGATCTCGGGTTATGTAGCCGGCCTGCCATTTCCGAGTCCGAGCGAACCGCTTAAGGCATGGAAGATGCTCGTGAATGTCTGGTACCGCCCGCTGCCGTGGGAGGAATGCGCACCGGCCGGGCATGTTTATCGCCGTGACCGGTTCGGCAATGAAAATTTGACGGTCGTCACACAGTCGTATCGCAGATTCAGCCACATTAGCGATCCGATCGAGCCGGTGACCGATCCCGCCGCGCAGGGTATCGACTACAGCGAATTCCTACAGGTGCAACAGCCCGAACAGGCGCGCTATACCGCGCAGCTCACCCTCTATTATGTCGACATGACCAAATCCGAGGACGTCTTCGTCTTCATTCCGGCTTTGCGGCGCACGCTGCGTCTATCGAGCGCCGCGCGCTGCTCACCGGTGGTCGGCTCGGATTTTTCACAGGATGATGTACACACCGGATGGAACGGTGGTTTCGTGCGCTGGGACGCGAAGTTCCTGCGTACCGGATGGGTGCCAAGCCTGGTTCAGGTAGATCCCAAAATTTACGGCCTGCGCAGCACCTTCGACGGCGCGCTGATGCCAAAACCGGTGGTGGGTGAATGGGAGATGCGCCCGGTGAATGTTATCAGCGTCAAGCGGATCGCTTCACAGCGCGCCGGCTACTGTTACGGCGATCGCGTGATGTATGTTGACGCCGAAAGCTGGGCCAATTTGTGGAGCGATCTTTACGACATGAACATGAAATATTGGAAGTTCCAGATGATCGCACATCCTGGCGCCAAAATTCCGGGAGTCGGCTATACCACTGATTCGGGTCGCTTCATTGAAGTTATCTGGGATACCCAGAGCGGCCATATCAGCGGCGTCACTTCGACCGCGCCCAACGGTGACGATGTCCGCGCCAATGCTGACTGCGAGAACTACAACGGCACCAACTATACCGTCGCGGCCAAATACAACACCGTCTCGGCGTTATCTTCGATCATGCGGTAAACTTTCGGCTTCAGTGCGATTCGTTACGACGCCCCGCGACCACCTTGAGTTTGCGGGGCGTCGCGCTCTGGGCTGCGGCCCGATGGCGGGCGGCTTCGCCGAGCGTGCCTGCGCGATGCCATCGGCTGTATTCCTCGAGCGTCAGCCCGCGGCTCACTTCAAGCGCGACCGACAACGCCGCCAGCACATACACCTGCCCCAGCACGCTGATTCGCGGCGCCAGTCCGAGTACCCCGCCGTCTTCCTTGACCGGCGCATGAATCACCAGGTCGGCGATCTGCGACAACTCCGATCCGTCGTTGCCGGTGATCGCGATCAACTGTGCGCCGTGCTCTTTGATCGCGGTGGCGGTGGCGATCAACTCGCTGGTGTTGCCACTGTTGGAGATTGCGATCACCACGTCGTCGCGATCGACCTGGCCGAGGCTGCCGTGCAGGGTCTCGGTCGCATGCAGGAAAGTGGCGGGCGTCCCGACCGAGCAGAACAGGCTCGCCGCATAACGCGCGACATGCTCCGGCTTGCCGACGCCGGTCACGTGGACGCGGCCCTGGATCGCCTCCGCGGTGCGGATTAAAGCGACCGCCTGCGAGATGTCCTTGATCTCCAGGCGGCGCTTGAGCCGCCCCAGTTCGATTATCGATCGATCGAAAAATCGTTTGACTTCGACCGTGGGATCGAGCACCGCGCCGGTTGCGTTGCTGCGGGTGGTACCGCGCGGATGGTTTCGCGTGGGCAGCCGTTGACCATACAGCTTGACGATCTCCTCACGCAGTTCGAACCCCGATGGAAATGCGCCCAGACGGCTGACGCATACCGCGCCGGCCGCGTTGCCGAGCTTGCCGAGGACATCCCACGGCAGTTTCCAGCGCAAGCCCGCCAGCATCGCGCCCAGGAACGCATCGCCGGCGCCGGTGGTATCGATCTGATGCACTTTGAAGGCGGGCACCCGCAGGACGGTATTTTTCGCCGCGATCGCGCAGCCGCGATCGCCGTCGGTAATCACCACCGCGCGAGTGCCGTAGCGCGCGCGGATGGCCTGGGCCAGCTTGAGCACGTCGCGATCGGACTCGACCAGCTCGCGCGCCGCCGACTTGGCCGGCTTCAAATAGGTCGCCAGCCGCAGCGCGCGGTCGAGCTCGGCCGGAGTGCCTAGCACCGAACAGGCATCCGAGGGCGGCACGTCTACATCGAGCACGGTCGGAATCGAATTAGCGCGCGCCAGTTGCAGAAGCGCAATCACGGTTCGCAATGGGAGCTGCGAAATTTCGGTCGAGATCAGATGCGCCCCGCGCAGGAAGGGGCCGTGACGCCGGGCAATCTCGTGATGTTTCAGCTCGGCGGTGGCCCCGCGCACCATGTAGATTGCGCGGTTGCCGGCACCGTCCACGAACACGGTCGAAAATGAACTCGCGCCGCCGTCGAGCGTCAGATGATGCCGGATGCCGAGGCGATCCATCCCGTTGCGCAGAAACTCGCCGTGCCGATCGTCGCCCATCTTGCCGCAAATACCGACGTTGAGACCCAGGATGCGGGCCCATCCAAGATGGTTGAGCACCACCCCGCCAACCGCCGCACGTTCCATCCCGGCGCCGGCGCGATGGGTGTCGAGCACAATCTTTTCGTCGGCGCCGACGATGCGCGGGGTGCGGTAGAACAGGTCGACCACCATGCTCCCGCAGCCGACTACGTCCAGCCGTCTGTCAGCCACGCGTGTGAGCCTCCGCGGTCTGCGCCGGAACGCTGATCCATCCGGCCTCCACCAGTTCGGCGGCCCGATCGCATACAGCTTTGAAGCGGCGATGGAATTTTACGCGCTCGTCGGGCGTAAAGGCCTCCGTGCCCGCCGCCACCGCATCGCTGGTGATCACGCCGCGCTCGGCCAGCGAGGCCTTGAGACCGGCAATCGACAATTCAACCTGGTTGCTCCCGCGCTGAAACAGACAGATCTCGGCGTACCATTGGAGGATCTCGCGATAGCGATCCATCAAAGCGCGTTCGCCCGCCGCCGCCACTTCCCATGCGCGCTTCCACTCGCGCGGCGACATGTTGGCCGGACCGCATACGATTCCGCGCAGCGGCAAATCATGATGCCGATCGCCGGGATCATGCACGCGGCCGAGCAGGCCGCTGAAGGGGACAAAAAGATCGAAAATTTGATGAGCGTTACCGGCATAGATCGGAAATGGATGGTGCGTATTGAATGATGGGGCAGCCGCGATGAAGCCGTCGAGCACCGCGCGATCGGCGGTGACCTTGATGCCGCGCACATAGTCGAGGCGGCTCAGTTGCGCGACCGCGCCGGGCTCCAGATGGAGCGGCTTGCCGGGCGCGGCGATACCAGCATTTTCGTAGAGAAAGACCGGCAACGATGCGCCCGCGCGATCAAATATCTGGCCCATCTCACGTTCCACGAATTCAACGATATTATCGAGATCGCGAATCGAAAGCGGCGCGACCACCAACGCGTCGGCCTTAAGCTCGATCGCGCGTTCGAGGTTCTCAACCGTTTCGGCGCAGGTATGCCCGGTGATGCCTAACCAGGCTTCGACCGGGATACCGGAGGCGGTCAGCCGGCGGCATTCCTCGACCGCTATTTCAAACACTTCCTGGCGGCGTGGATTATCGAGCCGGTTCCATTCGCCATTGGTACCCGCGGCAAAAATGATGTCGGCCCCGCGGCCATCCTGCACCGCGAAGCGAATCGCGGCACGCTGTTCGTCCGCGATCACGCGCCCCTCGCGGTCGAGCACGGTGACGACTGGAATCGAAAGTCCCGGACGTGGGGTGTATTCCATCGGAGTTCTCAATGCTTCCCTGGCCGATTATATCCGGAAAAGGCTGCGCGGTATTGTAGTCGTCCCTCGCGGCGTCGGACAATTCTTTTCTCGACGCCTCGCTATGGAACAGTGGTAGTCTGGGCGGACGAATTGAACAATCCATGCTGCGGTGATAGGATGCCGCAAGAGTAGAAGCAGTTAGATGAAGCTAGGAATACATCCAGATTATCGCCGCTGTGTCGTGATCTGTTCGTGCGGCAGCACGTTTGAAACCCGGTCGACTACAAAAGAGATGCACGTCGAGGTCTGCTCGCAGTGTCATCCCTTTTATACCGGCCAGCATCGGCTAGTCGATTCGGCTGGCCGGGTCGAGCGCTTCAAGCGCAAGTACGGCATGAAGTAGCCGCGGAAGGCTGCACAAAAGCTTTGCCGATGATTTTACCAGTGATTTTGCATTGATGCTCCCGCCCCCTGGCGCGCGGTTAGTCTCCGGGTGAGTTGCGCGTCCGGGTGAGCGGGGGAATGGTTTTTCGATGCGGCAGGCGTAGTCTCACGCCGCCGCATCTTTATATGCGCTCATACACATGCCGGCCGCTTCCCCGATGATCGAAAAGCTTAAAGGCATCGAAGATCGCTTCGAAGAACTCGAACGTAAGGTGGTCGATCCCGCTGTGATTGGGAACAATCGCGAGTATGCGCAGATCGCCCGGGAGCGTTCCCAGTTGCTGGATATGGTCGAGTGTATTCGCGCCTATCGCCGCGTGTCCGACGAACTGGCCGAAAATCGCGCGCTGGCCGAAAACGATCCGGAACTGCGCGAGCTGGCGCGCGCTGAGCTGCCGGCGCTTGAAAAGCAACAGGCCGCGCTCGAAGCAAAATTGCGCGAGCTGCTGATGCCGCGCGATCCCAACGACGACCGCAACGTAATTCTCGAAATTCGCGCCGGTACCGGCGGCGAAGAGGCTTCCCTGTTCGCCAGCGATCTGTTCCGCATGTACAGCCGTTATGGCGAGCGCCGCGGATGGAAGGTCGAAACCTTGAGTCTCAGCAGCACCGGACTGGGCGGCATCAAAGAAGTGGTCGCCCAGATCACCGGGCGCGGCGCTTACAGCCGGCTGAAGTTCGAGGGCGGGGTGCATCGGGTGCAGCGCGTACCCGCGACCGAGGCCGCCGGCCGGATTCATACCTCGGCGGTGACCGTGGCGGTGATGCCGGAAGCGGACGAGGTCGAAGTCAATATCAACGAAGAGAAGGACCTCAGAATCGACGTGATGCGCGCGTCGGGTCCCGGCGGCCAGAGCGTCAACACCACCGATTCGGCGGTGCGGATCACGCATATTCCAAGCGGGATGGTGATTGTCTGCCGCGACGAAAAATCGCAGCACAAGAACAAGGCGCGGGCGATGAAGATTTTGCGGGCGCGCTTACTCGACAAGGCGCGCGAGGAGCAGGACGCGAAAATCGCCGCCACGCGCCGTTCGATGGTCGGCACGGGCGACCGCTCGGAACGAATCCGCACCTACAACTTCCCGCAATCGCGCGTTACCGACCATCGGGTCAATTTGACGCTTCATCAGCTCGACCAGGTGCTCGATGGCGCAATCGATGCGATCATCGATGCGCTGGGCACTCGCGAGCAGGCCGAAGCGCTCGGCGCGGCGTAATTTTAAATGGTTGCCCGCGCGGCAATCGTTATTGCGATTTTCAATCTGATTGATAGGGCGGCCACTCGGTTGGCGGCGGCGGGAATCGAAGCTCCGCGCCTCGACGCTGAGTTATTGCTGGCGCACGCGGCCGGCAAATCCCGCATCGAAGTGATCGGCGGCACGTTCCCTTGCGATGACGAGACCGGCCGCCGTTTCGAAGCTTCAATCGCCAGGCGCGCTGCGCGCGAGCCGCTGGCCTACATCACCGGCCATCGCGAATTCTACTCGCTCGACCTGCTCGTCACCCCGGCGGTGCTGATACCCCGTCCCGAGACTGAAATGATCGTCGAGGCGGCGCTCGAATTTGCCGCGCGGCATCCCAAAGTCTCGATTTTGGATATGGGCACCGGATCAGGCTGTATCGCACTGGCGATTGCAGCGAACGCGCCGGCGGCGCGAATCGTCGCGAGCGATATTTCGGCCACGGCGCTGGCGGTCGCGCGCGCGAACGCCGAACGGCTCGGACTGGCAAATCGAATCGAATTCGTACAGTCGGATTTGTTCGGTCAATTAAACGATCGGCGGTTCGATCTGATCGTGTCCAATCCGCCTTACGTCGAGGAGCGCGCTGCGCTGGCGCCGGAAATTCGCGATTACGAACCGGCGGCCGCGCTGTTCGCCGGCCCCGACGGGATGGCGTGCCACCGCCGGATCGCTGCGTCGATGCGTGACCATCTAACTTCGGGCGGGGTTTTAATTACGGAAATCGGCGCTGCTCAGGCCGACGGGGTCATCGAAACGCTGCTGCTGTCCGGAGCGATCGAGACTGACGAAAAAAAAGACCTCGCTGGTCTCCCGCGCGCGATTGTCGCCAGCTTTCCGGAATTTCAACTCTGAATGAAATTCGAAATCGGGCTTGCGCGGCATCATCTTCTGCTTAACTCTGTCAGCACGGATTTAACATCATGGAGACGATGGTCATACGAGGGGGGATCGCACTGGCTGGCGAAGTGTCGGTGTCGGGCAGCAAGAATGCTTCGCTGCCATGCCTGATTGCTTCGATTCTGACGGCGGAACCGGTGGTGCTCCGCAACCTGCCGCGGCTGCGCGATATCAATACCACGGTCGAGTTGCTGGGCCGGCTCGGGGTGACCGGGCGCTGGATCGGCGAGCATGAAATCGAACTGAACGCGGCGGCTATTTCGTCGCACGAGGCGCCCTATGATCTGGTCAAGACCATGCGCGCGTCGTTTTTCGTGCTGGGTCCATTGCTGGCGCGGACTGGGCGGGCACGAGTCTCGACCCCGGGCGGATGCGCGATCGGGGCGCGTCCGGTAAATCTTCATATCACCGGAATCCGGGCGCTGGGCGCACGGGTGCAGATGCGTCACGGCTATGTCGAAGCGCATGCGGGACGCTTACTTGGTGCGCGGATCTGGCTCGATACGCCATCGGTCGGCGCCACTGAGAACATCATGATGGCGGCGGCGCTGGCTAGCGGTACAACCGTGATCGAGAATGCAGCGCGCGAGCCGGAGATCCAGGATCTGGCCCAAATGCTGAACTCGATGGGCGCGCGGATCGCAGGGGCGGGTACCCATGTGATCCAAATCGAAGGGGTGGAGCATCTGCACGGCACCGATCATCGGGTGATCCCTGATCGCATCGAAGCCGGATCGCTGATGATCGCGGCCGCGATCACCGGCGGCGACCTGACGATTCGCAACGCGCCGGCGGCGCATCTCGATGCGGTCATCACCAAGCTTCGCGAGACCGGGGCGACAGTGGATCCCGCCGGCGACAATTTGCGCGTGCGGCGAATCGGCCCAATTCAGCCGGTGGAGCTGCGCACGCTGCCTTATCCCGGCTTCCCGACCGATCTACAGGCGCAGATGATGGCGCTGCTGACCCAGGCCAACGGCACCTCGGTGATTAGCGAAACGATTTTCGAAAACCGCTTCATGCACGCGCAGGAGTTGGTGCGGATGGGCGCGGATATCGTGATGAAAGGCCCCACCGCGATCGTGCGCGGCCCCGCCAAGTTGAGCGGCGCGCCGGTGATGGCGACCGATCTGCGCGCCAGCATGGGGCTGATTCTGGCCGGGCTGGCGGCCGAAAACACCACCGAACTGGATCGCGTGTACCATCTGGACCGCGGCTACGAAGCGCTCGACGAAAAACTGCGCAGGGTGGGCGCGCGGATCGAAAGGTCCGGCGGCAAGGCGGCCGCATGACGACGGTGCGCATCCTTGACAGCCGATCGCCCGCCTTTCGCCGTTTTTTGTCTTCGATTATGTCCCGTGGCGAGGGTGCGGACGGCCTCGATACGCAGGTGGCGGCGATTATCGGCGAGGTGCGCCAGCGCGGCGATCGGGCGTTGATCGAATTCACCGAGCGCTTCGATCGGGTGAAGCTGCCGCAGAAAAAACTTCGCGTTGCCGCGGGTGAGATTGCACAGGCCCGGCAACGGCTTAAACCGGCCGACCGGCGCGCATTGGAACTGGCCGCCCGCCGTATCGCGGCGTTCCATCGGCGCACGCTCGAGCATTCGTTTCATTATCGCGACAGCGCCGGGATGAGCCTCGGCCAGATCGTCCGTCCGCTTGGCCGGGTCGGAATTTACGTGCCGGGCGGACTGGGCGCGTATCCTTCTTCGGTGCTGATGAATGCGCTTCCGGCGCGGGTGGCCGGGGTCAGGGAAATCGTAATGGTCTCGCCGCCGTCGCCGGCCGGCGACGATTCCGGCGTGCTGGCGGCCGCCGGAATCGCCGGAGTCGATGAGTTCTATCGCGTCGGCGGCGCGCAGGCGATCGCGGCACTGGCCTATGGGACGAAAACCATTCGCCCGGTTGATAAAATTGTGGGGCCCGGAAACGCCTGGGTGCAGGCGGCCAAGCGAATGGTCTATGGCATCGTCGATATCGACAAGATTGCGGGGCCGAGCGAAGTGATGGTGATCGCCGATGGAACTGCGCGGCCCGATTGGATTGCGGCCGATCTGATCGCACAGGCCGAGCATGGATCGGGCGACGAATCCGCGATCCTGCTGACCACTTCAAAGGGAATCGCCGAGCAGGTGGATGCGGCGCTGGCCAGCGCCTTGCGCGATCTGCCGCGTGCCGAAGCCGTCCGGCGAGTGCTCAAGGGCAAGAGCGCGCTGGTGATCGTGGGCGATCTCGAAGAGGCGTTTCGAATTGCCAATCAGATTGGACCGGAGCATCTGGAGCTTGAGGTAAAGAATCCGCGGCGATGGCTCAGCCGGGTCGAGGCGGCGGGCGCGGTGTTCCTAGGCGCGATGAGCCCGGCGCCGCTTGGCGACTATCTCGCGGGACCGAATCACGTGCTGCCGACCGGCGGGTCGTCACGTTATGCGTCACCCTTGGGGGCCTACGACTTCCTTAAGCGAACCAGTATAATCGAAGGATCGGCGGCGGCGCTTTCACGGCTGGGGCCGGCGGTTGCGCGGCTGGCCCGGATGGAAGGCTTCGAAGGCCATGCGCGTGCGGTTGAGATTAGAGGAGCGGCCGAGGTCAAGCGATAACGATGTCAGGCGATAAGATGGATGCGAGTCGAAAAATCCGCCGAACCGAGGGCCGTGCGTCGCGTACCGAATCACCTTTGGCGTCCGCTAACGGAATCAGCTCGCCGCCACGGGTCGCGCGGATCGAACGCAAAACACGCGAGACCCAGGTCGTGGTCGAATTGACGATCGATGGTGCAGGCCGCGCCGAGATCGCGACCGGGGTGCCGTTTCTCGACCATATGCTGGAGAGCTTTGCCCGCCACGGCTTTTTCGATTTGAAAATCACGGCACAGGGCGATCTGCATATAGATGAGCATCACACGGTCGAGGATGCGGGGATTGTGCTCGGACGGGCGTTTCGTCACGCGCTGGGAGATAGATCGGGAATCAGGCGCTTCGGCTCTGCCCTGGTGCCGTTGGATGAGGCCTTGTGCGAGGCGACCGTCGATATCGGCGGGCGCGTTTACCTGGCCTACAATGTCGCGATCACTCAGGAGCGCGTGGGTGGTTTCCAGACCGAGCTGGTGCACGATTTCATGAAGGGGCTGGCCGACGAAACCGGGATGAATCTCCATCTGAATCTCCGCGCCGGCCGCAATCCGCATCATGTAATCGAGGCGGCTTTCAAGGCGTTGGCGCGTGCGATGGACAATGCGACCGCGATCGAACCGCGGCTCAAGGGCGTGCTGTCGACCAAGGGCACGCTGTCCTGACGCTTGTTCCAACGTTTCACCATTATTCCGGCAATAGACTTGAAGGGCGGCAAGGTCGTCCGGCTGGTGCGCGGCGCGATGGATAGCGCGACTGTTTACGGCGACGATCCGGCCGCGGTCGCGTATACGTTCGCCGCGGCCGGCGCCGAAGTGATCCATGTGGTCGATCTCGATGGTGCGGTGGCCGGTGAGCCGCGTAATCTCGAGGCGATTCGCCAAATCCGCGCGCGGGTGGGCTGCGCGATCGAGGCCAGCGGCGGTTTGCGCACGCCTGAATCGATTCGCCAGGTGATCGCGGCGGGCGCCGATCGGATATCCATCGGATCGGCTGCGTTGATCGATCCCAAGCTGCTCACCGAAGCGTGCCGGATGTTGCCGGGGCGGGTGCTGGGGTCATTGGACGTGCGCGGCGGACGGTTGGCGCTGAAAGGCTGGGTCGAGACCAGCGAAATTTCGCTTGACGATGCGATCTCGCGTTTTCGTGAGGCGGGTATCGCCGCTATCACATATACGGATATCAGCCGCGACGGCACGCAGTCAGGAGTCGAGGTGGAAGCGATCGCGGGACTGGCCGAGCGAATCGGCATCCCGGTGATCGCCTCGGGTGGCGTGGCGCGGCTCGAAGATCTGGCAGCACTTAGCCGCGCGTTCGATCGAAATGTAGTGGGCGCGGTGGTCGGGCGAGCGCTTTACGAAGGGAACTTTACGCTGGCGCAGGCAATCGAGCTGACGCGCGCCTAGTAGAGGATCGTCAAAAATCTGTCGGTCGAGGCTGTCGGACTGGCCGCCATCGTGGCCATTTTATCACCGCTTAGAAAATACCCTACGAAAACCTGCACTTTCCGCGCGGCAGGTTTATTGCTCCTCCTATTCCGTAATAGTCGGATAATAGCTTGCCGAGCGCCTGACTCAAGAGCGCGCAGCTTGGATGAGCAATTTCGACCGCTTCGACCGATGAGTCTAATGTCCGCCAGTTAATCCCCGATTACATTATGGGGCTAAAATTAACTTAAACGGGCGTAATTTTCGGTAAAGTTGCGACTTCGGGTGAAGTTCGCATCTATTAGATATATAGTGCATAATATTACATAATTAAACTAAAAGAGGTTTTTTAGTTTTTGGGGATTGGTACCTTGTACAGGTGAGTTTAATCCTGATAGATAATCAAGGCATACGTAGTGTTCAGGTGAGCCGATTTTGAACAGATTTGACGCCTAGAACGATGGAGGCATCTGTCGAATCGGCTCGCGTAAGAAAAGGAACTAATGGCGCAACAGAGGACGACAGTATGATCCCAAAAAGACGGTGTGCCAAAGGGCAGATAGCGGTCATTCTGGCTCTGGTACTGCCGGCAGTGGTGGGGGCGGTTGCGCTGGGGGCGGATTTTGCCGTCATGTACTTCGACTGGGTGCAATTGCAGAAAGCTGCCGATACGGCCGCACTGGCCGGTGCGAGCTTTCTGCCAAATGACTTGGGCCTGGCGATGGTCCAGGCGCGAACCTATGCTTTGCAAAATGCACCCAGCGCTGGTTTTTCGTTTTCGAATGATAGCTCGGCTGTTCCGCAGTGGGTCCAAGTACAACTCACGCAGCAGGTGCCGTACAACTTCGGCCGGGTACTTGGTCTGACCAGCGCGAACATCAGTGTCTTGGCCAAGGCCGGCATCCAACCGATCGTGGGCACCACGGGTCAAGGTGGCAATGTTCTACCGATCGGTGTCCAATGTGCCAGCGGTCTCGGGAATCCGGGCTGCCCAAGTGCGGGCACTACGATTACCTTGAATCAGGGGCAGACTAGCGGGAGTTGGAATATCGGTCCGGGCGATTGGGGGCCGCTGCAACTTCCAGGGATGACTGGGAACTCGAGCATGCTGTCTACTACGGAGAACGGATGGGTGTCGCCCGACCCCACCGATCCAGCGGACAGCCTGGTTGCCAATCCATCGGGGACACCGGGTTGCAGCTTGGGGCCGAGCTGTTTGAATGTGCAACCGGGAGATGCCGCGGCGCAGGGTGTCGCCAATGGTATGCAGTGGCGTCTGAACAATCCCACCAGCGGTTGCGCTTCTGATGCGTTTAATCCGGCCTCGTGTAATGCCGTCGTCGTTCTGCCGCTGGTGAATTATACGGGTGTAAGCGGCGAAAGCACTTCGGTTCCCTTGTTGGGTTTCGTTGCGGCTCAAATCATTCAGGTAAACAGCGACGGCAGCGTGGTGGTGCAGCTTCTCAACACCCCCGTGTCCGGAGCGTTCACATCCGGTACCGCTTCGAACGCTAACAATACGCCCTACACGGTGGTGCTCGAACAGTAGCTTTCGCGGTCAGACATTTGACTGATCAATTGTGGCCGCCAATCGTCCCAAGCGGATGATTGGCGGTCTCGTTATCATCCCGCCGCACCATCGTTTAGATGCGCCGTTATATTTCAGCCGGTTTGTTTCGGTGAGGGCCTTTGTTATAGCCCTTCTCCGTGGACCACGCGGATATCGAAAATCTGATCGCTCAGGCGCTCAATCAAGGCCGGAGCGTTCTCAACGAAATTGAATCCAAACGGATCGTCGCCGGGCTGAACTTCCCGGTCGCGATTCCCGAGCCCGCGAGCACCGCTCAGGCGGCGGCGGCGACCGCCGCTCGACTAGGCTTTCCAGCCGTACTTAAAGTCCTGTCGCCCGAGATTATCCACAAGCAGGATGCCGGCGGAGTGGAGTTGGACCTGCATTCTGAAGCGCAAGTCGCGATGGCGTTCGAGCGGATTCGAACCAATCTCGCGGCGCGGATGCCCACTGCGCGATTCGACGGGGTCGCGGTCCAGCCGATGGCCCCCGGCGGAGTCGAGTTGCTGATTGGCGCGACGCGGGATGCTCGATTCGGCGCACTGATCACGGTTGGATTGGGTGGCATTTTCGTCGAGCTTCTCGGCGATTCGGTGACGCGGCTGGCGCCGGTCAGCCCGATCGATGCACATGCGATGCTCTCATCGTTGCGGGGCTCGGCAATTTTGCGCGGCGCGCGAGGCGGCGTCGAATGCGATGTCGATGCGGCCGCGCGGCTGATGGCCGGCTTGTCAGAGCTGATGAACGAGCATCCGGCGATCGGCGAGATCGATCTCAACCCGGTAATTGTTCATGAGCGCGGGCTATCGATCGTCGATGCGCGAATCATACTGAACCCATCCGGAATTGCGCCGGCAGTTCCGTCCGATCCGAACCGCGCCGCCCGCCGCGAAAACCTTAAACGGGCCTTTAATCCGCGCACGGTAGTTGTGATCGGCGACAAGCGGGCCAACTCGTTCATGTGGCTGCGATCCTTGAAAGCCCTGCGAGGCCAACTCTATTCGATCCAGATCGATCCCGCCGAAATCGCCGAAATCGAACAACTGGGAGTCGAGAATCGAAAAAGCCTGACCGAAATTCCCGGACCGATCGATTTGGCGATCAGTGCGGTGCCGCGGCAGATCGCGCCACGAATTCTACGCGATTGCATTGCCGCCAGGGTGGGCGCGATCAGTTTCTTCACCTCGGGTTTCGGCGAAACCGGCGAAGAACCTGGTATCGGGCTTGAGGCCGAGCTGCGCAGCGTCGCGCTGGAATCGGAAATCGCGTTGATCGGGCCGAACTGCATGAGTTTGTGCAATCCTTCCGCGGGCCTGTTGAACTTCAGTGGGCTGACTCCCAATGACGGTGGCGACGTCTGCTTCATTTCGCAAAGCGGTACCCATACCGTGAACTTTTGCGCGCAGGCGGCCGCGCGCTCGATCCAGATCAACAAGGCGGCGTCGATCGGCAATGTGACGGTGCTCGAAGCCGCGGACTATCTGGACCTGATGGCCGAGGATCCGGCGACCCGCGTTATCGGGATGTATCTCGAAGGGGTGCGCGATGGCCGGCGCTTTTTCGATAGCCTGAGCCGCGCCGCCATCCGCCATCCGGTGGTTATATGGAAGGGCGGCGTGACCGATTCCGGTGCGATAGCGACGCGCTCGCATACCGGATCGCTGCAGACGCCCAATACAATTTGGGATGCGGTCATCAGGCAAAGTGGAGCGATCGCGGCCGCGAGCATGGACGCGATGCTGGACGCGATCGAACTGCTCGCGCGCGGGCGTCCGCTGCGGGGACCACGGATGGGGCTGGTGACGATGACCGGCGGCCAATCGGTCGTGATCACCGACACTTTTGCGGCCGCCGGGCTGGATATCCCCGCGCTTTCGTCCGGCTCCTACGCGGAACTGAAAACTTTTTTCAATCCGGTCGGCGGCAGCTATCGCAATCCGCTCGACGCCGGCGGCACGATCGATCCCGCCCTGCGTAATGACAACCTGGATCGTATTCTGGACATCCTCGAACGCGACCCGCTGATCGACGGTGTGGTATTCGAGATCTCAACCGGACTTCGCGGTGCGGCGTGGGCAGTCAGTGAGCACGAGTTACTAAAACTGCTCGACCGGCTGGCGGATTTCAACCGCCGATCGGCGCGTCCATTCGCGGTTATTCTTCATCCGGCGCATATCGAGGCTGTCGTGGCGAAAGCGAAACGTCTAGCGCGCGATCGCGGCCTGGTGGTCTTCAACGGTTTTGAGCAGGCGGCGCAAGCCTTTCGCACCTCGCTCGACTACTGGAGCAAACGAAAGATCAACTGACGCTAGGGTGTGTCGTGGGTAGGGGCGGGACGCGGCCGGCGTCTCGGCGCTGGATTCGGCGCACCCGGCGGCTGCGATGGACCGGGCGACCGCGGAAGCGCCTGCAACTCGGCCGCCGGCGAGAAAACGGTGAGCATGCTGGACCTTCCATCGCCATCGATCAGCGCCAACTCCTTACCATCGGGCGACCAACTCAGCAGTGCTTCGCCATGCGCCGGACCGCTGGCCATCAGAAAGGCAGTGCGCGGGGCAACCAGGTAGGTGATCAGTTCCCGCAACGGTCCGGCCCCGCCCGGCGTAATGAGGTCGATTGCGGCGGAATCCGAGGACAGCGCGTAAACCATCCTGCTTACGGCGAGCAGCGGAGGCAGCGTACGAATCCCCAGCGGCACGATCCGTATCTCCGGCGCCTGCGGCTCGAACATCGCCAACTCAGTGCTGACCGGTGCGTTTGGCGATTCGGCCAGGTGGCGCCAACTGAGATCCTGATTGCCGAGTGCGAGTATCTCCCCGTCGCTGGTATAGGCCGCGGCGGCCGATGACACCGCGATCAAGGCGCTGGTGCCGGCGATCAGGTCGTAGCGGAACGTACCCAGAGCCTCGTGCAACCCCGCGGTGGAGTACAGAAACGAATCGCTGTGCGGCGCCCATGCGATAACCGAAATCGGATCCTTGCTGCGCAGGACGGTACAGGAATTTTTCGCGCGATCGATCAGCACCGGTGGTGTATGCGGATCGCCTGCGCCAATCGCGAATCGTCCATTGGGACTCCATCGCAGATGCGTAAGCGGGCAGTCTATCTTTATTTGAGAAGTCGCGCCGGGCCCGTTGGTATCGATGAGAAACAGGCCGCCATTGCCGGACACCTGGGGATTTGCATTTGCCGATGGCTGAGTCATCGCCAGCGGGGAAATCGCGGCCGGTGGCGGCGACACAGATCGCATTCCCAACGCGATTGTGTGTGAGTCGATCCAATCGAGACTGATTGATCCGAACTGTCCGGGAAAGGACGCGATCTGATGGCTGCGGTTTTGCGCATCGAGGGGGCGCAGCCAGATGCCGAGCTGGCCGCTTGCCGGCTCCGCCATAGCGAGCGCCAGGTTCGTTCCATCGGGGCTTGCGGCAATTCCGGCGATCGTCCCGCCGGGAGTGTCAGGCCCAAAATCGGAAGCGATTACGCGGACATTTTTCAACGTGGCGCTGTCCAGCGCTAATACGGTGGTGCGGTTTGCCCTGGTGCCCACGATCACAATCTGCTGTCCTTGCTGGAGCCAGATCGGAGCGATCAACGGGACGGGAACAAACCCCTCGGGCAGGATGGTGCGCGCGGCAATTTGCGCGCCGGCCGCCACCTCGAGCGTGGCCGTATGCACCTTGGGCGCCGCCAGCATCGCCGCGCGCTGGGCGCGGGCCACCTTTTCCTGAATGGTCTCGTGCTTCGTGGAGCATGACGAAAGCGCCGTCAACATCAAAGGAATCGTGAGGATGAATAATAATCTGCGCATTCTGTAATAAGTGGCCGGCGCGTCACGCCCATAATAAACTGTGCAGGGCTGATGATGAAGATTAAGAATTTAAAAATGATGGTTCCGGGCCGCATGGCCCGGGTTGCGATGGTTGCCTCAGGGTTGGCGGCGCTGGGATTGTTCGCGCTTGATCGGCATGCAATCGCAGTCGGGGTGATTGCGCTGATGTTGGCGCTGGGGCTGGTGGCGGCATTCGTGGGCCTGGTGGTGATGCCGGCACGAATCCCGCACGGTGCGACGCTCGCGATTCATTTGCGCGGGACGCTGCGCGAGCATGTATCGCGATCGCTGATCGAGCGCCTGCGCGGACGATCCTTCCCCACGCTCTATGATTTGCGCAATGCGCTCGAAGCCGCGGCCCGCGAGCCGGGCCTGTACGGCGTGATGGTCGAGATCAGCGGCTTGCAGGTGGGTCTCGCCACCGCGCAGGAGCTGCACGATCTGCTGGCTGCGGTCAGGCGCGCCGGCAAGCGGGTGGTGGCGGTAATCGACGGCGACCAGGCCTCGATTCGCGAGTATCTGGTGGCGGCGGGCGCGTCACAAATCGTGGTCAATCCGGATACGGCGTTGATGATGCTCGGGGTGGCGGCCGGCAACCTGTTCCTGAAAAACGCGCTGGAAAAAGCGAAAATCCAGGCGCAAACGCTTCAGTGGAAGGAATACAAAGGGGCGGCCGAGATGTTCAGCCGCGACGCGATGTCGGCGCCATTGCGCGAGAGCCTTGAGGCTATCGTTCACGATTGGGAGGAAATCCTGGTCGAGAGCATCGTTGCCGATCGCGGCATTTCCGCCGATCGCGCTCGCGCGGCGGTGGGAGCCGGGTTTTTGAGCGCGCGGATGGCGCGCGAGGCCGGCTTGATCGACAGCGCCGGATATCTTGAGGATATTCGCAACGAAATGGCGCGCGAACAGCCGGAGAAAAAAATCGTTGAGCTCCCCCGTTACCTGCGGCACGCGGCTTACAAACGCCGGTCGGCGCAGCATAACCGAATCGCGTTGATTCACGGAATTGGACCGGTGATAGCAGGCGAGGCGCCTCCCAGTGGCGATTTTATCAGTGGGGATGCGACCGCCGCGATGGTGCGCGATGCGGCCCTGGACGACAGCATCCGCGCGATCGTATTTCGGGTTAATTCGCCGGGTGGATCCGCGGTGGGATCGGACCTGGTGTGGCGCGCGGTCAAAGAGGCTCGCGATCGCGGCAAGCCGGTGGTGGTTTCGATGGGCGACGTGGCGGGATCGGGCGGTTACTACGTCGCGATGGGCGCGGATGCGATTGTCGCCGAGCCCGGCACGATCACCGGTTCGATCGGCGTAGTGTACACGAAATTCAATCTCGGCAACCTGCTGGGATCGTTGGGCGTCAATGCGGATTTCGTGAAGACGCGCGAAATCAGCGATGCCTTATCGCCGCTGCGGGCGATGTCAGACGCCGAGCTGGAGCAATTGAACACGCTGGTCGGCGAACTGTACGGAAACTTTACCGCCAAAGTTGCGCAGGGCAGGAAACTTACGCCGGAACAGGCGGAGGAGGTGGCGCGCGGCCGGGTATGGAGCGGGAAGGCGGCGCGCGAACGTGGGCTGGTCGATGAGCTGGGCGGCTTGTCGCGGGCGATCGAGCTTGCCCGCATCAAAGCGAACATCGCTCCGGAAGAAAGCCACGAGTTAGTGCCGATGCCGCAGCCGCCGATGCTTTTGGGAATGCGAGTCGCACTGATTCCGGCCGCTATGCCATGGGAGCTTACCGCGATCGGCGAGATGCTCGGCGTGCCGGGTTCATGGTTGCCCGCGATGGCGCGGCTGATGCTTCGCGGCGGCGCGATGTTGCTCTGTCCGCTGTTCGGCG
>JADEYI010000626.1_pt1 | contig 43052 bp, 49 predicted proteins | sample 8542331 | NCBI WGS metagenome assembly JADEYI01 (sample SAMN16510988, study PRJNA670497) | mine drainage metagenome | isolation source: biofilm near Copperflume 1 | place: Germany: Marsberg coppermine Kilianstollen | collected 2018-02 | reverse complement strand
TCGCCAGATCCAAGCAAGACCCAATCAACCGTGGGCACGGTGCTCAGTATTTGTAACGCCCCCCGCCAGCCGGGGCCACCCAAGTATTCAGTCCTATTCTGCTTTTCATCCATCCTAGGTGTCTCAGAGACTGCTGGAGGCAACACTGATCAGTGATCCTGCATAGACCCTGCATATCCCCACTGTTACTGGATACAGTGCTGGGACTTGAGCGCATGCTTCGCTTCATGGGGCGTCAAATGGCCATCAATTCTCATGCTTTTCGAGGTTCCTCCTCAGCCCAAACAATCAGAACATATCACAGGTGTCTCCTGGTTATGGGTGGAAGAGGCATGCCTGCATGAGGAACTCCCCAGTCAGGAAGGGCCTCTCCTGCAGCCAAGCAGGCATGGGGGGCAGGGTGCTGTCTGCGCTGGCAGCCTCAGATCTGGCGGCGGCCCTGGCAGCCTGGAAGTCAAACAGGTCCCCCACCGGAGGCAGGGAGGTCCTGCCCCCGGCCGCTGAGTCAGCGCCGTCGCCGTTCGGCTCCGCTGTTCCCTCCCTCCAGTAGTCCGACCCTGACTTGTAGGGCGTGTTGATCCCCAGCTGCGCGCATATCAACCAAGGAGCTCAAAATTGTTTCCCACTGTCATAGTTGCTATACAGAATTGTGGTAAGCTCTTCACTGCTCCGGGCTTCTATAGAGCTGGACTTTGCACCCTCTTGTCGGGTTTGGCGTGGCATGCACGTGATGCATTTGCAGCCACAACTCCTTCTTTCTTGTCAGAGCGATAATGGCGCGTGTTGCAATGGAGGCCCCATCACAGTTTTGTATGGGCACTCGGGGCCAGGAGCATAACAGACATAGACAAAAGTGCAGGTGCGCACGGTGCATGGGGACAGTTGAGAGTGTCTGACCTGGCCATAGATGGGGTTGCGGTGGTCGGACAGCCATCGCCGCGACCCCTGCTGCGCGCTGCCGCCGTTGCTGGCGGGGTGAGCGACCGGGGAATCGTCAAAATCGCGGCTGCCGCGCGCCGCCAGATCAGGCGACGGCCTGCCGGCTCTGGCCGCCAGATCAGGCAGCGCCGGTGACAGCGCCTCGTCACCTATTAGTAACATCGGCCGGCGGCTGCTCCCCGCGCTGCTGCGCTCTGATGCATCGCGCGTCACAGGCGTCGTCGTCCCTGTCAATAAGCAATCGATTTTGAACGTTTCATTTTTTATATGATTGGGATATAGCAGACGTGGCTAAAAATGTAATTGTAGTTGGGGATCTGAAGGGTGTAAGGCCAGAATTGCATGGCTAGGAACGCATGATGACAAAGGCTGCCGTCAAGAACGTCAAATGCATCCTCTTATGCAAAGAACGCTGGGCTGCCATGTAAACCCGAAATTCATTGAATGGTGTCCTCGTTGGCATTTGGAACCAAGGCCGTGTTGCTTCTAGTGGGGCCTTCAACCGAAAATACACTTGATGAGCTGCCACGGCAGGGCTGCAGGATGAGGGTCACCTGGTATACTGGGGGGTTTGCTGAGCCTGGAGGGGGCAGCGGTGACAGAAGAGGCAGTTGAGAGCACAGGGGCGGCTCTCCTGGGTGCCTGAGCGGGGGCTTCGCTGCTGGACAGCGCAGCGTGCACCTCTGGGGACTTGAGAATGTTCTGCATGACGATGAGAAACTCGTCCAATTTGGGCACCCTGCATTTTGCACCATGCGCTGCATTATGTCTCTGCATTTATCTAATGCATGCATACAGTGGAAATGAAGGAAACAAGCATTGAAGGAAACAAAACATCGGGAGTCATTGGCACTAAATCAATAGTTGGGGCAGGCGCCAAGCTTCTGGCAATGGAATCAGCACAGCAGATACTGGACGATGTGTGGGGTCCAGTAACACCCTCAATGTGCTTGGCCATGGCAGGAAGTATGGCCATATTTGTCGCCTCCAAATCATCGACAGAATGCGCAGGAGAGTTGTAAATGTGTGGGGAAGAGCTCACCCAGCAGCTTTGAGTTCATTGCAGCACTGTTCAAACTCTGCCGCCCTCGGGTTGTCTTGGCTCATAAACTGCCTTGCAGCAGCTGCGTCCTGCACCAGAGTTACACGCATCACCTCCACAAGGCAACCTCCCGGTCCCTGGCATTCTTGCTCCCCTTGACATTTTGGCAGTCCAAAGGCAGGACATTTTTGCAGACAGTACGTGCTGATCATTGCCTGCACCCAACCAGGAGAAAAGGTGGCAGGTGCAAACCTTTTCCCACCGGCCTTGGAGCGCAGGGATCTTGCCAAATAAGACCCTCACTGCACTGGCGCGCAGATTGTCAGAGAGGTCGTGGCCACCCCTGGCTGCAGATACGACATCCCCAAGCCTGGGTAGCACAGGAGACAGCGTCAGGGGCTGAGCGATGCAGTGACAAGCAAACAAGATCAACGCACTCAGACGGACGTGAGGGGAGTAGCAAAGCTTGTCACAGCTGTGCCTCTGAGGGGCAGTAGCAAGAGATTCTAAGGCACATGCACTTCGAAAGATCTAGCCAAGATGGCACCAAGGAACTTCAAAGACGTTAAAATCAATCAAGAAACTGTCGAGTAGAGAAGAGCAGGTGTTCATACAAGAACTCACCTTCCTACCAGATATTCCACTCTGCCCCTTTTATCAGCCGACGACGAGTCCATTGCAGGTTGTGGCATGTCTAATGCCTTGGCAGAACGAAATCAAGGATTTCACCCTGTTGCGAGTTAAAAAGTAAACTTAGACTCGCATACCTTCCTGATTCATGCGTCAATCCCGTAAAATCTGTTGTTGTATGCATCCGAATGCATTTCAGTATAGAGCGTCCTGGAGATAGACCTGCTTGCAAGCTCTTGGGCAAAACAAAGAAGCAAGATGATTGCGTATTCCTTGAAAGATCCACCTGCAAGCACTCGTGGACAAGCAAAGATGATCCGGTAATATTACCTATGGTTTGTACGGCATGTTGAATGGGGTACTTCAGTGACTGCATTGTTCTGCGTCATCCAGCGTTGGTGACACTGTTCAGGATGTAGAGTAGATACATGGTGCAAGACACACACACACAAGGCAGCTTTCGCACATTCATCAAACGCTCCCCCGATCTCTTTAATTTGAACTGTAACGCTGGTTTAATCGAGGAAGCGAGTGTCGTTGCCTTTCACAAAGGTCCCAACAAGCCCTGAACAATTCCCTCGAATTATTGTTTAATCCACAACTCCTAAGACGAACGGGATTTTAGTTATTCTTTTCTCCTCTGTACCGAAGAGAAGCTGTGATGAAAGAGTTATAAAACCTTTCCTGTTCATCCGCCCATCCAGGAATCAATCCAACTTTTACTTGTTAGTTACTCGCCTGGTTCTGAGCTGCAGAGCTGCAGCGCTGCTAGCTGCCAGGCCTGCATATGCATATTATTTGTCATTACGGTGACACGATTCATAAACATATTGAAATAGAAGGCGGAAGAACACCATGATCGTCAGAAACCCAAACGCGATCCTGCAATGTGGACCCCAGCTGCTGTGCTGCATCCAGGCCAACAGGTGAGTTCTGTGTTTTGAATCGCTGGCCAGTGAAAGCTTAGTGTTCGGTTCAGCAATTCAAGTTCCTTCAGCCAGGTTGCAACTTCTGTCTTCCACTTAAGGCAGGGCAATAAATTGTGCATCTCATTCTTGCAGACCTAGGTGCGTCAACATGTCTGGCAGAGCCAGAAAGTGCCGCCAACGTGCAATCACCACCCCCGTGTGGGCCTCAAAGCAGACCCCTCCTCCATGGGAATGGGAAGACCCTGATGCGCCTGAAAGCAAGGTGTGCAAGTACTGTCGGCAGCTCCAATTTGTCACTTTCTTTGCAACTTTAATCAACGCATAAGTTTACTCTTGTGGCCACTTTCCTGGGCTTGAGATCCTCGATGCCTTGATACCTTGGTAGCGTATGCATTGTTCCCACATTAGCAATAAAAAATTGACCTTAGCCAGCATAAAAGACTCTGGGTCGGTGCTCTGAGCGCCATCATGCCCTCATGTGTTGAGCCTCCCTGGTCTTTCCCCTTTGTGCTATAGCATTTATAAGTGGTAACTACTTTTACTTACCCGGCTGGCGGGGAGCGATATAAACATTGAGCACCGTCCCACGGTTGATTCTGTCTTGCTTGGATCTGGCAAGTCCAATAAGTAGTAGGATTGTGGCAGCCTATAATTGCAGCTTGTCTGCAGGACATGCCTTCTACCAGGAAAAGCGTACAATGATATTGAATTCTGTTTTGGTATGCATTCGGCAGCCGAGTTACGGCTAGTTGTCGGCGGCGAGTTGTGCATTGACATATTAATGTTCAATGAGTGCCATGCATGCGCCCTGGCAACTTTACATCACAAGCGACTGTTGCAAGGATCACTGATTGATCCTTGTGTTTCTGGCGACAGATGATATGCGTAGTGCCTCAAAATCCTGCTGTGCACCCCAGCAAGGTATGCAGGTACCATATACCATGAAGCCAGCTTTAAATTGTTTTTATAGCTTGGATGTAAGCACTGTATGGTGTCGTTTCTAACAGCTGTGTCTTTCACCAATCGCAGGAGTCCTTCGTCGCCAAATCGGTGCAGGGGTTGAGGGCAATGCTTGGATTCTTCCTTGAAAACCTTGGGAACTTTGCTATCTTGGGTCTAGTTATATTATGTGTCTGGTGGATCAGGACGTTGCCACCTAAACCAAAGAGCCCTAAGCAGAAACTCATGGGTATTCTTGACGGAAATGGCTGTTTGCATGCCAGCATTGATCTGAGCAGCCACACGAAAGGCATAGCTGGTTCCTGGAATATCAAAGTATGTCCAGTTCCCCAGGAGATTGAAGGTCAAAGCTAAAGTCAAATGGATCAAATTTGGATTCAGTGAGATGTTGCAGCAGCGGCTGCCTTCATGGCAGCCCAAATCTTTGTAAATCGTTGTGAGTGCTGCTTGAATTCCAGGTCCCCCAGAGCTTTTTCAATGGCTGACAAGTTCTCCTCTTTAGGGGCCCTCAACTCCAGATTGTCCCATGGCACTCTGCAGACACGAGAAACATTTCGGGCATGTCCGAGAAAAACAAGGACTTGTCAGGTCTGCCATCTCTCGCCACAAGAATGAGAACATCTGCTCTGGAAACAGACTTTGCAAAACTCTCACAACATCTGATTTATCAGACTGCGCTGCATCATAACGCATGCAATGCACCCTTGCAGCACGCACTTTTCAGCAGCGTCTCTCATTCCATGCCAACATGGCCCAGCAGTATGTCAATAAGCCTGAAGAAAAGGAGATGTGCCTTTCAAGTGCCGGGCAAAGGGCAGTGAACAGTGGAGAGAATGGTTCAGGACAAAAGGCAAAAGGGCAGACCTGACTGGAGGCAGGTCCACATCAGCCTGGATTGTGACCAGCTTGTGGCTGAGGGATGCCTTTTGTATGCCCGCCACACTCTGCAACTCCTCGCGCTGACTCTTCCTCTTCACCTATTTATACACACAAGGATGGCATAAGCTTGTCTTTAGCCCTCTAATATGCTATGCAGTTGAGCGCCCAAAGCCTCATGCCCTGGCTTTGGCTTTTGCAAAGCAGTACACTATTTTACTGTTGATCAGACATTCGGACACTTCATGCACCTCAGTGAGATGTCTCAGAGGTTCAGATCTTAAAAACTCATGCTCTGAGGGTGTTAGAAAAAAGGGGTGCTCACCTCTGCCGCGTTCTCAAGGACGCTCTCAATGGTGCCATACTGTTGAATGAGGGTTAGCGCGCCTTTTGGACCAATCCCCTTGACTCCAGGGACGTTATCCGAAGCGTCTCCCATCAGCCCCAGCACATGCGGCCACTGCATGCACAGCAGGCACTCTCAGCGCTCCATGGAAACTGCCACTGAGAGGCACTTATGTTGGTAAGACAGATGGTAATATCTCAAGCATGACTGGTCTTTCACATCCCTTGAATGTGCACACCAGAAGGATGAGATAGCACAGAGCACACAGGTGTTCATGGTGCTTTGAACTCTCTGGGCGCTCTGCATGAAGGTTAGGAGACAAGAGTGAGGTTGGAAATTTACTACCGATGACAAAAAGGAGCAATTGGCAGGGTGATGTGCAGCACCTGCCATGGCTCAACGCCGAACTCTTCCCTGAAGGCGTCAGAGTTGTAGGCCACAAAGCCGGCGATTATGCCTGGCCCGTCTCGCGCATCCTTCTTGGGCGGGCGCAGCAGCTGCAGCCCCGGTCTCAGCAACTGAAAGAAATCCTGCAGTCCACATTCCACCCCAGTAAACCCCTCTGGCTATGCATGTCAGGAATTGAAACTACACGATCCCTCTTTGGGATGGTGCAATCGCACAGTTGAGAGGGCAACTGGAATCTGCGTGTCTCTCATAAGCTGTAGACCTTCCGGGAAGTTTACACTTTCTAGAGCCTCAGGAGTTGAGTGTGAAGAAGAGCATTGGGTGTAGGGTTGCTTGGATTTGCATGCAGATTAAGGTCTTCTGACATCAGCAACACAGCATCAGCATAAAGACAGCTCTGACCTTGTCTGGGGAAGCTATTGCCACGAGGAAGCCGTCCTCAATGGCACGTGTGGCAACGGTGCCGATGACATCATCAGCTTCCACGCCAGCCACGCGCAGGACAGGGATGCCCAGGATCTGCCAACCACGAAATCATGATTCATTATTCCATGCCTCGCAATTTGCTTGTTAGGTATGCAGGCGCATCTTCAGGAGTTCACACCAACAAATTGTTGGGCTTTCCGAGGGGCCAGCCATTTTAGTGTAACGTGATGGTGGATTAATCAGTCTGGATTGCATTTGTGCAGAGGCTTGAATAGCTATATTTTTCAGTGGCAGTACTTCTATTTGCGGGGCCAGAGACTACTGTACAAAAGGACAAGGAGAACATAGTTTTCTAACCTCCAACAGAGCCTGGATCTTTGGGATGGCCAGCTTCATGGCGTCAGGCATGGGCGGCCGCTGCGCCTTGTAATCCGAGTACAGCTCATGCCTGCGTGACAGTGCACCCCAACCATGTCACCCTCATCACAGCACCTCCTTCTACACTGCCCAATCATCGGCTCTTGTAAAACCAAGCGACCAATGCTGCAACTCGACCTGTCTGATCTACTTCAATTCACCCTTTCACTGTGCAAGTCCTCTTTGGACAGGTTGTATGTATTCAACAGTGTCAACCACAGGAAAGTGATTCAGCCACCGTCGCCTATGCTTAAGGAACAAAAGATCTTGTCAGATATCTGGTGCTCGACATGAGCCTCTGATGCTGCAAGTTTGACTCTCTTGTCTAATATCAGATAGGGAGCTTTTGCCACAGAGTCCTTTCTCTGCTATGCACGTTATCGATAGTGCTGCGCGCGCCTGAAAGTTTTCCCGTGGTGGTCCATGACCACAGCAAAGTGCGTGGGGGGCTCCTTGATCTCCAGCAGCCGCAGCACTGTGGACAGGAAGCCGTAGCTGATGGATGTGTCCTCGCCGCTCACTGTGGCCAGCCTCTGCCCGCTGAAGCCAAAGTGCGACCGGTACAGCAGCGCATGCGCATCCACAAGGATGAGCCTGCATGCACATTGTGTGCGGAGTTTTATCGTGACAGACTGCCAATTTTTCTGTAGTGCTGCTGTTGCTTTATGCTACTTGCTGTGAAGTTGCAGGACTCCCTAGCTTTATGAGAATCCCTCTGTTTCCACCATGATCAGACGGCATCGGCGATCAATGGCTTATATTGATCGCCGATGCCGTCTGATCATCGTGCTAGCTGCAGGACTGTCACAATGATCTTCAGTTGCTGGATTCTGCATCACAAGATTGGTGCATCACAGGGGAATGTGCGTGCCAAGCAAGGCAAACGAGGCTTGCCTGCGGTTGTAATCCTTCTGCCCTGCTGGCAGCTCTGTGTCCTGAGATTGGCCAGATGTACTAGTGGAATATTGGCTACTGGTGCGAGCCTGGGCAGCTAGGTCCTTCCCAAGGATACGCCTTCTACTTTGGACCTTTAAGAAGGAGTCCACTGCAGAAGAGTAGCCAAGCTCTGGTGCAGAGCAACTTCCCACCTGCAGGTGAAGGTCATGCTGATGAAACAGCAGGTTGTCTTGAGATCACCACACCAGGTCTCGACGCCTCAAATATTGAGATATCTGAGGAGAGACTCTGGGATACTATTTACGAAGCTTTCGCCACTTACCGTGCTCCTCGAAAAAGCTGATGTGCTGATTGATGGTCTAGTCCAGCTCGCTTTGGAACAGAGACAGGTCAGCTGCCGACACACTGACGCAGCTTTAGATGATCTGGGAATCATGCTAATGTGATTGAACTGAGTAAAGCTGCAAATCTCAAGCTTTTCACCAAAAGGATGGGTCCTTGCGTTCATATTTGCAGACGAACAGGTAGCGTCTGGCAAAGCATCAGGCACGAACCATTCCTTCAGCGAGCACCATCAAAAGCATCTCATTTTGACATCTCCTCCATCTTGAGACAACGCATGACACTGAAGTAAATTGGCGTCATGATGAGGGGACTAACGTCAGCCTACTTGAGAGTTTCCTTCGTCTTCTTTTGGGGAAGAGGAAAATCCAGCTACTCGCTTCTGTTACATGGTTGGCACAGTCAGAACTACTTCTTAGGAACTGCAAAGCATACCTATTCTAGCGTCCTCCAAATATGTCACGCTGGATGACCATGCAGCTGCCGCATGCACACAATTGCAAGGCAGCTGTGGCGCAGTGTGCACGTGCACCTATGGGCCATGGCCATCTGATCACTGCATTACTTGACACAGACTGTAATACAGTCACTGTATCAAGCATCAAACCAGTAGCATCCAAGAGTAGCGTCAACAACGAGACAACCGCTACAGATGGGAATACCATAATCATGCACGTGTGTCCATGCGTGTGGATACTCGGACATGTATACACAACTGCACAGCTGCATTCATCTTGCATGCGACAACTGCGACTCGTCTGATCCTTCCAAACAGACTTCCGACAGACTCAAGATGACAAGGCCATCGGGGTGTATGCTGGCATCATGAGATCTGCAGCTAGATCCTGGTGCATGGCATCCGAGGTGAGGTGGGCAAATGATGCCGGCAGATGCAGCTGTGGGTTCCTCGCCACAAACCTGCGCACACAGGCGGAATTGATCTGAGTCAAGGCATGGCACGGGATTTGTGCAGAATGTCACAGGCACATGCCAGCACATGTGATGCATGCAGCAGGTGTTGAAAATGCAGCGGATGCAAATCTGCATTTGCCTGCGGATTACAGACATCAGCACATATAGGTCCTAGGGCCACTAATGCCAAAATACAGAAAGCAGTTCGCAATTTGAACAAAAGACCAGCCAATCATATTGAGGAAAAGCCATCTCCTTGTCTGTGCTTTGGGAAATAAAGGAGATCAGGCAGGGACGCACAGCTTGCGCAGGCCGGAAAGGGAGGCGATGGAAAGAGGCAGGGAGCGAAGCCGATTGTCATCCAGGTACAACTCCTGGAGCGCTGTGCAGTCTCCAATCTCCGCTGGGAGCGTCTCCAGCAAATTGCTCTCAAGCCACCTGCCAACATTATTCAACCCCTCATTGCAAGTCTACCGTGACTGGGTCCTTGAGGCTGAGGGCCATCCCACCAAAAATGAAGTCCACAAGTTACAAGAATTGCTGAATACAAGTGAGTGATAGTCTGCAAAGGACAGGCACATTGAGGTCTGCAGAAAATCTACCAAGTGGTTACACAGGACTGCCTCAAGGATTTAGATGGCAAACAAACGACCTCACTGTCCTGTCCAAAACATGCATGTGGACTTGTGAGAAATTTGAAGACCAGCTCACATGCGTTTCAAGAGCTTGCAATGCCCAATTTCCGCTGGGATGCTGGTCAGCCTGTTCTCCTTCAGCCACAGCTCCTGAACATGGGAATAATGCTTTTCAAGTGTATGACTTTGTGCATGAGGGGAACAAGAATAATTCCTTTCCTTCCAATTCAATCATCACATTGCAGGCGGCGCGCAAGCATGAAAAAGACAGGGCACGCACACCATTCAATAGACAAAGGATATCGGTCCTAGAACCATGATTCCTAAGCCCAGAAATCACTGCAAACTGTGTCAGATGACCCGGAATCATAGTGTCGGCTGAGTAAACCAGACGCACACCTGCAGATTCTGCATACAGCCGATCTCTGCTGGCAGCACCGCGAGCTGGTTTGTCCAGAGACACAGTCTGGTGAGATCTCGCCAGCCAGCCAGCATCCGCCCAGGAATTTCCGGCAGCTCGTTGGTGAATCCAGCAAAAGACTCCAGAGCCTTCATTTGGCCCTGTGCATGCACAAACATTGTCATGCTGAGTCCATTACAGAGCATTACAAAATCTGAACTCGGAGTCATGAGTCATCTTACGGCATGGCCAATACAGCATGGGCTACCGCTGCCCTGGGCAAAGCACAGATAAGAGGTCCTCTATCTGCATGATGATCTGCACAATTTTGCATGATGACCTGGATCATCAAGAAGCAGGAGATCAGGTTTGAAATAGGCAATTCAGGGAGGGCAATTGAGTTGCTGCACTCTGATTGCCTGAAACCGGGTCACCTGGCAGGACGTAATTTATGACTTGTTGCTTGAGATTCAGCGCTGGCAGCAGCAAGTTCTTACCAGCTCCTCTGGAAGGGAGACAAGGCGATTGATGTGCAGAGAGATGCGCGTCAGGTTTGTCAGGCACCCGAGCTCCTTGGGCACCGTCCTCAAGTGGTTGCAGTTCAAGGATCTGCGCCACACAGCATCATTCACAACTTTACTGGTGCCAATGCGCTGTGTAAGGACTGGAAAACAAGTAACAATAACAATAACAATAACAATAACCTGTGTGCATTGTATTGCGCATTCTGCTGGCCATGCCGCATGCACCCGAGTGTCTTCCAAATACCAAGGCGAGCGCAAGCGTTTTTGTTGTAGCATTCTGCAGCAAAATTGCAACTGCGCCTGCCCCTTGTGACGGACACGACGCACGCAACCGCAGGAAGAACATGCAATCATGCCATCCTGTCAGTAATCAAAGTTCGGAGCTGCAATGTGAATATTGCTATCATGGGCATTGCAAAGTGTGAAGGACAGCCAGAAGCTTACAGCCAGGCCAGCGTCAAGCGGCCATACTTGTCCGTTTACAGCAAAAGACTTCCAGTCGCTTATGGAGAATTGTACAAGAATTGTCGCTATTACCGTAGGAAAAGTATAGGGGAAAAGCGTGAAGCGCACAGCCAGGTCAGCGCTGTGAGTCGGCCGATCTCAGGAGGCAGGTAGACAAGTTCATTGGAGTGCAGGCTCAGGCGCGTGACAAGGGTGAGCGCGCCGATCTCCGGTGGTAGATGAGATATTTTGTTGGAGTGCAGGTCCAGCCTGCGCAGATTTGTGAGCCGGCCGATCTCTGGGGGCAGCGATGCGAGCATGCTCTCCGACAGATCCCTGCAGAAAGGATGAAGTTATTCAGTGGGATGTGCCATAGCTGCCTGCTTCAAAGTGCACTATGATGTAATGTGCAGGTGGTCATTCAGCTGTCTTGTCCCCATTCTTGACAATTAAGTACTGGCAGGTACTGGAACCAAAAAAGGGTTTTGCTATGGTATAGGGACAGGTTTGCAAACACGTTTGGAAGGAGAGACCCAGCGTTTATGATGCATGAGGCAACTGCACAAAAAGATAAGGGCTTACAGCCAATGCAGGTTGCTCAGCTTGGCGATCCCAGCTGGCAGGTTGGTGATGGGACTCAGGGTGATGTACAGCTGCTGAAGGCTTGACAGCTGCAAAATTTGATGTGGCACCTGCATTGTAGTCAAATTTTCACCTCACAAAGGGTCCCTAGCACCTGCAAACTGTTCTCCGTTTCGTCATTTGCGGCAGACACCTTGCGTTGTTTCGTTATGGAACGATGAAGATCTGAAGACGTCAAATGTGAGGACGAGCGCATGTGCTTGTATTTTCATGAACACAGACGAAACTGACCTCTTTGAAGAGAGTGTCGCCAAGCCACAGAGCCTGCAGGGATTGCAGCTGACCAAAGTCTGAAGGGAGCTGGCGCAGCGCATTCTGAGACAACCACAGCTTCTCCAGGGACGACAGGTGGCCAATGCCCTCTGGGAGCTGCACCAATCCCGACTCCATGAGAAACCTGAAAGGATCGCCAGGCTCGATCAGTGTCCAATAATAATGCGATCATTGCAAGAAAACGGATGATCCATGCAAGCAAAAGATTTGCACAGGGTGTTCAGGGAGCATACAGCTCCGTGACTCTGCCACCGGCATTGCACGTAACTCCGCGCCACTGCCTGAAGTCGCTCCCTTTCCAATCTGAGGGGAGCCTGCTTGTTAAGTTGCAGTCTCGTATGCTCTGTAGTGTCAGAACGTCATCCATTCCGGAACGGCGGTCTCTGGCTGTCCCAGGTAAGTCGGGAATGTCTCTAAGATAAAAAGCGACTCTCGGTGACTTCCAACCCCAAAAGTTTTGGGAATGGACTACGAGGCAAAATTCGAAACTCCTGCTTAATTCAGCGATGCCAACGCTGAACGATATTATGCTTGAACATCCTTCCCGATGCGTTCAGGATGGAAGTAAAAATTGGCATGGCCAGCAGGCCTAACACAGCCTAGGGTTCCCGATTCAAAGAGCGTCGTGTGTTTGTTCAGCAAGGACCAGGATTGATTGCCTTGGCCCAAAAGCGCAAATCTTCCCAAAATCTTCCGTGACGCATACTTCCGACATCATGCTTTCGAAACTTTCCACGCGATCTGACGGCGTTCTTATGCTTGCGCGATGACTTCTGAGCATTTGGGTTTCTGCGAACTTGGGTTGCGATCAGGTGTGCCATTCTTTCTTGTCAGTGCTGCTATCGCAGGATCTCGAGCAAGCGAAAGGATCAGGTGTAGACATTTTTTGTCTTTTGTAGAGGCCTGCGACTCGAGCTCTAGTGCACTTCACAATCCGAAGTCGGTGCGTCTCAAGACCGCTAGTAACCGGCGGCAACGGCCATCACAAACCGTCTTCTGGGTCGAGTCAAAAGATGAACGAGTGAACAAGCAAACGAAAGCAAGGTGAGAATCCTTTCTGTTGTGGCCTCCTAATATCGTCATGCGGTGACACACCAGAGGTGCTCGAGCTTTGGGTGTACTTGTTGGCAAAGGGCAGATGATTTTTTTTTCAAACATACTTGGAAGTTGGTTGGGCCGTTTCTGGATTAAATACCTTGGAATGCAGTCCAATTCCCTGCAACGTTCGCTGCCAAACCTGTGCATCACCTACCGAACTTGGTCTCAATCAGTATTTTCTCAATCCGCTGTCTGCATAGATGGATCCACGAATTTTTAGTTTAACAAAGCTGCGATCTTGCTTGTAGCGATTCAGCGAGCAAGCAAGGAATGTGTTGGGCAACCGTGTTCCATGTATGGCCCAACAAAAATGAATTGCTGAGTTCAATCCGTGCCCGTTCAGGAGCTAGCATCATCTGCGTGGTCATTGATTCCATCAGCTGAACATCGAGCAAGCACGAGGAACGCCTGGTGTGGAGCCTTGCAAGCTACAGCCAACCTCACTTAGGTTAGCAACCAGGCGTGCCTGGACCGCTCTCAATCTCAGCCAGCAAGAGCATCAGGAAGCGCAGCAATCCGTGAACAGCCCAACCTTAGCAGGCAGGGCAAGCAGCGTCAGCAGCTGCATCAGTGGTATATTGGGGCGTTGTATACACCAAGTCAGGAAGAGGAGAGCAGCTGAGCTAGTGAGCGTTAGCAGTGTGACAAAGCACTGAGTCGCCATGGCAGCGCCGAGCCTGCCGCCAGCTGTGCTCCCACTCATGCCGCCTGTTCTGGCGCCAGCACAGATACCCCCAGCGCAGCCAATGGTGGCTGTGGGGCAGTCTCCACCGATGCTGTATACACCGGCGTCTGGATACTTCAACCAACCTGAGCAGTTCCAGGCATGCCCACACATACCTCCTCTCTACCTTCCAACCGCTGTTTTGTGCAATATGTCACCATGATGGCTGGTTCTTGGAATACTGCACCTTTTGTTCAAGTTCTCGTCTTTTTTTGGTGCCTGTCTCGTGCGAGCATCAGATGAACGGCTTTAGGCTAGCTCACCAGCCATGGAATCACTGGACATGCTGAGCCGTGGGACAGGCTGTTGCGGCAGCACTGCATTCCTAATCTGTGACAAAGGGGGTTGCCATGCAGGCGGCCAAATATTTCACATTCATTTTCTTCGGGCTGTCGTGCTTTGTCATCCTCCTCTTCGGCGGCTTTGTGGTGTGCCACTGCTATCGGCGGCTGCGGCTGCGCGGGACTGATGTGCCGGTGAGTCATTGCAATCTGACAGGCCCATACCCTTGCTGTAGCTTGATTCCATGCTAGATGATGATCCCCCTTCTCATAGGGTGTACGCGGTATCATCATCTTAAATCACGCCCTTCTGCCTGACTATGTTGCTTACAAAGTCCACCACTTGCGAGCCAGTTAGCTTCATGTTGCAAGGGGTTTTGGGGCTCCCAGTAACCATGACGTGCAGATCTGGCATAATTGGTGAGAATGATTGGCCGGCAGGATTCAAACAATAGCTACTGGGGTCCTGACACACTTTGTTTGTTTCAAAGGTGGTGCAGATGTCTGAAATCCCAGGCAGCCAGGCAGGGGAGGTGCTTATCACCGTGCCCATTAAGGAGGGGCGCCTAGTGTCACACCCCGATGGGTGAGCACCCTAAGCCTTATCATGTCTTCCTTTGTGAACGCTCTGTCTGGGCCATTCTCAAGTCTCAACCAAGCTGCAACACCAGCCAATGCTCTGTGAAACACCAACTGTTGCTTCCAATGCTCCACAGCGCCACACTGTAGCGCACTGGAAATCAAAGCATGGAAGAGTTTTGAGAAATTTGCGACGAGCTGGCACCGTTTGGATGTATGGCTTCATGCGTCAAATGGAGTGTTTTGCACCTGATCGCATCGCATCTGCTGTGCGGAGGTCTCGGCCCTGCGTGGAGAGAGAGTTTTCTGAGGGTGTTTCCTTATATAACAGGGGAATGGAGGTGGCGTTTATCCCAGACACCCCGCGCCGGCCGGCGCCGAAACCGGCACCGTCAACACCGTCGACTGGGGACCGGCCGCCGCCGTCATCGGCTGGTGACTCACCGGCTGACTCACCCGGGGCGAGTCAGCCGCTGCCGACATCCTCCAGCGCGCACGTCGCCCCGGGGCCGGCCGCGCCGTCAGGGGTCGCTGACTCGCGTGCAGGAGCCGCCGTGGTTCCAGACGCAGGGTGAGTGTTCTGTTACAGTCCAGCCTCGTACGAATCCCCACAATAGAAGCATTCTTCTGTTCAGGCTGTGGAGGCTGCACCAAGGCGTGTGTGACAGGTTCCCTGCTGCATGTTTTGCAGCTGACAGGACTTACGGTATCCCACACTCGATGTCACTGCATGTTTGAGAGAATTCAAAGTGCTTTGCAAGGAAAGCTGTATGCATTGCAAAAATGCTCTTCTGAGTGTTTCTGTGCTCGGTATTAACAGGGTAGCTGTGGAGGGGCTGAGCAACAATGTTAGGTTAGATGAATACTGGCGGCGGCGACATGCGCAAGTGTACCAATTATTCTAAGCCTTCAGAATCTAGGGAGATGTGTGGCAAGCGAGTGGACTTCAGTGCTTTAGGCATATGCCTCGCTGTATTATGAGTCATGAAATTCATGACCCATGATCTGGGCCAGATCATCTGGCAAGAGATATGATTTGATCCTAGGACAGACCTGTCAACAAATGATATGATGCATGCCGTGTAGTTTACATGCTAGAGATGAATAGTACGGGTTTTATGCATGTGCAAAGATTGTCACCTCAAGAGATGCCGAAAAGATGGGATCCTGGGGTGAATGTTTCCAACAATGGGCAGCCCCAAAGAATGATGTTGAAATCTCTTGGATGCGAGGTCTAGACCGGGCCAGTCACTGTGTATATATAAAGTACTGCGTAGCTTACCAGTGGCAACCGTGGTGCGCACGCATGCATGCAACTTGACAGGCGTTGGCAGCCTCAAAGGACCGTCAAATTCCTCTCCGGAGTTTGCTGTTCTGTATAATATGTAATTTAACCAAGATTGAAATCATATTACAAGGCAGTGCGATCTGCATGCCTGTTTTGTCTCTGGGGTTTGACCCCCCACGTGTGCACATGCTCTGCCACAGTGACGGCAGGTGCATGATGCTTGTTGACCAAGGGTAATTTTTGGGATCAGCACAGCCATTTGCTGCCAACTTGGTCAGAGTGAATTTGCCAATCTAAGACCATCAATACTGATAATCACCAGGTTATCCATTATTTGACGTCTGGGGTAGCTTTTCAAACGGCAGGCACCTGATCTGCTCTTTGTGAGCCCCACCAAAGCTGTCTCAGCAGCGGCAGCGCTCGATAAGAACCAGAATTATAGTAGGGAATAATTATTGTATCACACCATGGACGTCCATCCTGGCGAGCTGCTTCAGATCATTGCTCTGAGTTCAGCTGCAGCCATTGGCACGGAACTCCTCATGTGGCTCTGGGCGTATAGAAAGGATTCTTTCAGAACGCTACGGGTGCGGCATTTGTATCCATTCCTCAGAACCCATGTGCAAACCTTACACCATTTGTCAAGAACTTGTGGTGCCCTGCTCGATGACATTCACACATACTTGCAGGTGAACCTGGACCGACAAGCGAGGAAGCTTGACGAGATTAAAGCGCAACCGCATGCGCCAGGGCCGCAGGGCAAGGCTGCCAAGCAGAAAAAGGTGGAGAAGCTGGATCGCAGCATCAAGATGATGCTCACTAAGGAGCTAGGGCCAATGAAGTTCAAGCAGAGCCTGCTGGTGCGCGGTCCATGTATCGAATGATATAAAATGTATGGATATGTCTGTGGGCTTTGACTTCATGCTTGCATATTGCGCCAGTACCATAGAGCTTTCAGAGCATGCAAGATGGTGAAACATATGTCAAGTGTTGCCCTGATGAAGAGTTAGTGACTCACATCAAATGCTGCTTTTGTGCAGATGGGAGCAACTCTCCTGCTGCTATTCAGATATGCCTCCGGCTGGTGCGTGGCGACCCACACCCTGCTCTGTGTCATTCATATCATCAGACTGTGAATTAATGACACAGCACTGCGATCTGGATGCATGTTTTCACGGTGAGCACACTGCCTGCAAAGAACGCCAAGTGTGATGTCTGATGGCTGCAGGTACAATGGGCATGTGGTGGCCAAGCTGCCATTCGAGCCCTTCTCTCTGTTGGCCAAACTGGCGCACAGAGGCATCCCCACACCGAGCGCCAACGACTGCAGCTTCGTGAGTCACATCCTTTGCAAGCATGCATTACCTAGTAATCCTCTTAATCTTCATATACATTCTCCTCTGGGCAATGAGCTGTTAGCTACTGGCTGCACCGTTGTCACAAGCATGCCATTTCAGCAAATTGCAGGGTACACAGTAGAATGCATGCAGCTTTCAATATTTTGAAGAGCCAGAGACCATTGCTGTGGTCACTAGGGCGCTGCTGATCACTCCATGTAGCCAGAGGCAGCATTGCTGATCAGGGGATGTCCAATAAGTCAGGGGCAGCGTTGCCTGATCAGGAGATGTTCAGAAAGTCAGCGACAGCGTTGGACTGTCTATGCAGGCATTCGTGTATGCGCTGTGCCAGGCGGGAGTGCGGCCTAACTTGATTAAGCTCCTGGACCTCGGCCTAACCAGGCGCATGATCGAAATGAGCTCCATGCAGGCTCAGGACTGGGCCAAGCCAGCAGACATGAAGTGACTGTGGGAATCTTGAATTCTTTCGAAAGGGAAGCTCTATTAGTGCGCATGCTTGTGAGGGATGCATGAGGTGCAAGCCTTTGGCCTAGGCCAGCTGGCATGTTTTGAAGATCTCTAGAGTTCTAAGGTGTGTAATGATCATTGCAGCACAGTGCATTGGCTGCTGTGAGATCCTGAAAGTGCTCCGAGTACTAGTACTGAGAGTCTTTACAGACCATTCCCTCCCAAACAGGGGGAACATCCACCATCTTTATACTAGTCAAATTTCTCACGTCTGAGGGCGTTGTGGGCTGCATTCAGAATCACTTTCAAGGAATGGCAGACTACAGTAGCTATAGTAGCAGCTATAGTAAATCTATCAAGCAGGGCCTAAAAAATAAGCTGTTGACATGCATGTGTTGTACAAGAGTTTACTTGTCATACTTCATTCAATCTCAATGAGATTATCTCATCCAAATTGACATCACCCACCCTTCAGAGAAGTATTCTAATGCCATGAGCAGAACCATGGTGCTCATGATGCTCCCAACGTCAGTCTCTCAAGAGTGCGTTAACGGTATCTACTTCACTGATCAGAGATCAAGGAATCATGGCACATGCGCACATCAAAGTTACTCCTAGCATAGACCACGCTCATGACCATGCTTTCTCTGAAGCGCCACATGCGATGCACGCAGCCCAAGAAGGCAGCTGCGGATCACAATAAAGTGACGTGGCTACTAGGCAGCCGTTGTGACTACTCATAGCTTATCACCGACGCGGCTCGCAACCATTGGATTTGATCGCTCACTTCGTAGCTTTAGAGCGACATGGCTAGGAAGCAGCCGGTGAGACCGGTCAGTTCAGGCGCCCAGAGCTGCCGCTGCAAGCCGGATGGCAGTGTGGCAGGGCCCCTCACAGTGCCTTGCTCCTGGCAGTCCAGGGCCACAGTGAGCGCAAGCTCCAGCCACCGGCCGCCCAGACGCCAGCGCCCTGGTTTCGGCGGGGGAGCCTGCTGCCCGCAGCCGTGCGCACCTGCGCTAGCATACTTCCTGGCTTCCTGAAGCCAATGTGGCTCGTGACAAAAAAGCCACAAGTTGGGCATTTTAGTGAATGCATGGAGGCCGCCGGTTGGCTTCCAGAGAACAAGTCAGAGGTGAGTAAGCCACGCTCTTTCCTCTTCGAGCTTTCATGCTTCCGTGGACAGCATTTTTCATACCAAGGACTCTACCATCTGTTGTGGCTTCAGCCAGACAACCTCAGCACATAATTGAAGTCACAATGGCATCCGGCTGAACTAAGTTTTAAAAGGGCACTGACCTGCCCGCACATGCCCGGGCCCGGCCGTCAGGGGAGCTGCGCCGCGCAGCAAATATCCGGGGACGCCATCGGAGACGCGATGCCGAAGAAAATGAAGTGGCCAATCGCAAGGCCCAGCACAATGACCACAAAGTAGCCCACATTGTAGGTCATCACCGCCAGCATAAGCAGATATGAGATGGCCACATTGACGCCGTAGAGCACTGTCAGCACCACTCGCGACCCCGAGGCCACCTTCATGCTGCAAGCATCAGTAATTGGTTTGTCAGCCCCTGTCAAGCGCTGCAGGCACGAGTGATGTTGTGCAGGCCCCTGACAATCGCTGCGAGCACAAGCAGCTGTTCTGTCAGTCCCAGACAATCGCTTGATTCAAGCACCATGGGAGGCTGCAAATGTCGCGCTCAGGCTTACGTTTCAAGGCTTGCCCTTACAATATTAATGGGGAGGCCTGTGCTGGTGAGCTTTCAGCAGCTTCATGGCACCAGCAAGGGGCCAATTTTGTCTGTCTAGGCTGAGCTTACAAATAGCGCTTTTCAACGAGGGGAAGGGTGAGGAGTGATGAAGTCTAATAGGATGGAGTCTGAAGGCATGCTGCCTACCTCGCTGTTGTGAGAGGCACCTCTGCCTCAGCAGGCCTCTCCAGAGCGCCCGCCTTGGCCAGCCTTTTGGCATAGGTTGCTCGATAGCTCGTGATGGCTTCCTGGATCAGTGCCAGTCCTAGGAGCCCTAGCAAGGACACAACGTACCTGCACATGTGAAGTGGGAAGTCATTCATCTCTGGTATCTGGGGTTTGGTCGTGATCAGATGCAGTTCTAGCTTTGGATATGGAGAGATGCAGCAACAGACGAACCAAGTTAGGACAAAGACTGCTGTTTATACAAGCAATTGCTAGCGAAAAAATGCATCGTTCCGTTCTTTGAGATCTACTAGGCTTCCACTATACGGCACGCAATGTCACATAAGTGGAAAAGTAGTGGACAGTGGCCTGTACCAGACGGATGTATGCGTGTGCCACTGCTTCAGCCAGAGCGTGACATGGGTGCTTGCAGTGAAGTACATCTGCATCATCATCATCATCCCTCCAGACCCTTCGTGCCCTGCGATCATTTCCCAGATCATCCAGCGTGCGAGTCGGTCTTTACTCAACTGATCTGGTACAAGCCAACGACAAGGCTAGTGGATCTCTCACCGCTGTGATCTTGAGCAGCTGCAGAAGCTGAGATTGCCATTGGTGCCATCGCTGCCGACGGAGATAGAGCGCCTGCCGTGATATTCACATCCATGCCCGAGGACATGGGATGGTGCCCTGCGTGCATATCCATTCTAGTAGCACACCTAGCAACAGCAACAGCCCTTTGAAGGTGACCTAAGCAAGATACTGGGATCTTCTGCCAATAATATTACAATTGTCGCTTGTGGAATGCAAATGATCGTGACAACTCTTCCCAGTAGTGCCAAGACGCGAACTCTCACGAGCTCGAGAAGCCAAATTTGGACTTGATTTCACCACCGCACATCACTGCTCAGGCGGCAGATCAAAGGACCCGTTGCAACATTCACAGCTCAAAATTGGTCAGTTCTTTGACTATCTTTCCTTAAAGGAATCGCCATCAAGGAATTTGAAGGGCAGGACCCAGCCAAGGACCGAGGTGACGTACTATCCTCATCGCCATATCCTTTCTGGAGTGTGTTACTTCTGTATGGGATTTGTTCATCTCTAATGATGTTGAAATTTGTCTTCATACATATTGCAAGCTTTAGACAATGTTTAGGCAAGAGGAGTTTCATTGTGGAGTTGTGAGCTGTCCTAGTGAGTAATAAGTGCGTCAGTGCATTGCTGTCGAAATGCTATGGGCTTGATCACATCTTTTATAATTTGCCAACAGCACGGTTCCTTGACAGAGCCGTACACGCGCCTACGATGCAGTTGGCTCATTATTCAGCGGTTTGGTGCAGGTTTGAGAGGCAGTGCTGATCCACACACGTTGCATAAGGAAATATTCATCCACACAACTTGAGCTGCACCAAGCAAACCATATGATGGCGTTTGCGCCCAGCACATCGGCCCTCAGAGGCTCGAGCTGCGCTGGACAGCCAAGCATCTTGCCATCATCTGCACAGCTTCCTTTGAGGCCTCCAATGAGAGCAGCACGGTGCTCCAGCAATGCGACCACCACAGCCAGCAGCACAGGCCTGCTGTCCAGCAAACGGTCTCCCACCATTGCAGGCACAGCAGGCCCAGCACAGAGCTTTCTAGGGCGGCAGAACAAGCGGGGCATGCAGAGAGGCTCCCAGCTCGTAGTAAGGGCAGACGTGGACTACTACAGTGTGCTTGGAGTCGACAAAAACACCGACAAGAAAGCCATCAAGCAGGCATACAGGTGCTTACCTCCAGCAAATTATGGAAAAGTCTCTGCATTCAAGTCATGCACAAGCAGCTCTGTGTTTCCATGTTGTTTCAGTGGCACAAGGTAGTCACGAGTGATGTATTTGTCTGCCTTGGCACAGGCAATTAGCGCGCAAGTACCATCCAGACGTCAACAAGGAGGCTGGTGCTGAGGAAAAATTCAAGCAGGTAAGCCTGCCCAGCACATAAATTATTGCTCACTTGCCCTGTGGTTCTACACCGGGGTTCCACTAGTAGACCCGGTCATGGGCCATTTGGTTTGCCGTGACTCAATTGGTGGCTGCATCTTTTGCGTGGCCTTGCATGCTACTTTTCAATGTTCCCAAGGATGTCGATCTTGCATGAACACGACACATCATGTGATCATGGAACCCAGGTGCTGGCACCTTGGCAATGATCCCCAGGCAACTCAGCGCATTGGTAACAGTCATCAGGAATCTCAAAAGTGCAGCGCTTAGTGATGGCTGCTGTTCAAAAGTCATCAGGTCTCAAAGTGCAGCGCTGAGCGTTGACTAATGGCTGCTCCATGCAGATCTCTAATGCCTATGAGGTGCTCTCAGACGACCAGAAGCGCAGCATCTACGACAGATATGGGGAGGCCGGGCTGAAGAATGGCATGGGGGGCATGGGAGGCGCAGACATGGGGGGTTTCAACAATCCATTCGACCTCTTCGAGCAATTCTTCGGCGCCAGCGGCGGCCGGGCCGGCGGCGCCAGCGGCTTTGGCGGGTTCGGGGGCGGATTTGGGGGTGGGGCGCGCTCTCGCGCTATGCAGGGAGAGGATGAGAAGTATGAGCTCAAGCTGGACTTCCTGGATGCAGTCTTTGGCGCCAGGTGGGTCAAATTCTTTCATCACGATTGCTGTTTGCTGTTTGCTGCTCCTGCAAGGGGCAAGGTCAGACTCTGGCCAGCCTCACTGTCTGGCAGTGTGACATGGTGCCACAAAAGAAAGTGCGGCAGCTGTGTTTGGGAAGCGTGAAAGTATGTGCATGCGCCGAGGATGTAAAACTTGGAGCCTGACCCCTCAAGGGGACATGGAGGCCAAATGCAGAAATTTGGACTGAGGCGTTCCTTTCCGTGCACAACATGCTTCTGTGTATATCAGCCTGACTGTGAAGGTGGCGTTTTGGGCCTCTTGTGCCATGTCAGGCACCCCAGGAATTCCACAATGTAGCAGGTAAATCGGAGTATTCTGAATCTGTGAGATATGCTGGGGTCATTTTGCGGCATGGTCTTGGGGTGTGCCGTTCAAAATCCTCAGAGTCCTATTTTGGCGCGCATGCAGCAAGGAGATTGAGGTCAGCCGGCTGGAGGCGTGCGGCGCGTGCACAGGCTCGGGCATCAAAGCCGGCACATCAGCGTCCACCTGCAGCACTTGCGGCGGCTCTGGGCAGGTTGTGCAAGCGGTTCGCACACCCCTGGGCGTATTCCAGCAGGTGATTTACGCTTTAACACCATTAAACACCCCTTGTACACGCTCTGAGCACGCTCAGATCACATGCCAGAACAAAGCGATGCGCGAGGATTTCAGTGTCCCATGTGCTTGCCCGGCCTGGAAACACAACTCTCTGGAAGCACAGCTCGCAGATTACCTTTAAAGAATATCTCGGGCATGACTTCAGGTGATCGAACTGCAGGGTAATTGAGTCTAATAGGTGACTCACGGATGACTGGTCTGGCGCAGGTGATAACGTGCCCGGATTGCGAGGGCGTGGGCGAGCGCTCGACGCCGTGCAACACATGCGGCGGCGACGGCCGCGTACGGAAATCCAAACGCATCGCCCTGCGCGTCCCCCCAGGTCAGCCATGATGATCCTTCTCAGTCCGCCCAGTACCTTGTGATGCCGAGCAAAGAGGAGTGGCCAGGATGTGGCCTGCCCAAGGCCCTGCAGGGGCCGGGGAGCTTGGAAAACACCAAATACATGGACAAATGAAGAATGCGTAGGATTGTTCAAGCAAGTGCCTACGTGCGGAGCATCTCTAAACGCGACCTGCTGCAAGCCGCCTGATACCTTGCATGCCAGCGTCGTGTCTGCTTCAAGAGCTAAGTAGGAGCAAATCCAGCGGAAATTTGCTGGAAACGCCTTGAAAGTGAGGAATAGTTTTCCTTGTATTCTTACTGAACTGGTGAATTGGGGTGCCATGGGGATGAAGAGTGATTTCAGGGGTCTGGCACCTGGCACCGCAATTCTCTGCATGCTTGGCCATGTCGTCAAAATTCCCCTGCTCTTCCAGGGGTGGATGCGGGGAGTCGGCTGCGCGTGCGAGGCGAGGGAAATGTTGGGCGACGGGGGGGCGAACCAGGGGATTTGTACGTGTTCATCTCTGTGAAGCCGCACCCGGCGGGGTTGAAGCGCGAAGGCACCACCATCCACTCAGACGTCGACATCTCCTTTGTGGATGCCATCCTTGGAACCACCGTCAAGGTGTGCCTAAGGTTCTCCTGATTGCACATTGCTCCTCAGAAAAAGGCATGTGAAGGGTGCTAGCATTAGTTTCCATTGGTTGTTCTCATGCTGTCATGCCAATCGCCATCAGCTGTGGCTGTCCAATGGTGGCATGAAACCGCCAGGCGGCGCACATTACACCAGTCCCAGCTGGTTACATTTGGGCAGTCACCACGTTGCATTCTCGCGAATTTGGGAATGTTTGTTTTGCGGCAGTAGATCTGCTCGCTGTGCAGTTTGGTGAGCACATGCAGGCTTGCCGTCTGCAGTCCCTGCCTGGAGCTGTTAGCTGCATGCTCTTTTACCCTGTCAGCTTGGCAGTGGTCCGTGGTCGCCCCTTGCGCTGCCGATCAGACACAGGCACATTTGCGCTCTGCATCTAGGGCTGGCTAGCATATGTGCTGACACCGCAATAATGCGTGGCAGGTGACGACTGTGGACGGTCCAGTGGATCTGCGGATACCTGCAGGCACGCAGCCGGGGACAACACTTGTCATGGGCAAACGCGGCGTTCCCCGCCTCGGCAATGAGACACTCCGGGGGGACCACCAGGTGTGTATTCCTGCAGAAGAGGGAAACAGAAACATCAATCCAGCTTTGTCCGGCGCTCGGCAGGAGTGTGTGCTAATTGGCGTTCTGAATGGGTTTTGAGGGCACGGCTCTGGATTCTGTGTTAGACTACTAATAATAGTGTTAAATGAAACGTCAATCATATTGTAGAAATCCCGGTGACAGAGGCATAGAGGCAGTCTGATCCTCTCCATCGCTATGCAGCAACCTGGGTATACTGCTGGAGCTTCTTCTGATTTCGCGCGCTCTGCATATTGCTGTATAAAGCTGGAAGTGATTTTTCTGATGGTGTGAAGCTGCCAGAATAAGTCTTGTGCTGCTGCGCAGGTGCATGTGCGCGTGACCATCCCTCAGAAGCTCAGCAAGGACGAGACAAAGCTGGTGGAGGAACTCAAGGAGCTGCAGGAAAGCAGCAGCAGCAAGCGCTCCAGACTCTTCTTCTAGACTATGCGATGAAGCATCTTGCAAAATTGTCCAGCAACATCTATATTAAGCAAACTTTCCCAAGCGGCATGCCTGCTGCAATGCGCAGCGGTTGCGCCTCTTGATTTCTTAGTGTTTGCCAGTTGCGTGGCATATGTGTTGGTGCATCTGTTTGTTGTTCTGGGTCATATCTTGTTGAATTGTGGTGCACGGGACTCCATCGAAGTTGTAAAGATACCTTTGCTTATTTTTGCCACTGGAAGCTGGGGAAATAAAGTTTTGAAGGTGTATAGCTGATGGACTGATTCACTGATGTCCGGCAATCCAACATTTGGTAAATTTTTCTTTCAGATATCGTTTGTTTAACAAGTTCGCTATGCACATGCAGGGTACACATCTGTCCTAACTATGCATCTGAGTGCTCTCCGCCATGCAAGCACCCCTCACAGCACCCTTGCTTCAACTTGTTCCCATGGGCTACTTGTGAGACTTCCTTGGCACACTCACAAGTGCTTTCCTCACATGCCAAGCCCGAAGCCGAACACTGCGCGGATGCGATGGAAGATCTGTGCGCGCCAGCCCTGCGCAGTCGACTCGACCACATCACCATTGCCAAAGCGGTCCTCCTTTGGGACCCCCGTCTGCACCAGGCCCAGCACCGTGGTGCCCTCCTGCGGCTCTTCCAGCTTTATCTCCACCTGCGCGCGCACAATGATCAACGGATTGCAACAGAAAGTGGCGGGTGCTCCGTCAATCAATTGTCGGAGGTTCATAGCATGCCATGCCTTGCAACGCATGGCCACTTTTGGGTTTGGCTAGGGAGCGTTGCAGAAACAACATTAAACAGAAGATTCAGGTATGCAGCCCCTCTGATAAACTCCACAACGCAAGCTTGAACAAGTCTCAGTAGATTCAAGTCCCATGTTAGTGCTCGTCATTACTTTCTACAGCAAAAGATTGAAGTAACTGCCAGCAGCCAAACGGTCCCCCAAAATACGAAAGGTCATTGCCTGCCTGGAGCGCCGAGGGGCAGTCTTGGAACCTAACGCCAATTATGTTCTCTTTCAAGATTCCAATGGCAGCGGCCTGCAAAGTTTCTGCTCTGCATAGGTGCCATCAGTGAGCTGGCGGTGGTAACGCCGCTGGCATTAGACTTCAAGCACTTTGTGTTATATAGTTTTTTCGACCCTTCATCGACCCTAAACCCTAAATCCACCATTGCATTCCCCGTGAAAACTAATTAATATAAAGGCCCCTTCCCTAAACCCTAAACCCTGAACCCACAATCCCTAAACCCTAAGCTAAAGTGGATGAAGAATAAGGTCGGGGTGGTAACGCAGTGCAGTGAGTTGCTGTGAGTTGGGCCCACCTTGGAGACGGCGCCATCTGGCCAGTTTCTGAAGCGCCAGTCCAGGGCTATCCGCGAGGGTGACTCCAGTGCAGTGAAGGTCGCATCCACCGAACCGCCAAACACACAGAACTTGCCCCCCACCCTCGGCTCCACCTGCGCAACCCCAAAGAGTGAATAGATGGCAGGGGAGATTGTAAAGTTCTGAATTTAGCGGTTATTCCTGAATCCTGAATTGTCTTCTAAATTGCACACCACTTGCTTCAGCCAAGCAGAGTGCTACTTTCCCCAGCAGGCCCGTTCCCACTGACTTGGATTCCAGCACCGTTGCACTCCCAGTTTCTGTGTCAACACAACCCAACAACGCGCACGCCTGCAAATTAAGTACGGATACTGATGGGGTGTTGATAAATCTCAGGCCCTTAGCTCCTCAGGTGCTCTAGAATTTGAGGTTCTTGGTGCGCCGCGCACCAGGGCAAGGGCTCCTACCTTGCAACTGCAATTTTGTAATTTATTACTCTCCTCTATCCCAGACATTGCCAAACCTATCTCTGGACCCTCCAGTTCCTAAAGACCGTATCTTCCATACATCAGTAAGCATTGGCGCACCTGAGCTGCGCTCTGCGTGAAGGCCTGCACGCGGCCGGGATTGGTGAAGCACTCGAAGAGGTCTCTCGGCCGCGCGTAAAACTTCTCCGTCAGCTCGACCCGGCCCGTGCTCGCACGGTCCTCTACGCGCCGTTTCGCGGCCTCCGCCGCCTTCTTTGCCTCAACCTCCCGGCGGCTTGCCTCAGCTGCACATAACGAACCACCTTATCTGAAGCTAGCTGACCAGGCACACAGTTTGCCGCAATTGCTAGGGCACATTGATGTTGCCCTTCAAGCACTCCCTAATTGTTTTTCCCGGTGTTTCCACCCAGAATAGCTGTGTGCAACCTTCAAGTCATGATACCAACAGAAATGGAAGGTAAGGCAGAATTTCTCTGATCCACTGCATGCCAGTACTATTGAACGTGCAGTAAACACACGCCCCCTGCTCACGGCTGAGGACACCAGCGCAAAGTGTAGCAGCAGGGGAACCCACCTTTCTTCTTCATGGCGGCGGCGTCATCTTCTAAGGGCTGCTTGCTGTCCTGTGCATCTGCCTTGGAGGAGGGCCCTCCAGCTTGCAGCTCCTTCACGAATGAGCGCATGTGCGCATGGAAAGCCTGTGCATGCCACGATTTAAATTGGATTTCATACACAACCTCTACTTCAACACATTTACTGTCAGAATGGCAGCTGATCAACCTGTGCCAGGATAGAAGGCAAGCAGGCTGTAAAAACTGCTCGGGTCCCAGGCCTTGAAAAGTATTGATGCATGAAAAGACTACCTCCATGGCTGGGAATGCAAGCAGACTGATGTATTTACAGCCAGACCGTCTCAAGCCAATCGCAAGTTGGTCAAGATTGGAGCGCCGGCTTCCAAGCAGACCAGGGTGGTTTCAAACAGTCGGAGCATACGAGCATGCTGGGGGTATTGAAAGACTGGCCAAAATTGGCGCACCTGCTTGCCAGGGCCCAAAAATGCTTCTTTGAGGCGGCGCGCGGCTGCGCTGTCTGTGCTGGTGGACACCTTGAGCTCTGGGTCTTCGTCGGCGTTCTCATCCGCCACATAAGGCAGATGAAAGCTTCCGCTCGCTGACTCAGCCGCCTCGCCGTCCCTCACCTCCCCTGCACAATGTGGAATTTTCTGGCCGTTAGTAAAGTTTAGTAATTGAGCCAAACCCGAGGAAGTCATGCAACAAAGTGGATTGCATTGTCCTGCATTGTGCAGGACACTTGGCCAATCGTTCTCAGCTTGTGAAACATAACAGGCAGGCAGCATGCCGGTCAGGTCATGAGGTGCATGTGAGCCATTCTTGGGACAACACAGCCAAGTGTGGCAAAAGTGAAGACCCAAAACTTTTCTTACTTGAGGTCAGTACATCTTGTCGACTATGGCAGGTTGAGTGCATGAGGGGGAGGCAGTCACCTGACCAGGTGCCCTTAACCTCCAGCTCATAGGAGGGGATGAGCTTTTTCTTCCTGTTGTTGACTATGGCATCGCCGCTCACCTCCACATTGGGGCCTGTCTTGAGCAGCAGGCCGCTGTTGTCTGCAAGGACCTGTTCTCCTGGGAGGCAGGCAGAACACAACATGTGGCACGTCGGTGACAATGCATATATGCATGCACACTCAAGAGATCATTGAATGGGCAGCAGGCTTGATACACATGCTATGTTGAGAGGGCAGGGAGGGTCGATGTCTGCACACCTAGGAGTTCTTGCAGGCGCACTTTAGCCCAGGGAAGCACATCTTTTTCTTGCCAATGCCAGTTGTTAACCTGCGAGCGTCAGCCCACACGATCACATGCGGCTAGATATAGGAATTCACCCACCAAAAGAATCGCAGAACAAGTGTTTCAATTAAGCATTGATGAGCGTCATCCAAGTCCCAGCAATAACGCCAAAACTCACATTTGCGCCATCCTGACGCTCCGACACGATCCATCGGGCGTCTCCTTCTCCGATTTTCGCCATAATCTTGTGCTGCCTGGAAAAGATGGTGCTTAACAACTAGAAGTTTCTAGATCACGATCCGCCTGATATTTCTATTTGAAATTGATGAAGAAACAATACTGAACGCCTCTTATGCGGATGCAAAGCTGGACTTCTTGACCTGACGCGCCACTGGATTTGCACTGACTTGCTTTGCAGCTTCTGTCGTTTGTGCGCCCAACTGAGTTCCAACTCCCACAGTTGCCTATTCTGGCATGCCCCCTCGGAATCCGATCACATGCCATCGAGGTCCCAGAAAGATGCTGATTTTCTGATCATCTAGTAGTGCGTGAAGTATGTTGCAAATCATGGGCTCATAATAAGGTTGGAGCTGTGAGTACAGTTTGAAAATAAGTTCTTTAGGGATAGTATTCACAACACCATGCCACCCACAGAGCCGTCGCATCAGGATGGGCACAACGCCTTATCGGCATTGCAAGACTCTGTGTATGGCACTAGGACACACACGCAGGGCGCTAGATATCAGATTCCCAGGAAAGTTCCCCTGAGGATCGAGCCCAAGACCTATTTTGGTGAGAGTCCACACCCAGCGCTCCTACATCATCGATGAATGACGTGCTCTGCAGATCGCAACTATCAGGAACTGTTTTGCGTATCTGACACCAGAACCCGTGGTGTCGATCCCGATACTGTGATAGTACTTCCTGACCGTGTGCAGCATTCCCATTCGTGCAACCCTTACATTTTGAGTGGACGTCTATGTATATGATTTTTTCTCACCACGCATCTGAGGGCTAATGTCAGAGGTCTGCAGACTGAGCTCTGTTTGTTCGCCTGTCTCAGCTAATGAGAGGACGTTCCTGGGGTGGCTCAGTATGGCAGTGACCATTGGCAGCGTCTCAGCAGCTCTTGTGGGTTTCACAGCGTCAGAGGAGAAAGGTGACCCATTTTCATTACCCCCTGATCCCGTACTGTGCATGCTGGGTCTTGAAAGTCGAAAGACAGAACGTCCACGTCTCTGCCCCTATCATTCAGCCTGCCGTTTCCATCAGCTGCTACATGTCCTGCCTGTACTACTGCTATACTCCTTTGAAACCACCATCACAAACGGTCCTCTTGGGGCGTGCAGGGAACTCAGGGCCGATCACTCAGAACACAACTAACCTCATCACTGTCCTGCTGCTGCCAGTCTCCATCCTGATGGTGGCCTATGCCCTCACCACTTTCTACATGCGCAGTGTGTACCTGGGCAGGAAACAGGTACACACCTGACATGCATTAATCCTGACACAACAGAGGCATATCCCCGCGGGCAATTCCCATGCAATGCAACTTTTCTATGTGGTAGCTTTTGTTGTGGGATTTTTAAGGTCTTGGTGGGGCATATATATGTGGCAAGTAGGATTGTGAGAGAATGGGTCTGCCCCAACAGAGTCTGTACACTATAAATCCGTTCCTCTGCTAACGGGCCCCAGAGAATGGGTCCTTTGTGTCTTGCGCTTGATAGTGCTGGATCTTTAAGGTACCAGATGGTGATTTGGTGGGGCACCTGTTCTTGCAAAGCAGGAGTGTTTGAAGGCAGGTCTGGTCTTGACTAATAGCTGTGTGTGGCTTGTGCAGATGGGCTTCTACTTGGACTGGATAGGCCCCACTGTGCTGTGCGCACTGGTGATGACCGTGCTGACGACCATCATGGTTGTGGCCTTCGTCCAAATATTGTCATACCAGGGATGAGTGTTGCCTGGCACGCCTGCCGGACAGTTGCAGTATTGCACCAAGCAGGATCAATGCCCAATTTGTGCACTGCTCAAGGCTTGCAGGGGATGAGCTCAGCATTGGGAGAATTAGAGTGCTGCAAATGCACACAAGACAGTTGTAGGGGTTGAAAAGCTTGTATAATGAAGACTCTTTGAAACAGCTGTTAACGCTGAGACCAACTTGAAGGTGCTACATAGTATTCTTTTGGACTGGGCACAATTGAACGGTGGGTTTCCAGATTCATGACCCTGCCATGCTCTTATATTACCAGAGACAAGAATGTGTTGCCGCAAAAATTGTGTTGACCACTTTCTGGGGATCAAAAGTCAAGAGCGGCATTGACTGAACATTTGGTAGGCATAAGTATGCAAAGGTCCTGTATGGCTAGTGACGTCATCTGTTATGTTGCCTGTAAGGATTGCTGGCAGGAGAGGCCTTGCATGCATGGGCTGGTGGCTGAATTGTTACTCAGTGAATACCGTATGTGAAAGCAATGCAAATTTCTTTCTATGTCCTTGGAAGCTACTTGGGCGCCCACATATGTAGGCACTCACATATGTTTGTGCCCCAGTGGCCAATTGGTCTACATAATGGCTAACCCCAATGACACCTGTGCACAGGTAGAAGCAACATTTTGCCGGTGTTACAGGAGTGCAAGGACGAGTGTTTTTACTTTGCATTGAATCGATCATTCTACTTCAAGATCTTTGTAAGGCAATATTTGAATGGCGTCGCCCTCTCTTGGCACGCCAGTAACACCCATTCACATGTGTGCATGCAGTCCCCCATCGAATGCATTTGTCAACTATCTAAGGCAGCTGCTGCACGGTAAGGTACTGGTTTTCATAATACCAATACCAGCTCAACAGCGCTAAAGCTGAGGCAGCAGCATCACTGATTGCAAAACTTCCAAGTGTTGTGCACTCCATTGTCAATTGGTGACCTCCCCCAGTCATTTCCAATCTCTGTTCACTCACTATTGTCTAACCAATGAACTTTCGATCCCATCACCAGAGAACCAATGGCATGGTCACATGATGAGTCATCCTTGCCCACTGTGTAAGTGCCCGAGGATGCATAACGAACACCCTCTGATTCACCTAATATGCACAGCATGCTGTGGCATTCCAATAATTGTCTAGGCCAGCTCAAACATTGTCAAGAGTTTTGCTTCAGTCTTACGACCATAGCAACTATGATGAGCTGATGTCAGCAGGCATGCACCTGCGCATAAGAATAAATAATCGCCAAGCGGCTTGGCTTGACAGTCGGCTGATATGGAGTCAATTGCTCAGGACCCTCAGAGCAGCCCAACAGACTGATTCAACCATCAACACTCCCTGTCCCCGCATTTGGGCCCATCCAGCATTGAACATAATGGGAGTGCTACGTGTACAGTGTCTTTGCCTCACTGCACCAGCTGGCTCTGCAGATGCCTTGGCCCTCACAATATTCTAGGGGTTGTACTCCAAACAGGCGGCTAAGCAGCTGCAGCGATTTGCCATAACATGTGTTCGTTGTGCGGATGCGCCGCTGAACAGCAGCCTCCACTGGTGGCGATGCATGTAATCAATCCGTGCACCCTATATTCCCGGGGCACTGGCTTGGCCAAACCTGGCGGCTGGGCACCCGCCAGCCGGCGCCGTGTGGCATCCAGTGGCAGCGCACGGGTGCATTTCAGCAGATTCCCGGGTGTGTTATATCGTAAGGGAATTTGAAGCTGACCCTAACTCTAGGCGGCTGAGCAGCCGCCGGCCGGGGTCACCGTGCCGTCCCCGGCCGCATCAGATGGCGCTGCGCGGATGCGCGCGCGTCGGGCGGCAGCGGTTTGAGCGTCTCATAGAGGGCGTAGATCCAAAACTGGTAGGCTGACGGGTGGCACATGTGAGTGCAGTCCCCCGGCTCCTCCCTGCCGGCACACAACTGACCAGATTGAGATCCAAAGCTGCAGAAGGCGTGTTTGCTGGTCAATGCTTTTAGATAATTGATACTTATGACTGCCGAGCTGAAGAGCAGCACCAGCTTGCAAAATTGCTATCTTGTGAGCAAGCTGTAGCTGCACACATGCATTTGCAAACACTGGCAAAGTTTCATTGATGCAAAGCATGGCAACCACATGTTAGCGATATAAGCACAGCCTTCAAGCCTTTTGGGAACAGCTTGCTGCCTGTGTGGCCCTCAAAGCCAGAGTGGACCTTTGCTGTGGGCCACCGCCGAGTCTGATGACATGGCTCTGAAGAAGATATAAGGAGACAAAGAGTGACCGAGACAAAGGAAGTACACCTGTAGTTGGTGTGGTAGTTCCACATGCCAAGAGAGACATTCCAGGTGTGCACGATGGGCATTTGCAGGTCCACCAGCCCAGCGTATGCTAGCTTGTTGCGCCAGCCGCCCTCCACCACCGTCTGCAGCCACCACGCCACTTTTGAGCGAGATGACAGCCGTCAAGAATGTCACACAAACGGCACATGTATGCTGGAGTTGCTTGTACTTGCTTGCAGTAGGACTTGCAATGTGCATATTCAAGGCTCGATGGGGAAGAAGGAAGAAAGGACCAATAAAAGTCACAACAGGTGCCTCCCGCATTAAATGCACAGGGATGAACGGGCCAGGATGATGTTATTTTTTCCTGCCCATCTCTGCAATATGCTGTCTGGACTTGCAGCTGGTTGCTGTTGGCTGGAGAGGATACAGTGCTGCGCATGTTTGGTGCAGCGGCGGCTGACCGCGAGGCTATCACATGCAGGCATCGTGGGTCCTTTTGTACCAAAGAAAGGGTCAATTGTACCGAGATTTAGTCAGCAGCAGCTACGGCGATTATGGCCTCCCACCTGCAGAGCGGGGTCCCAGCTGTGCAGCTTGTTGTTGTCATCCAGGTAGACATCTCGGAAGGGAACGCAGGAGTTGGTGCGTGGCGGCCACACGTAGTCACCTGCAGCCAATAAAATCTATTAGAGATCACCCAACAGCCGTGAGCTGAAAAAGATCGTCGAATTTTGGGTGTCAATACAGTCACCATGGCACAAAAGATCGATGAAAGAGTACACCACATAAAACCAGAACGCTGCCATGGCCTGCAGGCCTGTGCCTGACAGGAGCATCACATGGATGGTTGCCTAGAGGTCAAGCAAGAAAACTTAGCCATTATAGAATCTGCAGTACTGACACTGGTCAACTTCTGGACAACAACCTATATTGCATGGTCTGCATGCCTGGACATGACAGCGTGTTTCTGTGCTGCATGCCCGAGGGTCAAGACAGGCCAAGCGATAAAAGAGCCCATTACTAAGACTGCCCAACAGTCACAATAATTGATGCATTAATTGTGCTGTCCGCACCTGAGAGCGTGTCAAAGTGCTGGACGCTGGAGTCGCGCCACATCATAAGGGGCAGGTCGCGCAGATTGTACCAGACGTGCTCCCGGAACCGCGTCATGTTGCCATGGTAGTGCGCGTCCCTGCGAGTCATCCTTAGTCGTGGTTAGTACAGCATGGTAATGCCAGATCTGTTGGCCATGGTTCTGTGTGGCCCTGGAAGTTACCATTGGTCCCATGGTGACCAATGCGCATGGTGAGTGTGACTGAATACTACTTTTTTTCTCCTGCCCTTGCTCCGCAATGGAGGTTGATCACCAGCACTCTCAAGAAGTTAACATCAATGACAAGCACAGTCTTGCATGCATGCACCTTACGATGATGCACCAGCCGCAGGTAGGCTTGCACTGCATGGGCACTGCTCTACACTCTCGGTATGTGCGGTTTGCAAGAGTCTGTAATACCGATCCAAGCGGCCAAGGCTCACAACAAGAGTGAATGTAGGCAGGAGAGAGTGGCCGGAGCGCACGTGTTCATCCACATGGCAAAGTTGACGAGCACTACGTCCTCCAGCTTCACACCCAGCTTGGGGAAGGCCGGGAACACAATGTCCAGCATCTGGTCCGCCGTGTTGGCACGCAGCAGGCATACCCGCGCATCCTGTGTGCAAATCAAAAATGTCGCTGTCACTCGTAGTAACATTAATGCACGCTGCTCCTGACAGACTCGAGGCGCTCCTGCCGGAGGCAAGATGCGTCTGCAACCAAGCTGCAGTTGAAGCCTGCCAAATCCTTTCCCTTGAAGGCCTTGCCAGATCCAAGCAAGACCCAATCAACTGTGGGCACGATGCTCAAAAGTCTGAACCGGCCCCCGATAGCCAGGACAAATATCTGTAGCTAGGCATACGGTTCAATGCTGGTGCTGAAAAACCTCCCGCAGTGTTCACATATGGAGGGCCCACTAAATAGATTGCCTTTCTTTAGCAGGCAAGATGTCGAAATCATACATATGGGGTCCTCATGCATGCTTGCACTCCAGCTCCTGCCATGCCAACACACTTTCTGCCCAGCAAACTCGGTGCCATTCAATGCTCTTGCTGAGTGGACTTTCTTTGCAGTATACCCCTTTTGCCAAACGTGCACCCTGTGGTCATTTAGTGACCAGATGACCTCTAAACAAGGCACCCTACGCAGCATGCAAACGTGCCAGGGAGCTGCCTGCAAACATGTGCGGGCACATGGGGCCACACAGGAAGTGGGGCGGCACCTGGGGCAGCTGTATGCACCAGCCCTGCAGTGGCCACTCAAAGTCGATGTATGGTTCGCTGTGCGGCTGAATCGGCGGCTGCGGCTGCCGATCCACGTCCCAAAACTCCACCAGGAAACACATCATCGCCTTCATGAACTCCTGCAGGTTTCACATCCCACAATGAGTCAGCCGCTCATCAGCTGAAGTTGAGTTTGAGAGGGGAGAATGGAGACTGCACTTTTCCTGGATGTGACTCGGCACTTGTGCTGAATGAAATCCTGCATATTTCACAGATGAATGGGGTCAACCATTTTGCACTGTCTTCAAGCATCCCTGGTGTGCTTGCCATGTAATGTGGTGCTCCATTTCTATAGCATTCGAGGCCCTGGGGCCCAGACAACTCCAACAAATGCAGCTGAAAGAGGGATTGGAGGAGAGGAGTGACAAGGTAAGGTGCTCCGTTTGTTTGGCTGCCACGGTCTAAATGGATCCTAAACACATGGATTGCATGGTTGCGCACAGGCATGCACACAGCTTCAGCAACAGCGGCACACCCTAAAGAAGCAACTAAACATTTGTGAAGTAGTTCTGAGACATTCACGATGCCTGCAGAAGCCGCTCTAATCCCCCATTCATACAAATTTGCATGCAAGTGGAACATCACACGCACCTGCATCATGGAGTCGCCCATGAGCCACAGCGTGCGGCCGCGCAGCAGGGGGAATAAGTCGCAGGGGGTCATTGTCAGCATCTCCTTGAATCCTGGCCTGCCGCGCTCCGCTGACTCAATCATCCACGTCAGCAGCTGCTCCTGTAACCACTCCGGGCACACCGGCCCGCGGAACCTGCCCAGAACAGAACCACGCCATTCTTAGAGCCTGCCCACATTACTGAGTGATTAGACCATACTGTATTCCATGGTCATTAGTAATTAGATGACCGCTAGATGCTACTACAGCATGCATAGCAGGGATGCATAAGAGACACGCATGGCTCGGGCAAAGGGGCACTACATACATTGGAGCATATTAAAGAGTGAAGAAAGAGCAAGTCAATAAGGTTGCCTGTCAACATTCAGCTCGGATCAAAGCTCTGTGTAATGCTTTTACTTGTACTGGCGCAAAATAAGCAAGCAAGCACAGAGCGCACGATGCACAGCCCAACACATGCACAAAGTTCATAAAGTCGAGATATCAGTTGCTGCAGCAAGGGGCTGCATTTTAGGAGAAGGTGCAGATGTTAAAAGTTACACACCCTGAGAAGTTGGAGTAGGCCCAGGATCAGAGGTCCCAATACAGACCAACATATGCAGAGACTCTGAAAGGCCAGATAAATAGGTGCTGCAGCAAGTGCCTGGGTTCCAAAACTCGGTGCGGCTTGGAAAGGCCACACACCATGGATATTTTGAGTAGTCCCTGGAGCAAAAGTCAGCCCAGGGCAAACTACAAAGACCAATGCATGCGCACACTTTGTACGGCCAGAAAATAAGCTGCTGCAGGAAGCGGCTGGATTCCAGAATTGGGTGCAGATACAGTGAGAGGCACACACCCTGAGAATTTGAGTTGTCCCAGGAGCAGAAGTTGTCAGGGCAGGATGCACAGAACAACACATGGGCACATTTTTGAAAGGCCAGCAAATAAGGCGCTGCAGCAAGCGCCTGGGTTCCAGAATTCGGTGCAGATAGTAAAGGGCACCCACCCTGAGAATTTGGAGTAGTCCCAGGAGCAGAAGTTGGCCCAGGGGGCTTTGCTGCTGCAGGTGCGGCAGTGCGGCTGCCGGCGGCCCCCCAGCAGGTAGGGGACCTGCCCTCGGTCCCTGACATCCTCGTATGTCATCCTCTGGTAATGCAGCGGGCACGCCCCCTTATCCTCGTTGTACAACGCCCTGCCGCCCCCTATCGACTCCTTCACCCTGCGCATCCCCCGCTCACCCTCAGCTACTTCTATTTATTCCCCTGCACACCTTGGTGCAAAGTGTGTAATCCTCTGGAGCCTAAGGCCGGTCTGACGTCAGAGTCGGCACACTGTAGCCTGACATGCATCATCTTTCCTTGTCACGGGTGTCAACAATGCCCTGAACCTAAGCTGCATGTGCTCTTCTCCAGGGCAGGACAACTCTTCAATGCAATTCATCTCAGAGCAACATTGCATGCACAGCTGGAGGCCTGGATCTATCATCAAGCTTGCAGTACCTCTTCTGACCTTGCCCTTTCAGCTGCATTGCCTTTTCAAGTTGCATAGAAATTCAAGGCAGCCCTTTGTCCCTACGTGGCGCTTGCCTTGTATGTCTTCATTCACTTTGGATCAGATATTACGGTCCTCTCCTGGATGTATCTGCTGCTTAAGCAAGGGGCTGCGCACCGTATTCTGAAGGATCTGAGGACCCCCCGCTTGCCAGCCGAGCCACCACCGTAGTTCCCCCCTCTCCATCCGGCAGCGTACAGGTGGTGGCTCCACAGCACTGACGTCAGCGCCAGCAGCACGCAGCCGGCCACTTTGAATTTGAAACTGCGCAGCATCACCATCGCGCGCGGCCGGAGCTCTGCAGGCCTCACTTCCTGCGGCTTCGCTCCCTCCTGCAGCCCAGGGGTCAGCAATTAGTATATGTTATTAGTCTCTTTCCCTTGATTCGCATGTACAACGTTTCCCGTGGGCTTATCCTTTCTCGAGTCTCTACCCAAATATCTTCAATGTTGCTCAGTGGATGAGAAAAGTCTAATCGGCGATTCTTGCCGGGAAGTCCCCAACAAAAAGTGCGAACCAGTCCGTCTCTTCTGTTGAAATTCGAATGACCTCTAGGTGGGGCGCCATATTCCAGCATGCATTGGCAGGGATGAGCAAAAGACAGGGCTCACTCCCTGCGGCTCTCCCTCTTGCAGGCCTGGTCAGGAGCTTTGCGTTCGCCTGGTGGTTAGAAACCATATCCTCTCTTAATAGAGCAATCTATACAGCATGCATACCAGGATATGTGAAAGACAGGCCCGGCTTGCGCACAAGGTAACTCCTTAAAAGCTGAGTGTTGACAGACAGGACATGGAGGGAGACACCACCCCTACACCTGAGCAGGAATTTGCTCGTCCAGTGTGCCATAAGTACTATACAGCATCTGATGAATCATTCATAAACTCTAACCGACAAGGTAAGAAGAGATCCTATAGGTATGAGATGTTTCTTGGGATCAGTCAGAGCTGCTCACCCCTTCAGGTCCATGTGGGGCTCCGCTGGGGCCAGCAAGACCCGAGGAGCCCCTCCTCTCCATAGTCTGCTATCTGAATTTCCAGATTGCCTGGTTACTGGCCGAGCGAATCGCCTGCTCCAAGCTTGCACCACACTTTCACGCCGCTGTCAGTGGTGAGACCCAGAGCCTCCTACTGCTACGTCCACTGCATCTGGCCTGTGGATCCTGGTCAGTGGTGATACACATCAGCTTAAAACAACCTTGTAAAAGCGATGATGGGCTTGCTCAGAAGCAGACAGATTCCCTGGGCTCTACGTGAGAAGAGGTGCTGTTGCTGACATGCACTGGTACGTAACTTGAATGCACCAGTAATCCTGCAGACTGATGAAGGCTTGAGCAAGCAAAAGATGAGAAAGTGCACATACATCTGTGATCATCAGTGTGTCATCACACATGTTCGAAGGCAGACTGAAGGTACATTACAAGATGCACACTTACCAAATAATTTGTATGAACAGCTGCGCCCTCGTCTTTTATAAATGTTCAATATTAGTGTTTCAATAACAAAATGTCTACTGGAATTGCCACAACAAGCACAAACTGGGTGCAAGCACTTTCTGTTGAAATTCCTGTAAGAAATCCAGGTCTATAAGTGTTTCGCTTTGATCGCAATGAGCAATCTTGTCGTCTGTGCAATATATATCACTGACATGTGACTTATTGGACGAGAGTACAGATTACTGTATAGCGGCAACAGCTGCTTCCCATTCAAATTTTACCGTGTGACCTCCTGCCAATTTTGGCTACGGAGCGATCTCCGAGACGTTCCGGCGCCTTCTAAGATATTGCAAGCAGTCTTGGACGGCAAATGGATGATGCTTCCAGCAATGGTGAGGGTTGCAGGTAGATTTGTGTCCCATCGCCTGGAGATTGCTGGGCAGTCCAGGTGCCTTTCTGACCATCTGCCTTGGTGCTTCTTGGGAACCTTCACCCCTCGGCAGGCGATGCAACGGTTACAATTTGATTGGTACATGTAAAAGAAAGGACTGACTTGTGATATAATCAACTAATTGGCTAGGTATAGGAACTCGACAGTTGATCTGGCGCAGTCATGCAGTTGCTCTGGTGTTTACTCATTGTGGCAGTGTGTGATGCATGTCAACTTCCGGTAGAGTCCTTATTACTAACCTAATTGGTGATATTCCCCTGCCGAGTCCCAGGTGCTTGAGGTCTGGAATCAGACACCACTTGCTCCCTCCAAGAAGAGTGCCCCTGCACACCATAGCACCCTCATTCCGCCAGTTTCCCATAGTCGTCGCAATGAATGGACAAAATGGCTTTTCCAGTAACGCATCAGGTGCGACCCCTGTCCAAAGATCTTTTTTCTTGTACCAGGTTGTCTGCACCTGCCAGCACTGTCCTCTCTCAGCAGGACTCTTGCATCCGGAATCAGATGAGCTGCGCCCATGGCAGTGTTTCTGAAATATGGGAGATATTGCGGCGCTGCAGGGGGCAAGGAGCATGGCAGGAAGAGAAGCAGGAGCCCTGGTGTTGTGGCGGATCATGGGCAGCACAGCCCAGCTGGCCAGAAGCCTCTGCAGCAGCAGGCACCGCCACAGCAGCCGCCTCCAAAAGAGCAGCAGCAGCAGCAGCAGCAGCAGCAGCAGCAGGGGAGGAAGAAGGCGAGAAAGATGACGCCAGAGGGGGGCCTGCGTGCAGAGATCTTCAAGGCTGCCAAGGAGAATGACCCGCTTGGAGGCCTTGCAGCCTACGACCGAGCTGTTGCTGAAGGTGCTTCTCCTTGATGTGCCTGCTTCCCATCTCCTCCAAGACACCAGAATTCCCCGTTTGCATGCATGCAAGGGCATCAAGTCCTGCTGCTTCGTTGCAGTATCATCAAGCTCCAAAAGGAGACGTATTGACCCTATATGAGGGTTGCTTCCATGCTTCCACACGTGCATGAGCATGGCTGAATGAACACATGTTGAATGAGGTTTCTTCTAGGCATGCATATAGGCTCACTTAGAAGATGATTTGATTGAAATATGATTCAATTGCAGCGATGAGCATGGCTGCAGGAACTCGTGGTGACTGTGCTGGTACACATGCATGCGTGCAGGCATCAGCATGGGCAACGACCTGTTTGAGACGCTGCTGTACCTGTGCTCGGGCGGCCAGGCATGGGATGCCAAGCTGCCTGCACCTGCCCAGACAGACGCCAAATCAGCCTCACAGCCAGGTACCTTTTCTGCTTGTGCCGTTTTCGCTGCTGCATTCCTACTTTTTTGTCAATGCATTGTGAATGTATCACCGCTGTGCTTACTGTCTAGATCAGAATGCAATAGTGGAAGGCCAATGGCTCGCTTTGGACAAGTGTACAGGCATGTGCAGTAGTCTGAAAACACTTTACCCACTGACTGTCTATGTTCCTTACAGTCCTTAGAGGGATGGCTGCATCATTGCTTTCCCCTTCTGGGTCAAAGACTTTGGACTTTCGGACTTTCTATCGAGTTTTCCGTGCCACTGGTGCAGGGGAGGATGTTGATGCCAGGAAAGCAGCCCACAAAGAGGCCAGCACATCTGGGCAGGCCGCTTCAGGCAATGGTGCGGCACCAGAGCAGGTTTTGCAGCGAGAAAGCATTGACAAAGCCGCGCACATGACCTCTGAGGTGCGCACTAGTCCAAACAAACTCATGAAGCTGACCTGACAGTGACGCAGCAAGGCATGTGCTGATTGCTGGATTGGCACACATTGCCTGGGTCTTACTTGTTTATGGGGCCCCCTATTTTAAGGCAGTTTTAGGGTGAGCATCCTGACAAACAATGACAATCTGTGATGTTTTGCATGGGCTCTGATGAAGCATCTGCGCACGAGCAGGAGTGGGTGCAAGTGGCACAGCGCGGGAAGGAGCTGTGGCAGACACTGAAGGAGCGAGGGGGCGGCAAATCAGAGGTGTGCCCTTTGATTGCATGTCCACATCTGTTCATCGAGTCTGTTTTCATTCTAGTTCGCTGATTTCACTGTTGCTACTTTGAGTACTGCTGAGCTGTGGAGCAAGTCACTCTGCCCACCTTGCCTACGACGTGCCTATGACAATTAACGCAGGTCGCAGAAATGGCGTTACTGTTCTCTGCTGAGGAGTCTCTTGTGAATTGCCTCCTAATATGGCGTCACTGCAAGATATCACCCACTCACAACGCCGTTAAATGGGTGCGCCAGGTGTGCTACACGGCGCTGGCGCGCATGGCTGCGACGGAGGGGAAGCCAGATCAGGCGCTGGAGGCTGCCAGGGAAGCGCTAGCGGCGGGCCTCCATCTGAAACTGCGCAGCTTTGTTCCCGCCCTCAAAGCCTACTGCGCCGCCGGCAACGTGGACGCAGCCTTCAAGGTGAGCGCAGAGATGCTGGCTACTTGCCTGAAAACATTCTATTGATGTCTCATTGGCAGATCGCATGTCTTCCCCAGTACAATCCATACCATTTTATCCTGAATACAATTCTCATCCCCCTGGACCATTGTATGTTGATGGGGATGAGAGTTGGATGCTGGAGTGCACAAGCTGGACCTGACATGCTTTCTGAAAGCTCTATTAAGTGCATGGCCTCAGCTTATGGCATTGGAGGAAAGCACTGCAAGATCTCTGACTACATGGTCACAGCGCGTCATGTCTTCAGCTTCTGGCCTTGGAAAGCACAACAGGAATTAATTGGTCCTTCCGCAGCGACAGCTATCTGAGGCCGCCAGCGGTGCAATGCCAGGTGGACGAGCTGATAGCGGAGCAGGAGCTGGACCTGACTGAGGATGAGTACGCATTACTCATTGGGGTGTGCGCGCACGGGGCCGCTTGTGATCGCGCGGAGGGGTTGCTGACGCGAATTGCCCGGGAACTGACGGCGCTGCAGGAGGGAACGCTGGCCGCCGTGGAACGCTACTTCAGGTGGGTTGCCTGATCCTGTCTGCCTCTCTAGAGCCTAGTCTTGCCTGCCTGTGCATGAGGAAGGGGCCATGAGGGGCCTTGCAACGGGACCCCTGCAAGACCAACAAGTTGAGCAGGGACGAAAGTCGGCCATAGGGCCTAGCAGCTGGCAGAGGGACCTCTGCGGCATGATTGCGCAAACTTGTAGTTGTTGTTACTTAGTAGCAGCCGATTTCCGCTCACTGTAGGTCTAGCTACTAGTCTGACCTGCCATTTCAGTGGCGCAGCTTCAAGGAATGTTAGATCAACAGCCTTGCAGACAACAGCTTTGCAGACAATAGCCTTGCAGAGAACAGCACAGTGTCAGGTATACAAGAGTTTCAGCGGCAGAGTGTGCAGCAGAGCACTCATAGGAACAGGCTTCTGAAGAATGAAGGAGATTGTTAATGGGGGGACGTTGGATCTGGTTCTGCTGAAAGGGCCAGGCGCTCTGAAGATGCAGCGTGCCGCTGCAGCATCCGCTCGCACAAGGAGGCCTGCAGTAATGTGTGGAATTTCCTTATGCCTTGTGATTGTTCCTGTTGCAGGTCACCGAGTGCGGCCCAGTCGCTAGGAGAGGGCCAGTCATGGGTGCTGGAGCGGTGCAGCGTCAGCGGGAGCGGGCAGCCCAGCTGCTGCGATGGGCAGCTCGAGGTGCCCATTTCCACCCGCGCCCAAATACTGCATGTGCACAATAGTTTCTGACACCCTACATCTGCCGGTTGCCGGCACGCTTGAACGCGTTGACTGT
>JADEYI010000625.1_pt1 | contig 43100 bp, 29 predicted proteins | sample 8542331 | NCBI WGS metagenome assembly JADEYI01 (sample SAMN16510988, study PRJNA670497) | mine drainage metagenome | isolation source: biofilm near Copperflume 1 | place: Germany: Marsberg coppermine Kilianstollen | collected 2018-02 | reverse complement strand
GGGATTCTTCGCTGCGCTCAGAATGACAACCTAACTTGTGCAGAGGTTCCTTAGTGGTCCGCGATTCGGTTAATTCAGCCATTTTTGGCACCTTCGCGACATCTTTGGACGCGCCTCGCTACGCTTTGGACTCGCCTCGCTCCCGGCGATGGTTCAGGTTTGAAGTAGTCTTCACGGCGCGCGCCGCGCGACCACATGGTGCCGCGCCGAAGCGGTGCGCAGTCGGGGCCGTCTCGCGACGGGTTTACGGAAGACCTCGCGAGCGCGCCTTTCGGCCGGTCAATCCCCGCACGGAGTAAATCGATGGCGAATCGGAAACCTTCGACCAAACGGCCGGTGCGCCGGCGCGCCGTCGCCGTGCTGCACGCCGCGCCGGCAAAAGCGCCGCCAATCGAGCAGGACTCCGCGCCAGATGGGCCGGCCGCGCCGTCGCCGGCCGCCGCCGCAGTCGCGACGCCCGACCGCGCCGCCGCGATCGCCCAGTATCGATCGCGCGTGCCGGTCTACGATTTCGAGATTGCCCCGGCCGAACCGATGCGCCGCCGGGCGATCGCGCGGCTCGCGCTCACGCCGGGCGAGACCGTGATCGACGCCGGCTGCGGCACGGGCTTAAGCCTGCGCTACCTGACCGCGGCGGTCGGTCCGGCGGGGGCGGTAATCGGTATCGAGCAGAGCCCCGACATGATCGCACGCGCCCAAGCCCGCGTGGCACGTCGCCAATGGGCCAACGTGACGCTGATCAACTCACCCGCCGAAGATGCTGCGATCCCCGCTCCGGCCGACGCCGTGATCTTTCATTTCACCCACGACCTGCTGCAGACTGAACGGGCGCTGGAAAATATCCTGGGCAACTTGAAGCCAGGCGGCCGGGTGGTCGCGACCGGCCTCAAATGGGCGCCGTGGTGGTCGCCCGCGGTCAACCTGTTCGTCCGCATCGCCGCGCAGCGCTCGACCACCACGATGGCCGGCCTCGATCAGCCGTGGCGCCATCTGGCGCCCCTGCTGACCGGCCTCGTGGTAGAGGCGACGGCGGGCGGTGGCACCTTTCTCGCTTATGGAGTGCGGCGATGACCGCGGCGGACGAGGCCGCGCGGGCCGCGATCGAGGCGCTGACGCCGGCCCGGATCGTCAAGCTAATCCTTGCGGGGCTGGGCGCGACCGCGGTTCTCGGGATGACCGCCGAGGCGATCCAGTCGGGCCTCGAATATCGCCGCCTGATCGGCGATCCGATCTACCAGGGTAGCGGCGTGCCGCGCAGCGACGGCCGCCGCGTGCTGGTGATTCCGGGCTTTCTCGGCAGCGACCGCTATCTCAATACGCTGCGCGAATGGCTCGCGCGGATCGGCTACGCGCCGGTCGCGTCGGGGCTCAGGCGCAACACCGGCTTCAACGAGCGATTGCTCGGCCAACTCGAGGAATGCACGCTAAACGCGGTGCGCGAGTCGGGCCGCCCGATTGCGATCGTCGGGCACAGCCTGGGCGGTATCTACGCCCGTGCGATCGCGCGCCGCCATCCCGAGACGGTTGACCGCATCCTCACGCTCGGCTCGCCGCTCAAGGTCGACGCCGGTCCGATTAACCCAACGATTCGTTTCACCGCGATCTTCAGCCGCAAGGACCGGATCGTACGCTACCCGCGGGCACTCGCGACCGAGGCCGGCGTGCCCAACCTCGAGGTCACCGGATGCCACTGCGGGATGGCCTTCAATACGGAAGTATTTCGTGCCATCGGTGAATTCCTCGCCCCGCCCCTCACCGCCTGAAGGTCGGGCGCCGGTTCAACCACGATTCCGCTGCGCGCGCTCAGCCGACTGACGTTATCAATCGAACATCAGCACCGTCCGCGTCACCTCACCCGACTCCATCGCGCGGAACGCCTCGTTGACGTCCTCCAGCCGGCCGCGCCGACTGATCATATCGTCGAGATTCAGCCGTCCCTGGCGGTACAGATCAAGGTATCTGGGCATATCGATCGGGAACCGGTTCGAGCCCATGTAGCAGCCCTGGACGCGCTTCTCAACGAACAGATGGCCCGATTTGAACTCGACTTTTTCGTCCGGCGGTAGCGCACCCACCAGTGTGGCGAGTCCACGCGGCGCGAGGCAGTAGACGCACTGCTCGAGCACTTTGACGTTGCCGATCGCGTCGAATGAGTATTCGACGCCGCCGTGGCTCAGCCGCTTGATCTCGCGCACCGCGTCGGTGGTCGAGCCGTTGATCGCTTCGGTTGCGCCGAAATGCCTTGCGGCCTCCAGCTTGCTATCGCGGATATCGACCGCGATTATCTGCCGCGCACCGGCGATCCGCGCGCCCTGAATTACCGAAATGCCGACGCCGCCGGCCCCGAACACCGCGACCGACGAGCCCGGCGCCACCCGTGCGGTATTGAGCGCCGCACCGACGCCGGTGGTCACCGCGCAGCCCAGCAGGGCCGCCCGATCGAGCGGAATATCGTCGGCGATCTTCAGCAGCGCGCGCTCGTGCAGCAGCATCTTTTCGGCGAACGCGCCGAGATCGGCGAATTGATTCAGCCGCGCGCCGTTTTGTGCCAGGCGCGGCTGCTCACCTCGGCCGCGCTGGCAATCCGCGCGCCCGACGCATAGATGCGGCCGGCCGAGCAGGCATTGCTGGCACGTGCCGCAGTAAATTGAAGTGCAGGCAATCACGTGGTCGCCCGGCTTGACGGAGCTTACCGCGTCGCCCACCGCCTCGACGATGCCGGCCGGTTCATGGCCGAGCACCGCCGGCATTTTACTGGGAATCGACCCATGCAGCGCATGTAAATCGCTATGGCAGACGCCCGCCGCGGCGGTCCGCACCAGGACCTCGTGGGCGCCGGGATGGTCAATCTGGATCTCTTCGATAGTGAGCGGATGGCCGATTTCACGGCAGATTGCGGCTTTCATTGTGCACCTCGATTCGCTGATCTTGTCCGGCGCTGCGCGAGCGCTGGTACGCCGCATGCGGGCCTGCATCGGCGATTAGCCGGCGCGCGCGGCCCAACTATGCCAGATTTTCCGCTCAACGATCACACGCCTCGAGCGGCTCCGAGTTGCCCAGCCTCTCCAAAATGTTTCCGCTGCCGCCCTGGCGGTCTTGCCATTGCGCACGCGGACGGTGGTCGCGGTGCTGCTCGGCTGCAACGGATCGCCGGCCTTGAACTTGCCGGCCTTCACGATGTCCTGGGTGAAGGCGCCGTATTCCTGGAACAGCTTGCCGCGCTCTTCGCCGGAGAGGGCCTGGCTCTCGTTGTGGTAAATCAAAAGTATGTACTGCATCGTCGTCTCCTTGTCCTTTGGGGTTCGCCCGATCGGGGGGCCTTTCATCAGCTAGTCGAACGGGCCGGGGCAGGATCGACAGCGCCGCGCGCCGATCGACGAAAATATTTCCCGCGGCGGGTAGGGTAGATGCGGCGGGTCCGGCAGGGGCGCCGGGTGCGGTTTACAGGGCCGGGCAAACCGGTCACGATCCTGGCGGGGCGCCGCAACGGCGCAGCCGGTTTGATTCAAGCATGAGCGAACGCATAGTCAACGTAATTGGCGCCGGGCTGGCCGGCAGCGAAGCCGCCTGGCAGCTCGCGCGGCGCGGCGTGCGCGTGCGCCTGCATGAGATGCGTCCGGTGCGCATGACCGAGGCGCATCAGACGGCGCTGTTCGGTGAGCTGGTGTGCTCGAATTCGCTGCGCAACGATTCGCTCGAGACGGCGGTCGGCGTGCTCAAGGAAGAGATGCGCCGGCTGGGCTCGATCGTAATCGCGGCGGCCGATGGGGCGCGCGTACCGGCCGGATCGGCGCTGGCCGTCGACCGCGAGGATTTCTCGCGCACGATCACCACCACGCTCGAAAGCCATCCGCTGGTCGAGGTGACCCGCGCCGAGGCCACCGCGATACCCGACGGCCCCACGATTATCGCGAGCGGTCCGCTGACCAGCCCGGCGCTGAGCGACGAGATCAACCGCATCGTGGGCTCGCGCCATCTGTATTTCTACGACGCGATCGCGCCGATCGTCGCGGCCTCTTCGATCGACATGAGCATCGCCTTCAAGGCGTCGCGCTGGGGCAAGGGCGGCGACGACTATATCAACTGCCCGCTCGACGAGCGCCGCTACCATGAATTCGTCGCGGCGGTGATGGCGGCCGGCAAGGTCGCGGCGCATCCGTTCGAGAAGCCGGTCTACTTCGAGGGCTGCATGCCGATCGAGGAGATTGCGCGGCGCGGCGTGATGACGCTGGCGTTCGGGCCGATGCGTCCGGTGGGGCTGGCCGACGCGCGCGGCGGGGCGCGGCCATACGCGGTGGTGCAGTTGCGCCAGGACGATCGCGAAGCGCACCTCTACAACATGGTTGGCTTTCAGACCAAAATGACGTATCCGGAGCAGCGCCGCGTGCTGCGCATGATTCCCGGCCTGGCGCGCGCCGAGTTCGTGCGGCTGGGCTCGTTGCATCGCAACACCTTTATCGATTCGCCGCGCCTGCTCGAGCCGACTTTGCGGCTGCGCGGGCGCGCTGAGCTTTTCCTGGCCGGGCAGATGGTCGGGGTCGAGGGTTACGTTGAATCGGCAGCGGCCGGGATGCTCGCGGCGATCAACGCCGAGCGGCTCGGCCGCGGGGCCGAGCTGGTCGTGCCGCCGCGCGAGAGCGCGATCGGATCGCTGATCGCGTATATCACCGACGCCGCGCGCAGCGACTTTCAACCGATGAACGCCAACTACGGCCTGATGCCCGAGCTGGCGAGCCGCGCGCGCGGACGCGCGAAAAAAATCGAACTGGGCGCGCGGGCGCTCGGCGCCTTCGACGGGTGGATCGCGCGCCATGCGCTCGCGATCCCGGCCGCCGGCGCGGCTGCGGCCGGGGACGCGGCACGCGCTGCAATGCCGCGCGCGCCTGACGATCAATCATTGGAGAATCTGTGAAACTTGCCGCACTGGACGTTGGCAGCAACACCGTACTGATGCTGGTCGCCGAGACCGCTCCCGATGGCGGCGTGCGCAAGCTCGCCGAGCTGGCGAGAATCACGCGCCTGGGCCGCGGCGTCGACGCGAGCGGCAAGCTCGACGCCGGCGCGGCGGCGCTAACCCTCGCGGCGATCGTCGATTTCGCCGGGCAGGCGCGCGCGCTCGGCGCGGAGAAGATCCTTGGCGTCGCGACCGCCGCGCTGCGCGACGCGCACGACGGCGGCGACTTTATTGCGCAGGTCAAGGCGGGCGCCGGTGTCGATCTGGAAATTATTTCGGGCGCGGCCGAGGCCGAGCTGTCATGGCTGGCGGTGGCGCACGGACTCACCCTGGATCCGGCCGATAAGGTTCTGATTGTCGATATCGGCGGCGGATCGACCGAGCTGATCCGCTTGGAGCCCGGCCGCAAGCTCGACCTGGTGAGCCTGCAGCTCGGATCCGTGCGGCTGACCGAGCGGCTGGTGCATAACGACCCGCCCAGCGCCCGCGAAGCCGCGGGGCTGCGGCTGGCGGTCGATGAGGCGCTGCAGGAACTCGGCTGGGATTTTATCCCCGACGTGATGGTCGGGATCGCGGGCACGGTCACGACCGTGTGCGCCGTCGCACTGGGGCTCAAGAGCTACGACGCGGCGGTCGTGCATGGGCATCATATGTCGCGTAGCGAGGTGCTGCATGCGATCGGCACGTTCGGCTCGCTGCCGCTAGCCGAACGGAAAAAGCTGCCCGGCCTGCAGGAGGGTCGCGCCGACGTTATTTTCGCGGGTGCCGCAATCCTCGAGCGAACGATGGGCCATTTCAAGCTCGACGAAGTGATCGTGAGCGATCAGGGCGTGCGCTGGGGCGTGATCTGGCGCGAGCTGGGGAAGGCCGCGCCGCGCTGATCTTTTGTGCGCCTGGGACGTGGAGGATCGCGCCCGACATTCGGTTTGCGTCCGCGCGATCGGCGCGGAGCGCAAATTTCCGGTGGAGGCGAGGCCGATGACCAAGGCTGAATTAATCGAGGTAGTCGCCCGCTCGACGCGGCAGCCGAAGAAGGCGGTGGCCCACACGATCGAAGCCGCCTTCGATCAGATCACGCGCGCGATCCGCAAGGACAAGCGCTTCTGGATGCCGGGGTTCGGCACCTTCACCGTGCGGCGCCGGCGGGCGCGCGCCGGGTTCAATCCGCGGACCAACAGCGCGATGACGATTCCGGCGTCGCGCACGGTCGGCTTTCGCCCGGCGCCGCCACTGCGCAAGGGCATCTGAACGATCGGTGCGCCGCACCCGCCATTGACCCGCCCGAATGCCCTCACTTAGTGTCTTTCTTCATGCGTAGTTCTTCATCCATGCGTAGTAATGTTCGTGATCTGATGCGCGCGGCGGCCGCGTGCGGTCTGATCGTCGCGCTGGCGGCAGTTGGCGCGCGCATCGCGCAGGCGGCGCCGCCCACGGTGGCCGTGCTCGACGGCCTGACGGGCTTTCGCGGTCAACAATTTGGCGCGCCGCCGGCTGCGGACATGGTGCTGGCGGAGACCGACGGTAGTCTGAAATTCTACCATCGCCCGACCGACCGCCTTAAGTTGGACAAGGCTGCGTTGACGGAAATAATTTACGGCTACTACAAGGGTCAATTCTTTGTCGCGATCCTCAAAACCAAGGGCAAGGTCAACGCGCATGCGTTGCTCGACGTCTTCAACGATGTCTACGGCACGCCGACCCAGCCCAACGCGGCGCTGCCGCGCTACGCATGGTCGGGCAAGGTCACCTCGGCAAGCTTTGTCGCGGATTCCGCCTACGCTAACGCCAAAGCCGCCATCGTCAACAACGCGATCGACGCGCAGCACGACGCCGACGTCGCCGGCCAGCCCTAGAGGCCTTGGCCGCACGCTCCGCAGAACGCCTCGGCGACGATCGTGACGGCGGGGTGATCGGCCGCACCCATCCGTTTGCGATCGCGATCCTGGCCTGCGCGCTCGCGACCGGGGGCGTGTTGCGCTTTGCCAACCTGGGCGCGCGCGAGATGTCGGCCGACGAAGGCGCCTCGTGGGCGGCGGCCTCCGCGCCGACCTTGCGCGGGGTGTTGCGCGCACAGATCCATCTGAATCCCGGCAAGGCCGGTCTGCACGACGTGATGCTCCATGCGTGGATTGGCGCGTGGGGCGACAGCCTGGCGGCGATGCGGGCGCTCTCGGCGCTCGCCGGGACGATCGCGATCGCGCTGGTGTTCGCCCTGACCCGCGAGATGCTCGCGATCGGCGCCGCTGCGCCCGGCGCCGCGAAGGCCGACGCCGGTGCGGGCGCGGAATTTTCCGCCGGCGCACGCGACTGCGCCGCCGCGTGCGCCGCGATGCTCTTTGCGGGCAGTCTCGTGACCATCAAGTATTCCCGCGAAGTGCGCATGTACCCGATCGAGATTGCGGCGGTACTTGCGCAGGTGCTGTGCCTGCTGCGCGCGGTACATCGCGGCGGCGCGCGTAATTTCGCCGGCGTCGTGCTGTTCACCGCGATGGCTCTGGCGGCCCATCTGACGGCGGCACTGGTGATGGCGGGCGAGGGGCTGTGGCTCGCCCGGCGCGCCGTGAGCGATCGCGCAAACCTCGTGGTCGCCGGCAGTGTGGCGGGCCGGGCCTGCGAACTGATCGGTGCGCTGGCGCTGGGCGCGGCGGTGCTGGCGCCGCTTGCCCCGGCGGTGATTGGTTCGACCGCGCATGCGGCCACCAGCGGCGCGATCGGATGGATTGAGCGGCCAGCGCCGTGGGCGCCAATCGCGATGTTCAACAAGGCGGCGGGGAGCTTTGCGTTTCCGGTGATTGCGCTGCTCGCCGTATGGGGCGCGGTATGCGGATGGCGGCGCGCGCCCGCAGGCACGTTCTTCGCCCTGGCGTGGATGTGGACGCCGCCGCTGATGCTGCTCGCGCTCTCGTACCTCGTGCGCCCGGTCTTCGTCGAGCGTTACGCGGTGACCGCGTTCGCGCCCTTTTTTATTTTGGCCGCGATCGGCATTGTCGAGTTGCCGCGCGCCGCGCTGCGCATCCCCGCGCTGATCCTCGTCGTGATGCTCGCACTCGGCCACGCGGGTGCCTGGGCACGCAAGCCGCATGACGCGCAATGGAGTGAAGGGGCGAGCGCCGCGCAGGCCGCGGTGATCGGCGGCGGCACGATCGCGGTTGCACCGGGCTATGCGGCCAACGTCGTAAGCTACTACCTGCGCGGCACGCCTGCGATGCGGACCGTCAATCCGGATACGTCCGCGGCCTCCGCCTCGGCGAGCGTCGCGATTATCGGCGAGCAGGGCCTTACGCCGGCGACGCGCGACGCGCTCACGCGCGCATATCCGCATCCGCTGGCGAACCTGCGCGGGGTCGTGGTACGTGGACGCTAGGGAACCTCTGCACAAGGCACTGCTGTCACCCTGAGCGCAGCGCATGGGTCCCGGATCCGGGATTCTTCGCTACGCTCAGAATGACAACCTAACTTGTGCAGAGGTTCCCTAGAGCTCGGCCATGGGGCGTGGCGCGTGGGCCAATCCTCAAGCCGATCGGCGCGCACCCGATCAGCTCCCGCAGCGGCCGCGCAGCATATCAATCGACGACGCCCGCAGACGGGCAAAAAGGACCAACATGAGCGCATCATCGGCCGACCCGCAACAGCTTAAGGACGCACAGCGGCTGGATTGGGACGCCGCCGCCGCCGGGTGGAAAAAATGGTGGCCGGTGTTCGAGCGATCGGCGCAGCACGTCAGCGATCGGCTGGTCGATCTGGCGGGCGTCCGGCCGGGTGCGCGCGTGCTCGATATCGCCACCGGCAACGGCGAGCCGGCGATCACCGCGGCACGCCGGGTCGGCGCGTCGGGGCGGGTGATTGCGACCGATCAGTCGGCCGGGATGCTCGCGATCGCGCGCGAACGCGCCGCCCAGCTTGGCGTTGCCAATGTCGAGTTTCGCGAGAGTGACGGCGAGAACCTGGCGATCGACGATCGCGACTTCGACGCGATCCTCTGCCGCTGGGGTCTCATGTTCATGCCCGACGTGGCGGGCGCGCTCGCGCGGCTGGGCAATCGCCTGCGCCCCAGCGGCCGGCTGGCGACCGCGGTGTGGGCGACCGGCGACAAGGTGCCGATGATCACGCTGGGCGCCGAGGCCGCGCGCAAAATCGTCGGGCTGCCGCCGCCCCCAGCGGACGCGCTCGGACCGCTGCGGCTGGCCGACGAATCGATCGTGCGCGGTGCGCTGATCGCGGCCGGCTTCAAGGACGTGACGGTCGAACGGCTGCAGGTGGTGTTCGAGCTGGACTCGGCCGCCGCCTTCACGCAATTCCGCGTCGATGTGTCGGCGCAATTCCGCATGCTGCTCGAGCGCCAGACCGACGCGGTGCGCGCGCGAATCGTCGCGGCGGTCACCGACGCCGCGCGCGGCGTAGCCGATGGCGCCGGCCGCGTCCGTACCGTCAACGAAACGATCTGTTTTGCTGCGTCGCGTTGAGCGATCGGGCCGGCGCGCCGTGATGGCGCGTGCGGTTATTCGCTTGCGCTAACACGGCTGCGGCGCGCTGCGTCGAGCCGTGGCGGGCGTATCGTGCGCGGCGGTCGCGCGGGCGCGCCAAATATGCTGCCATTGGAGCGGCGTGTTGGTATTGTTTTCGCGATCAGTGGGTAGGAGATGTGCGCGGGGGCCTGAAGATCGCCGGAAGCCGTCCGTGTCAAAATCAACGTGACTAGTTCCGCCGATGATCGCGCCGCGGCACTTGCACGCGCCGCCCTCGGTCCCGCCGCCACATCGACGATCGCACCCGCACCGGTCACGCTGTTTCATTACGCGCCGCTGCTGCTCGCCCTGCTGGTGGTGATCGCCGATGCGGGCCAGCGCAGCGACCCCGACTTGTGGGGCCACGTGCGCTTCGGCCAGGTGGCGCTCGCGTCCGGCCACATCGTGCTGCGCGATACGTACTCATATAGTGCCGCCGGCCATCTGTCGCTCAATCACGAATGGCTCACCGATGAAGTCATGGCGAGTGCCTATAACGCGTTCGGCATGTTCGGCCTTAAGCTGTGGAAATTCGCCTGCGTCGCGGCAACCATCGGATTCATGGCTCTGGGGATTGCCGAGACCGGCGCCGCCGCTTCGATTCAACTCAACGTGATGGCGGTGGCGTCCGTCGCGCTGATGCCGCAGATGCAGTTTCGCCCGCAACTCTTCACCTTCATGTGCCTGGCGGCACTGCTCGCGATCCTCGCGCGAGATAATTTTCGCGGCGCGGCGCCAATCTGGCTGGCGATTCCGCTGATGGCGCTGTGGGCGAATCTGCACGGCGGCTTCATCATGGGCGGCGTCGCGCTCGGCGCCTACACCGGCGTGGCCGCGATGCGGGATTGCCGCGCGGGGGCGGGATTCGGCCGGGCGCTGCGGCTGGCGGCGCTGACCGCGGGCGCCACCCTGGCGACGCTGCTCACGCCCTACGGATTCGGCATGTGGTCGGCGATCCTGCACGCGCTGCGCAACCCGGTGACGCGGATTGCGGTGACCGACTGGCAGCCGCTGACCTTTGCGATGGCGCGCCAGTGGCATACCGGACATCTTGGCATAATTTACTACCTATGCGTTATCGGACTGGCCGCGGCGCTCGCGATCGCGTTCGCCAGAGAGCCGCGCGGCGGCGACCTGCCGCTGGTCGCGATCGCGGCGATCATGAGTGCAGCGGCCTTCGTCGCGATGCGCAACATGCCGCTGGCGGTGATCGCCTGCGTGACGCCGCTCGCGCGCCATCTCGAGTTGATCGCGCGGCGCCGCCGCACCGCCGCACCGCCCGATCGCTCGGCCGTCAATCCGTGGGTCGCCGGGGTTACCGCGATCATCCTGGCCGCCTATACCGGCCTTTTCTCCGGCCACATCGAGCGCGAAATGGCCTATCCGGATGGTGCGGTGGACTTCATGGCGAAGCATGATTTGCACGGCAATATCCTCAACGACTTTGGCTGGGGCGACTATCTGATCTGGCATACCGCACCGGAATCGAAGGTCTTCATCGACGGCCGCTACGATACGGTCTATCCGTACGCCGTGATCGATCGGTACATCGAGTTCCGCTTCGCGCTGCCTGGCGCCGAAGCGATGCTCAAAGCGTATCCGCATGACTATGTGCTGATTGAGCCGGACTCCCCCGCGTTCGCGCTGATGCGGCGTCAAGCCGATTGGACCCTGATCTATCGCGACGGCGGATCGGCGCTCTTTGCACGCTCCGGCTCGCCGGCCGCCGCGATTACGCCGGTGGTGGCACCGTTGGCCGGCGCGCGCGTCGGGTACTTCCCATGATGACGGATGCGCCGCATGATACGCCGGGCGCCGCGCCGTCAGCCGCCGCGGCATCACCCGGCGATGCGGGCGCGATCGCACGGCCGTCGCTCCTGCGCTATGCACCCGCGTTGATTCTGCTCGTGATCACGGTGGCCGACGCCGGCCGCTACGCCGACACCGATCTCTGGGGCCATATCTATTTCGGCAACGCGGCGATGCACGCGAGCCACTTTATCGATCACGATCCGTATAACTATTCCGTGCCCGGCCATTACTGGATGGCGCACGAATGGCTCAGCGAGGCGATCATGGCGCGGGTCTACGACGCGGGCGGCGTCATTGGACTCAAGCTCTGGCGCTATTCGGTGACGGCCGCCGCAATCGTGGGGTTATCGTTCGCGGTCGCGGAATCGGGTGCGGCGGTGCCGATTCAGTTCGTCGTTCTGATCGCCTCCGCCTTCGCACTGATCCCTGTGATGCAGTTCCGGCCGCAAATTTTCAGCTACGCGCTGTTCGCGATCCTGATCGCGATGCTGGCGCGCGATAACTATCGCGGGCGCGCACCGCTATGGGTCGCCATCCCGATGCTGGCGCTGTGGAGCAATCTGCACGGCGGATTTTTCATCGGGCTGGTCACGCTCGGAATTTACGCCGCCACCAATGTGGCCGTGGACCTGGCGGGCGGACGCGGGCTGGGCCGCGGCCTCCGGCTCGGCGCGATCGCCGCGGCCAGCGCAATCGCCACACTGGTCAATCCCCGCGCATTCGGGACCTGGCAAGCGGTGATCGATTCGCTGCGCAATCCGATGACCCGCAGCGTGGTCGCCGACTGGCGTCCGCTGATGGCGGTGGTTGCCGGCGCCCACGGCCTTCATTCGGGCATTATCTTTCTGGTGGCGGTGCTGGTGCTTATCGCGGCGTTCGCGCTCAGCGTGATGTTGGCGCCGCGCGGCGGCGACTTCGCGCTGGTCGCAATCGGTGCGGTGATGAGCGCGGCGGCGTTCACCGCCGTGCGCAATATCCCGCTCGCCGTGATCGCCACGGCCACGCCGCTCGCGCACCATCTGAGCCTCGCGATCGGCAAGTGGCGAGGCGGCCGTGAACTCACCGCCGCCCAGGCACACGCGGCGGCGGACGCGCGCATGACCGGCCTTGGTCAAAGCGTGATCGGGTTGACGGTGGTCATCCTGCTGCTCGGCAAAGGCGGACTGTTTGCCCCGACGCTGCCCGCGGCGACTGACTATCCGGTGGGCGCGGTCGGCTTCATGCGCGCGCATCAACTGCACGGCAACATCCTCAACGACTTCGACTGGGGCCAGTACCTGATCTGGCATCTTGCGCCCGAATCGAAGGTTTTCATCGACGGCCGTTTCGACCTGGTCTATACGCCGGCCGTGGTGCGCGACTACCTCGCATTCTTTTTCGGCAAGCCCAACGGCGCGCGCATACTCGACGCGTATCCCAATGACTTCATTTTAGTCCCGCCGAAATCGGCCGCGTACCAGACGATGATCGCGCGCGCCGGCTGGAAGCTCATCTACCGCGACGCGAATGCCGCGCTGTTCGCGCCCGCCAAGTCGGCGGCCGCCGCGATCGCCGGCATCCCGGTTATGGGCATAGCGCCCAAGAGCAATTTCCCATGAGCAATGGCCGTCCGCAGCATGCATCCGACCTGGCCGGCGATGGGCCGGTGCCGGCCGCAATAGCCACTTCGGCGCGGCGTTCGCTACTGACATATTCGCCCGCAATCATCCTGGTGGTTATCGCGGTTGCCGACGCAGGGCGCTATGCGGATCCCGATTTGTGGGGCCATCTGCTTTTCGGACGGGGCATTTTGCAGAGCGGCCATTTGAGGCATGTCGATCCCTATTCATATTCGGCGGCGGGCCTGCGGTGGAGCGACCACGAATGGCTGACGGAAGTAGCGATCGCGTTCTGTTACGATGCCTTAGGGATCGTTGGTCTCAAGATCATGAAGCTGGCCTGCACGGCGGCGATGATCGTACTGCTAGCGCTGGGCGAAGCTGAAACGGGCGCGTCGGAGACCGTTCAGTTCCCGATTCTGATCGCGGCTGGAGTCGCGCTCGGACCGCAAATCCAATTTCGGCCGCAACTGTTTACGTTCATCTTCTTGGCGGCGACTTTATGGCTAATCGCACGCGACAATTACGGCCGCCGGGCACCACTGTGGCTGATGATTCCGATGATGGCGCTGTGGGTCAATTTTCATGGCGGGTTTTTCATCGGCTTGGCCGTGCTTGCTACCTATTGCGCCGTCGTGATCGCGCGAGACCTGTACGAGGGGCGTCGCTTGCGCCGTGGAGTCCGCTTGGCCGCGCTGATGGCGGGCACCGCCGTGGCCACGCTCGCGACCCCCTATGGGTTCGAGAACTGGCGAGCCGTAATCCGCACGCTGCGCAATCCGATGACGCACGGGCTGGTCCAGGAATGGCAGCCGCTGATTACCGTGATGATGATGAATCATGCATCGGGTCATTCCGCTCTTACGCTCTATGTCCTGATTCTCGGCCTAATGGCGGCATTCGCGATCGCGTTCGCACTGTCGCCGCGCGGCGGCGATCTTCCATTAGCCGCAATTGCCGCATTGATGATCGCTGGCGCGTTCTTTTCGGTCCGCAACATGGCGCTCGCCGTCATCGCAATCGCTGGACCGTTGGCGCGCCACGTCCATCTGGTTCTCGCGCAATGGAGCGCAAGCCCGGTCCCGCGCGAGTCCGGAGCCCCCGCCGGCGATACGATCGCTGATGCCGCAACGCGGCTGCCGTCGCCGCGCTTATGGTGGATAAATCAATTCGTGCTGACCGTCGTCGCGATTCTCGTGTTGGTGATGACGGGGCTCTTTTCCCCGCGCCTGGGCGAAGCAATCGGATATCCAGCCGGCGCGCTCGCGTTCATGCGGTCGAACGGCCTGCACGGGAACATCCTCAACGATTTCAACTGGGGCGAGTACATCATCTATCACACGGCGCCCGGCTCGAAGGTCTTCATCGATAGCCGTTACGATCTGGTCTATCCGCCGGCGGTCGTCCGCGACTACATCGACTTCTATCTTGGGACGCCGGGCGCCGATCGTATGCTCGCCGCATGGCCGCATGATTTTGTCCTGATAACTCCCGATTCACCCGCCGGAAAATATATGGCCCGTCGTGCGGATTGGAAGCTGATATATCGCGACCAATACTCATTACTATTTGCACGCGCGGGCTCGCCCGCCGCACTCGCCTCGTCAACGCCCGTAATCGCCAAGGCCCTGCCGAGCTATTTTCCCTGACCGCCGGCCGGCGTTTCCCGGCCTGCCGCATTAATTGGCGCGCCCGCCATATTTGCGGCTCCGCCAATGGCGGACGATTGGTCTACGCGATCGACGATCCGTACATCACGATGGCGGGGCGAAAAATTTCGCCGGCCATGGCGTCTGGGGCGTCACGCCGTTCGTATTTTCATGGTGCACTTCGTTTGGCATACTGTCCGCTTGGCGCGGAGAGGTGGCCGAGCCTGGTTTATGGCGCACGCCCGGAAAGCGTGTAGGCCCGAAAGGGTCTCGGGGGTTCAAATCCCCCCCTCTCCGCCATACAGTCTGTAGATTTATACTTCAATCATGAGGGGATGTGGCGGCGCGATAGGTCTTCGGGCACATAGGCTAAACTGAATCCGACCAGGACCGCAGGTTTCGGTTAGGAGAAATACATGAAGCCTCACGTGATTTGCCATATGGTCGCGAGCGTGGACGGCCGTACCCGCCTCAGCCGGTGGCGCCCGGAGGACACGAATCAAGGAGGGTTGTTCGAGCGCTTGCACGAACTGCTCGGCGGCGACGCTTGGCTCGTGGGTCGCGTCACCGGTCAGGAATACGCCAAACTAACCTCCTATTCTGATCACACGGATGAGCGGTACCCGAGGGAGCATTGGATCGCCCGCCACGACTCGGCCGCCTATGGCGTCGTGCTCGACGCGCACGGCAAGATCGCCTGGGGACGTGCCGACATTGGCAACGATCCGATCGTTGCCGTGCTGACCGAAAAGGTCTCAGATGCTCACCTCGCGGGATTGAGAAAAGATGGGGTTTCCTACATTTTCGCTGGCGAGCGAGCCGTCGATCTTGGATTGGCGCTCGATATCCTTAGCCGCGAGCTGGGAATAAATCGCTTGCTCCTCGAGGGCGGCGGCGTTACGAACGGCGCGTTTCTGCGCGAGGGCCTGATCGACGAGCTTAGCCTTGCGATTTTTCCGGCAGTCGACGGCGCTAAAGGCGCGATGTCCGTCTTCGACACCCATGATGAGGAAGTCGGGGCAGCAGCACCGATCCGCTCGATGACGCTCGAAAGCAGTCAGGTGCTGGAGGGAGGAGTAGTATGGCTCCGCTATAAGCTTACGAAGGACTGACCATTTCGCCGCAATAGACACTTCTGCGATCGGCTGGGCCGATTATGTTGACGTCGGGCGGGAACTTGTTTCGGCTAACGCGGCCGTAGCTCCCGGCTTCTCGGCTTTGCTACACTGCTCCAGCCCGGTCCTTCATTTTCAACGCCGTTCCGGGAGGTGCGCGATGAAAGTTCTTGTTACGGGGGCGACCGGCGCTATCGGCCGGCCACTGATTCGCTTATTGAAGGAAAGCGGTCACGCGGTGTTTGGATTGGCGCGTTCGTCTAATTCAGAACGCGCCCTCGTTGAGATGGGTGCGGAGGCGGTTACCGGCGATGCGCTCGAGGCCGCGTCCGTCAACTCCGCGATTCAACGGATTCGACCGGATGCCGTCATCAATGAGTTAACCTCGTTGCCCAGACATTACACGCCCGAAGAAATGAAGGCGGCGGCGGAGCGCGATCGCACAGTCCGAACCAGAGGGAATATCAATCTGCTGGCCGCGATGCATGACGCCGGTGTGCGCCGCTACATCCTGCAATCATCGGGATTCTGGTATGTCGCCGGTGCGGGTCTCGCCACTGAAACAGCGACGTTTGCGGTTGACGCGTCCCCCGGGGTCGCCGCCAGCACGCGTACGTATGTTGAGTTGGAGTCGGCCGCGTTCCAAACTCCGGCGATACAATGCGTCGCTCTGCGTTACGGATTCTTCTATGGGCCGGGCACCTGGTATACAAGCGCTGGCGATATGGGAGAGCAAGTGCGCCAACGGCACGTCCCGATCATTGGAAAAGGCGAGGGCGTATCGAATTTCGTCCATATAGAAGATGCCGCCGCGGCGACCGTGGTGGCGCTCCGATGTGCGCCGGGAGCGTACAATATCGTGGACGATGACCCGAGCGAGCAGCGCGTATGGCTGCCGGCATTTGCGCGCGCGTGCGGAGCTCCCGAACCGCCTCAGGTTACGGAACAGCAGGCGCTTGCCGCATCCGGCGCCGATTCCGTCTATTACGCGACCCGGCTTCGAGGTGCCTCGAACGAGAAAGCCAAACGTGAGCTGAATATTCGGCCGCGTCCGCTGGAGTGGCTCCAGTCTGCCTAGCAGGGTATTGAGCAAGCCAGCTGACGGCGATCCAGCAGGCAAGATCGAGATCTACAACTTCAGCAGCGCGCTCGACATCTACCCTTAACCTTCCGGAGCTTCAGAACGATGCGGTACCGCACAACGATTATTGGTTTTGCTTTGGTTTTTATTGCAGTCGCCGCACTGTGGGTCGCGCGCGCTTCTGCAGCTTCCGGTTCGGCATCGGCAGGCGTTGTTCACGTTCTGTCGCAGCAGCCGCTCGCTGGTCAGACTGGCACCGATGTTACGATTCTCACGGTTGACTATCCGCCGGGAGGTTCAACGCCGCCGCACGAGCATCCGGGAATGACGTATGCCTATGTGCTCCAAGGTGCCGTGGTATCGAAGGTCGATGATGGTCCGACTAAAACGTTCACTAAGGGACAGATGTGGACCGAGCAGCCGCACGATCATCACATGATCTCGAAGAACGCGAGCTCAACGGAACCGGCGAAACTACTGGTATTTATGATTGCACCGCACGGCGCACAATTGACGACCTTCCTGCCTTAGCCTACGTTTTTTCGCTTCGCCAACTTGCAGGAGAGCGGGCCGCATCCGATCCAGGTGTGGCCGCTTCAATTTGCGCTCTTCGATAGCGATCAACTGTAAGAAGTGCACATTTTCGGTCGAGCGTTGGGGTTTCAAGCTACTCGTCCGACCATGCCTTGAATAGCGTATCGAGCTTACAGCACGTTGGGCAGTCATATCGATGGTTATTCTCGCTGCGGTTGCTGCTGCTCTCACTTCTCTTTTCAGTTACGGGAAGGGCTTCGCCAACGGCTCTGAGAGGCCCATGGCAGTATTTATTTTTCCGTTGATTCCTCCGGAAACAGCGCAGATCTTCGATCGCCGAGCCGGTGCTCTTGACGCTGATGGTACGGCGGGCGGGATCCGGACGATTTGCCCCTGCCCCATGCGTTATCATTCGGCCGGCCCCGAAACGGTCAATTCTCCGTCTTCGAACACATAGGGCTCGAGCGTTGACTGCGCCGGGATGCGGTGCTTGTGCCACTTGCCGCCGCCGTAATAGGCGAGGCTCCCCGGTGCCGCGTTGCCTTCACCGTTATAGTAGGAGATGCAATCGCGCAGCGGCGCAGTCGCGATGTCGACCTCGCGGCAATGCTCCGCGTACGCATCTTCCAAATCCTTGCGGACATCGACGATGCGCGCGCCGCGCTCCCGCATGGTTTGCAGCATCCACACGACATAGTCACTGTGCGCGTCGATCGCGTCGGTGAAGTTGAAACTGCCGCCGCCGCCCTGCGGACCGGTGACGATGAACAGGTTGGGGAAGCCGTGGCTATGCAGGCCGAGGAACGTCCTGGTCCCCTCGGTCTCCCACTTCTCCTTCAGGGTGCGGCCGCCGCGGCCGGTAACCATGTTGAAGGTCGAGGTGCCCATCCACTGGAACCCGGTCGCGTAGATCAGCACGTCGAGCGGATATTCGACGCCCTCGTGGACGACGCCGCGCTCGTTGATCTCGCCCACGCCGCGCGGCGCGGTGTCGACCAGATGGACGTGCGGCAGGTTAAACGCCGGCAGGAATTCGTCGTGGAAGGTCGGCCGCTTGCAGCCATACGGGTAGTACGGCTTCAGGGCCGCCGCCGTCTTCGGATCCTTGACGATCGCGTCCACGCGCGCCCGGATCTGCTCCATGATGCGAAAGTTGGAATCGAGCTGCTTCTGGATCAGATCCTCCGGGGTCAGCGTACGGTCGTATTGCTGGGGCTTCCTGGTGTCCTGAATCTTGCCCGCCAGGTAGTCGTCGTTGGCCTGGATGGCGGTGCGGCCGGCCGATATCCTCGCAAAGCGCGCACGCCTTGCCCGGGCCCATCCAGGCTCGTTGGCCCAGGTCGCCCGTTCCTCGTCGGTCGTCGCGCGCTGGTCGCGTACGTCGACCGAGGACGGCGTGCGCTGAAACACATAGAGCTGACCGACAATTTTGGCGAGCTCCGGCACTGCCTGTACGGCCGTCGCGCCGGTGCCGATGATGCCGACCGTCTTGCCGCGCAGGTCGAGATTGTAGTTCCAGCGCGAGGTGTGGAAGGACTCGCCCTGGAACTTCTCCATGCCGGCGATGCGCGCCAGCTTCGGCGTCGTCAGGATGCCGTTGGCCAGGATCACGAAGCGCGCACGCATCTTGTCGCCGCGATCCGTCGTGACGATCCAGCGGCCAGCGGCCTCGTTCCAGGTCGTCGCCTCGACCGTCGTGTGGAACAGGCAGTGATCGTAAAACCCGAACTTCTGGGCCAGGTTCTGGCAGTATTCGAGGATCTCGAAGCCCGAAGCGAACTTCATCGACGGGACGTAACCCATCTCCTCGAGCAACGGCAGGTAGCTATAGGATTCGACGTCGCAGGCGATGCCGGGATAGCGGTTCCAGTACCAGGTGCCGCCGACGTCGCCGCCCTTCTCGCAGAAACGCACGTCGGTGAAGCCGGCTTCGCTCAGCCTGTGCCACAGCAGCAGTCCGCCGAAGCCGCCGCCGACCACCAGGATCTCGCAGTCGTCGGTCAGCGCTTCGCGCGGGATGGGCGGCTCCGAATAGACGTCGTCCAGATATTTTTTAAACTCGCCTTCCATGCCCATGTAGTCGGCGGCGCCCCGGCGGGCTTCTTTGAACGCGCGGTACTTGGCCTGCTCTGCCGCATTGAAGGTCGCGCCAGCCGGCATTTCCGGCAGCTCCTTAAGCTTCTGATCGGTGAGTACGGAATAGCCCTTGCCGCCAATCTTTTCGGACGCCTTGGCCGCTCGCGTGTTGAAAACTTTCAGGCCTGTCTCAGGGTCGATACGGACTGCCGCGTTCATCTTAAATTCCTTGTGATTCGCGCTGAATATGCTGAATTATTATTGCAGCGACTCAGATACCTGTCGTGATCTCTGATCTTTTAGTCTGGCGGAGAGCCCAGCGTCAAGTTCTTTACGGACCCCATGGACAATGCGAGTTCATCTTCGGCTGCCGACCGAGATCAGGCAAGATCGTAGCGATCAAGGTTCATCACCTTGGTCCACGCAGCCACAAAGTCTTTCACAAACGCCTCCTTCGAGTCGTCACATGCATAGACTTCCGCGACGGCTCGGAGTTGGGAGTTCGAACCGAAGAGCAGGTCGACCCGGGTGCCGGTCCACTTGAGCTCATTCGTCGCGCGGTCGCGCCCCTCGAACACGCCTTCGGATGCAGAGGACGCCTGCCACGTCGTGTTCATGTTGAGCAGGTTGAGGAAGAAATCATTGGTCAGCGTTTCGGGTTGCTTGGTGAATACGCCGTGTTCCGACTGTCCGACATTGGCATTCAAGGCGCGCATGCCGCCCACGAGAACCGTCATCTCGGGACCGGTCAAAGTCAGCAATTGCGCCCGATCCACCAGCAGTTCCTCAGCCGATCTCAGATGTCCGCTTCGGAGATAGTTGCGGAACCCGTCTGCGGTCGGTTCAAGCACCGCAAATGAGTCGACGTCGGTCTGGTCCTGCGAAGCGTCCGTCCGCCCGGGCGTGAAAGGAACCGTCGCGTCGTGTCCGGCCTTCTTCGCTGCCGCCTCGACGGCTACGCAACCGCCCAGAACGATCAGGTCAGCGAGCGAGACCTGCTTCCCGCCGGACTGCGAACTGTTGAACTCCTTCTGGATCTGCTCGAACTTCTGAAGAACCTTCGCCAGTTGAGCCGGCTGGTTGACTTCCCAATCCTTCTGCGGCGCGAGGCGAATACGGGCCCCGTTCGCCCCACCGCGCTTGTCAGAGCCGCGGAACGTCGCCGCCGACGCCCAGGCGGTCGAGACGAGATGGGAGATGGACAGTCCGGATGCGAGGATCTTCGCTTTCAGAGCAGTAATGTCCTGCGCCCCGACCAATTCATGATTCACATCGGGAACGGGGTCCTGCCACAGCAGGGGCTCATTGGGAACCAACGGGCCAAGATACCGCGCGCGAGGCCCCATGTCGCGATGCGTCAACTTGTACCAGGCCTTGGCGAACGCGTCGGCTAACTCATGCGGATTCTCATGGAAGCGCTTCGAAATTGGCGCATAGATCGGGTCCACCTTGAGCGCGAGGTCCGAAGTGAGCATCATCGGGGCGTGCCGCTTCGACGGATCGTGGGCATCAGGCACGGTGTCGGCTGCGGACGTGTCCCTGGGAGTCCACTGGAACGCACCGGCAGGGCTCTTCACCAGATCCCACTCAAAACGGAACAGGTTATCCAGGTAGTTGTTGTCCCACTTCACTGGGTTGGTGGTCCATGCACCCTCCAACCCGCTGCTGATAGTATGGACGCCTTTGCCGCTGCCGAAGCTGCTTTTCCAGCCGAGGCCTTGCTCCTCGATGCTAGCGCCCTCGGGTTCGGGGCCGACATATTGGCCCGGATCGGCAGCGCCGTGGCTTTTGCCGAACGTATGCCCACCTGCGATGAGCGCAACGGTCTCCTCATCATTCATCGCCATGCGAGCGAAAGTTTCGCGAATATCCCTCGCCGAAGCGACCGGATCCGGCTTGCCATTTGGCCCTTCTGGATTCACGTAGATCAGACCCATCTGAACAGCGGCGAGAGGCTTCTCGAGCTCACGGTCGCCGCTATAGCGCTGGTCCGCCAGCCACTTGCCCTCAGCCCCCCAGTAAATGTCCTCTTCGGGCTCCCAGACGTCCTCGCGCCCGCCGCCGAACCCTAACGTCTTGAACCCCATCGATTCGAGGGCACAGTTACCAGCGAGAATCATCAGGTCGGCCCACGAGATTTTCCGGCCGTATTTCTGCTTGATCGGCCAAAGCAACCGGCGCGCCTTGTCGAGGCTCACGTTGTCCGGCCAGCTATTGAGGGGCGCAAAGCGTTGTGTGCCGGAGGATGCACCGCCGCGGCCGTCGCCGATGCGGTAGGTGCCTGCGCTGTGCCACGCCATCCGAATGAAGAACGGCCCATAGTGGCCATAGTCGGCCGGCCACCACTCCTGCGACGCCGTCATCAACGCATGGAGATCCCTGATTACGGCAGCCAGATCGAGGCTCTTAAATTCCTTGGCGTAGTTGAATGCTTTGCCCATCGGATTGGGCAAAGGGGAGTTCTGGTGGAGAACATGCAGGTTCAGCTGATTCGGCCACCAGTCTCGATTCACCCTGGCCAGAACGGTCGTGTGTCCGTGATCCCCGTCCGCTACCGGGCACTTGTTTTCAGTTGACATGTTTCCTCCTTCCGCAGTCTGCAATTTACGACGATGCTCCGCCGATCGCGCTTTCGGCACCTAGGGAACCGCTGCACAAGGCACTGGTGTCACCCTGAGCGAAGCGCATGGGTCCCGGATCCGGGATTCTTCGCTGCGCTCAGAATGACAACCTTGTGCAGAGGTTCCCTAGCGCATCGTACGAACTCATCTCGCCGCCGAGCTGAATAGCTGACCGCCATTGTGCGCCTAACAGCCGGAGCTCCCGCATGGATCGCCAGACCGGTTCTACCCAGAAAAAAATCGTCACCAGCGTTGATATAGAGAGAGAAGGGATGGCGACTAGTGGGTGAACCACAGGTCCCGCCGAGAACTGATCATAGAGGACGACTGCTACTATATGTGATTCGCAATTGTCAATCGTCCTAAAGGTGCTCGCCGCTTCCGTCGAACATCCTGCTGGCGGGCGGACTGCTCGGCGCTTCGGTCGCGCGTCCCTCGCCACTGCGCACCCTTCGATCGCGCAGCCATTGCAGGACGCAGTCCCCGAGCTCGCGGCTGACGATCGCCGAGTGCTGTCCGGGAGGGCGTTCGCACTTGTGCCGCAGGTCGCTGGCCAATAGCCGAACGCTGTCGAGCTCGAGGGATCGCTCAAAGATACTGGTGACTAGAATGGATTCTGCGAATCCAGTCCCAGAGAGATGCGACCCAGTTGCTCCGTGATACGGTCGACGTGCCCGTTGATATGCAGGGGCATAGCCTGAAAATCACGATAGCGGCGCTCGAAGACGGTACCCTCGCGTAGTCCGTTGCCGCCGAGCACGCGAAGAATGAGCCGCATCGCATCGTCGCACAACAAAACGGCTTGCATTCCGGCCGAGGTTTGCCGGAAATAATCTCCTTCAGTCGGTACGACGCGGGCCGCGATTCGCGCGTCGGTCTCCGCCATCGCGGCGTACACGGTATCCGTCGCCGCATTGATGAGGGCTCGGGCGCGGCCGAGGTTCACGTGAATTGTGGGTTTCTCGACCATTTTAGTCCCAAAGATCGCGATCCGATCCCTGATGTTCTGCGCAGTATCGTCGAGCGACGCCTGGGCCACACCCGTCGCCATCGCGCCCAGCCACATCACGGAGAGCGCAACCCAGTCTTCGCGATAGCGGTGATGAATCATCGGATAGTCATGCCGCCGGTAAAGCGCGCGGTACTTTGCAGGCGCAGGCACAACACGTTCGCGTGGAACGTCAACGCCATCGTAGTGGATATGATCGGTGGCCGACGCGCGGAGCGCACTTCCGTCCCACGTTTCTCTGATCCTCACCTTCTGGTGCCGGAGATCGACGAGCGTGAACTGGGGCACTTTGACGCCGTCCTGGACAAAAACAACGCCGGCCCATTCCGAATATCGACCGCCGGAACCGAATGCAGCTACACCGGACAAGATGGTGTTGCCGCCGTCATCGACTGCCGTCACCTCGGACGACGCGCCAGCAGGAAAGCAGACCCATTCGCGGTGCGAAACAATATCGGCCAATAAGGGCGCATTCGCCGGGCCAAGAATTCCGGCAAAATGATGAAAGACACACAGATGATTCCACAAGCACCACGCCGTCGAGCCGCAACGCGCTGCGATCGCGCGAAGCTCATTCGCGATCGCGACGATTGATTCCTCGAGGCCCGAAAGCTCGCGGCTCGCCGACATCCGCATGATGTCGTTCCGCTTGATTGACGTAATGACGCCCGCCGCGACCGAGCGTGTTCGATCGGCCTCTGAGGCCTGTGCCGCGATGTCGCCGAGGAGCGGCGCAATGTACTTCGCCTCCCCATAAATCCGCCCAGTAGTGGTGAAGCTGTGATCGTCGCCAGGCATCGTTAATCCTCCGCTCGATCTGGGCCGCCTCGAAGCGCGCGGGCAGGCCCCCATAAAGTTCGCCCTTCAAGTTGGCGAAACCTCGCCATGGGACACTGCCGCGCTATCTGTTCCGCGTCAGCGACGCCCCGCAATTATTCAGTTTGGTTCGGCGCGGCCGCACTTGCGCTAAAGGCCAACGTCAGGGATGTGGCAAAGCCTTGATTACGTCATCAGCCTTGCAAACCGTCGTAAGCATTCCGAGTACGCCGCCTAGCGCCGCGCGGTGACCTTCCTCCGAAAACGTCGCACAGCAGTCATCAGGAATCACAACATAGTATCCGCGATCCACGCCGTCGCGGGCGGTTCCCTCGACCACTCCATCGGTGGCGATTCCCGTGAGCACCAGATGAGTAATGCCTTGAGCCGAAAGAATCGCTTCGAGGGGGCTCGCATAGAACGAACTGACCCGAGTCTTGGTGATCACAACATCGGTGGGTTCGGGTGAAAGGACCTGGTGAATTTCCGCGCCCCAGGTACCGTCCTGCAAAATCTCATTCGTTTTCATCGACGCCAGAATCGGCGTATTCCGCGGTGCGTCGAGGTAGTCCGGACGATACGCATGCCGCACGTGAATGATCGGAATTTTTGCGCTCCGTCCCGCAGTGGCGAGCCGCGCGATGGTGCCGAGTACATTGCGCTCCTTGATCAGTTTGGCCATCGTGCCGCCGCTCATCGCGGCCATTTTGCCATTCTCGTGAACGATATCGTTCTGGCAGTCCATTATGAGGATTGCGGTCTTGCTCTTCGGCAGGATCAGCGTTGCCATGGTTGAACCTCACGGTTGAGTTTGTTCACTCGTAACTCCTATAGACCCGATATCGCAATCGGCCGGAGCGCGCCGCGCGACCGATCGCCTCGAGTGCCGCTTTTCGGCTCGATCGAAGTTGCAGCCGTGTCAAACAGTGCCGTCCGGAAGCGCTCTTTATGCGTCATTAAGATGCGAAATTGGCGCAGTCGGATCGTGATCTTGCATTATGAGTCCTCGAAGAATAGATCGTATCCGGGCACTCTATGTCAGGTTCATGGAAAAGTCTTGGGGTAACGGTCGCGATTCTTGCCTTGGTGGCGATCGCATCGTTTACGCCGCGGCTCCGGCTTCCTCATGATAGCCCGCGGTGGAATCCAAATCAGCAAATCAGTTTGCACAACAGCCATCGGTTCGTCGATGACGCATCGGCGGATCAGGAAATTACCGCCTGCCCTGAATGTCCAACATCAACCTTTACATCGATCGCGCTTAATCTGACGCTACAGACTCTCCACTCGAATAGTATTTCAAGATTCCCGGCATACCGGGAATCACAGCTTTCCTGGCCTCTAAGGCGATTACCTTCTTCCTCCGATAGCGAAGAACCGCAGATCTGACCATACCCTTCGTTCGTGATCCGAGTCTCGTGGGCATCGCCGCAATCACGAGTCCGGGTTCCGTGTTTGCGCCTCGCGTGGCCTAACCGTCGCGCTTTCGGTAAAGGGTTTGTTCAATGCCGAGTTTTTCACTGCGCAATCCGTACACGATCATAGTCGGAGCGCTGGTAATCGTAATCCTGGGAGTGACGGCGTTCATGCGGATGCCGGTGGACGTCTTCCCGAGCATCAAGATCCCGGCGGTGGTGGTGGCGACGTTTTATCAGGGGATGCCGCCGCTGGACATGGAGGACAACATCACGTTCCGCTACGAGCGGTTCTTCACGCTGGGCAGCAATATCGAACACGTGGAGTCGCGTTCGCTGTCGGGGGTGAGCATCATCAAGGTGTTCTTTCAGCCCGGCACGGATATCGAGGCGGCGGCGGCGCAGATGGGCACGCTGGCGATGGCCGACCTGGGGATAATGCCGCCGGGGACGTTGCCGCCGCTGGTGCTGCAGTACGACGCGTCATCCTTGCCGGTGGTGTTGGTGACGGTCGAGGGCCAGGGTTTTGGCGAGACCCAACTGGAAGATCAGGCGCGCTATAACATCCGCAACCAACTCGCCACGGTGCCTGGAGCGTCGGTGCCGATCCCGTTCGGCGGGAAATTCCGCCAGGTGATGGCCTATGCCAGACCGCAGGCCTTGCAGGCGCGCGGACTATCGCTGATGGATGTGGTCCATGCCCTCGACCAATCCAATCTCATACTGCCGGCCGGCGACGTAAAGCTCGGCGCCAAGGATTACTACATCTATTCCAACAGTATGATCCCAACGGTCAGCGATATCGGGTCAGTTCCGGTAAAAGTAGGCCGAGGTCAGGCACCTGTACTGGTGCAAGATGTAGCTAATGTCGATGATTCGTCGCAAATTCAATACAACAAGGTTCTGATCAACGGACAGCCGTCAGTATATATCCCGGTGCTGCGGCAGGTCGGCGCCAATACCATCTCGGTGGTGGACGGCGTCAAGAACCTGCTGCCCAAGGTCTTCGGCCTGCCGCCCGGGATGAAGCTCAAAACCATTTTCGACCAATCAACTTACATCAGGCAGGCCGTCGACAGCCTGGAGCATGAGGCGGTGTCCGGCTCGGTCCTGGCTTCGCTGATGATACTTATCTTTCTGGGCAGCTTCCGCTCGACCCTGGCGATTTTCCTTTCGATTCCGCTCTCGATTCTCGCCGGCGCCTTCGGCCTCTACCTGAACGGATCGACCATCAACATCATGACCCTCGGCGGATTCGCCCTGGCGATTGGCCGCCTCGTCGATAATTCAGTGATCGTGCTGGAGAATATCAATCGCCATCTCGCCGAGGGTGAAGAGCCGGCCATTGCGGTTCGCCAGGGTGCCGACGAAGTAGCCCTGTCAGTTCTCGCGATCACCCTTACGACCTGCATCGTTTTCTTTCCGGTGATGTTTCTGTTCGGAGTCGCGAAGTATCTATTCAGCGCCCTGGCACTGGCAGTAGTGCTCTCGATGACGGCGTCCTACCTGGTGGCGATGAGTGTAATTCCAATCTTTTGCGCACGCTTTCTAACCACGGCGGACGCAAAAGCAGCGGAACACCGCGAAGGAAACGGTCCCCTGGCGGTATTCGACCGCGCGTACGAGCGGTTCGCGGCGAGGTATGAACGTCTTCTCGAAGTTGCTCTGGATCGCAAATTCCTGGTTATCGCCGCCGTAAGCGGACTCTTCGTTGCCAGCATGGCAATGTTCCCTTTGCTGGGGAGCGAACTCTTTCCCGAGACGGATGCGGGAACGTTCACGATCAATTTCCGCGCTCCCGCGGGCACTCGCATCGAACTCACTACCGAGGTGGCGCGAAAAATCGAAGCGTTGGTCCGCAAGACGATTCCCCCGAGTGACCTGAACATGGTCATATCGAATATCGGTTTGGCGCCGAGCATTTCAGCCATATACTCGCCCAACGCGGCCGAGGATTCCGGATTTCTCGAAGTGGAGCTCAAAGACGGACACAAGAAACCGACTGCCTATTATGTAAACCAGCTTAAGCGATTGGTGCCCGAACGGCTTCCCGAAATTCGCACGCTGTTTTCGTCTGGCAGCATCATTGATGCTGTACTCAATTTCGGCATGATGGCGCCGATCGATGTGCAGTTCACCGGCAGCCGCTTTGACGATCTGTATCGGGTGGCTAATGAGTCCCGAGAAACTATCGGCGGCCTTCCGGATGTATCCCAGACATTTTTGTTGCAGGAATCCGAGTATCCCACGCTCGACATCAAGGTGGACAGAATCAAGGCGGCGCGGCTCGGACTCACGCAGAAAGACGTGGTGTCGGACGTAATCACCGCATTGAATTCGAATATGTATATTGCTCCATCGATCTGGATCGACCGGAAGAACAGCAATGACTATTTTCTGACTGTCCAGTATCAACGATCAGGCACGGGCTTCGACTCCACGGAAACTCTAAAGGACATTCCCGTCCACAGCTACATGAAGGAAACAGGACATGCGCAAAGCCTGCTTCTGCGAGATGTAGCGTCAGTCGTTCCGGAATACCATCCTTCAGAAGCTGACCATTATAATATCCAGCGGGCCGTGGATCTGCTGGTTTCTCCCAGCGGCCAGGACCTCGGCGGTACGCAGGATAAAATCGAGAAGATGCTGGATAAGATCGCCCTGCCCAAGGGGGTGACGATCAACTACCGCGGGTCGGTCGCGGCAATGCACGCGTCGTTTTCCAGCTTCGGGTTCGGCTTGTCGCTGGCGGTATTGCTGCTTTATCTCGTGATGGTCGCGCAATTCAAGTCGTTTGTGGACCCGGTGATAATAATGTTCGCGGTTCCAATGGGCCTCATCGGTGTGGTCTGGACGCTGTGGGGCACAAATACCACGCTCAACATCGAATCATTCATGGGCATCATAGTTATGGTTGGCATCGTGGTGTCAAATTCGATTCTGCTAGTCGACTTCGCGAACGAACGCCGCAAGCAGGGCCATCCCCTGCGGCGTGCGGTAATCGAATCAGCGCGGATTCGCATGCGCCCCATTCTAATGACGGCCCTGGCCACTGTGGCCGGACTTGCGCCTATAGCACTCAAGCTGGGTGAAGGTTCGGAAGCGTCAGCCCCGTTGGCGCGCGCCGCGGTTGGCGGCCTGACTGCTTCGACAATACTTACTCTGATTCTGGTGCCGTGCGTATACGAATTGTTTTACTCGCGGATGGAGCAGTCAAAGGAATGAAGTGCATATCAGTTTTGCGCACTTGAGAGAGGTATAAAGATGCCGAGTTTTTCACTGCGCAATCCGTACACGATCATAGTCGGAGCGCTGGTAATCGTAATCCTGGGAGTGACGGCGTTCATGCGGATGCCGGTGGACGTCTTCCCGAGCATCAAGATCCCGGCGGTGGTGGTGGCGACGTTTTATCAGGGGATGCCGCCGCTGGACATGGAGGACAACATCACGTTCCGCTACGAGCGGTTCTTCACGCTGGGCAGCAATATCGAACACGTGGAGTCGCGTTCGCTGTCGGGGGTGAGCATCATCAAGGTGTTCTTTCAGCCCGGCACGGATATCGAGGCGGCGGCGGCGCAGATGGGCACGCTGGCGATGGCCGACCTGGGGATAATGCCGCCGGGGACGTTGCCGCCGCTGGTGCTGCAGTACGACGCGTCATCCTTGCCGGTGGTGTTGGTGACGGTCGAGGGCCAGGGTTTTGGCGAGACCCAACTGGAAGATCAGGCGCGCTATAACATCCGCAACCAACTCGCCACGGTGCCTGGAGCGTCGGTGCCGATCCCGTTCGGCGGGAAATTCCGCCAGGTGATGGCCTATGCCAGACCGCAGGCCTTGCAGGCGCGCGGACTATCGCTGATGGATGTGGTCCATGCCCTCGACCAATCCAATCTCATACTGCCGGCCGGCGACGTAAAGCTCGGCGCCAAGGATTACTACATCTATTCCAACAGTATGATCCCAACGGTCAGCGATATCGGGTCAGTTCCGGTAAAAGTAGGCCGAGGTCAGGCACCTGTACTGGTGCAAGATGTAGCTAATGTCGATGATTCGTCGCAAATTCAATACAACAAGGTTCTGATCAACGGACAGCCGTCAGTATATATCCCGGTGCTGCGGCAGGTCGGCGCCAATACCATCTCGGTGGTGGACGGCGTCAAGAACCTGCTGCCCAAGGTCTTCGGCCTGCCGCCCGGGATGAAGCTCAAAACCATTTTCGACCAATCAACTTACATCAGGCAGGCCGTCGACAGCCTGGAGCATGAGGCGGTGTCCGGCTCGGTCCTGGCTTCGCTGATGATACTTATCTTTCTGGGCAGCTTCCGCTCGACCCTGGCGATTTTCCTTTCGATTCCGCTCTCGATTCTCGCCGGCGCCTTCGGCCTCTACCTGAACGGATCGACCATCAACATCATGACCCTCGGCGGATTCGCCCTGGCGATTGGCCGCCTCGTCGATAATTCAGTGATCGTGCTGGAGAATATCAATCGCCATCTCGCCGAGGGTGAAGAGCCGGCCATTGCGGTTCGCCAGGGTGCCGACGAAGTAGCCCTGTCAGTTCTCGCGATCACCCTTACGACCTGCATCGTTTTCTTTCCGGTGATGTTTCTGTTCGGAGTCGCGAAGTATCTATTCAGCGCTCTGGCGCTGGCGGTGGTTCTGTCGATCGGAGCCTCGTACCTGATCGCCATGACGGTGATCCCAATATATTGTGCGCGCTTTCTTACCGCCGAAGAGGCCCGTTCGGTGGAAGCTGGCGGCGGCCTTTTCGCGGGCTTTCGTCGCGGTTATGACAATTTCTCTCATCACTACGAAAGATGGCTAAGCTTCGCGCTCGACCACAAATTGCCGGTAATCGCGGGAGTAACTGTGTTGTTCGTGGTTTCCCTGGCAATGTACCCATTGCTTGGGACTGAACTCTTTCCGCAAACCGACGCAGGCGCGTTCACGATCAATTTTCGCGCTCCGGCCGGTACGCGCATCGAGCGAACGACCGACCTGGCGCGCAGTATTGAGGCGGTCATCAAGCGTACGATTCCGCCAGGCGATCTCGACATGGTGGTATCCAACATCGGCCTCGCCCCGAGCATCTCGGCAATCTATTCTCCGAACGCAGCCGAAGATTCGGGCTTTATCCAGGTTGAGCTCAAGCCTAATCACAAGGACCCTACCAGCTCCTACGTGGCTAAGCTCAGGCAACTGCTGCCGATCGAACTGCCGGAAGCACGCACACTTTTCTCGTCGGGCAGCATCGTGGATGCGGTGCTCAATTTCGGCATGATGGCGCCGATCGATGTGCAGTTCGCAGGCAGCCAATTTGCGCACCTGTACGAGGCTGCCGGCGACGCACAAAAGGTACTTCAAGGTCTTCCGCAGGTGTCCCAGACCTTTATCCAGCAGGAATCCCAGTACCCAACGCTGAATATCAATGTTGACCGGGTCAGGTCGGCTCGGCTTGGTATCAATCAAAAGAATGTTATCGCCAACGTGATTACCGCGCTGAATTCCAATCTCTACATAAAACCATCGATCTGGATCGATCGTGCGAACAGTAACGATTACTTCTTAACTGTGCAGTACGCCGCGGCGGACAAAGGTTTTAATTCCCTCGAAACGCTCAAGAATATTCCGGTTAAAAGCAGTCCGAAAGCGACCGGCCACGCGCAGAGCCTGCTGCTGCGCGATGTCGCGTCGATCGTTCCGGAATATCATCCTTCCGAGGCGGACCATTACAACATTCAGCGTGTGGTTGACCTCCTGGTATCACCCAGCGGCGCCAATCTGGGCGGCACGCAGACTGCCATCGAGAACGCGCTTAATCCTCTGAAAGTACCTAAGGGCGTGGTGATTAACTATCGAGGCTCGATAGCCGCGATGCGTTCGTCGTTCGCCAGCATGGACTTCGGCTTGTTCATCGCCGTGGTCCTGGTTTACCTGGTCATGGTCGCACAGTTTCGCTCCTTTCTCGACCCTCTGATCGTGATGTTTGCGGTGCCGATGGGCCTTATTGGCGTGATCTGGATTCTCTGGGCGACAGGCACGACGCTCAATATCGAATCCTTCATGGGCATTATCTATATGGTCGGGATCGCGGTGTCGAACGCGATCCTTTTGGTTGACTTCGCAAATGAGCGGGTGCGGCTGGGCGACGAATTGCGCAAGGCAGTTACGGATTCAGCGCGAATCCGCATGAGACCAATACTAATTACGGCGCTGGCCACGGTGGTTGGCTTGTTACCAATCGCACTGACATCGGAGGCTTCGGCGCCGCTCGCGCGTGCCGCGATCGGCGGATTGGCCGCGTCTACAATCTTGGCGCTTGTACTGGTTCCGTGCATGTACGAGCTGTTTTATTCAAGTGGGCAGAGTGAGGTCGGACAGTGAGTGCGATGAAGTCATGGCGGTTGATGATAATCGTGGCGATGCTGACGATGGCGTGGGCATGCGGGAAGCCTGCCGGTCAGGCAACCCCCGTGGTGAGCACGCCAATCGTTAAGGTTATACGTCCGCAGCGCAGCGACATGGTGCGAACCATCGATTTACCGGGCGACCTGGTAGGATTTTATGAAGCCGCACTGCACACCAAGGTTACTGGATATCTTCAATCTATCAGCGTCGATAAGGGAGACTGGGTGAAGAAAGGCCAGGTGCTGGCGCAGATTGAAGTACCAGAGCTCCATTCGAATCTTGCGCGCGCCCAAGCGAGTCTCAAAATCGCCGAAATTACATACGACAGACTCAAGCGCGTCCAGCAGTCAGATCCTCGATTGGTGTCGCAGGAAGACGTGGATATGGCTTTTGCCAAATATGAGGAATCGCAGGCCGGAGCGCGAACGCTGCAGACAATGATTGAGTACACACAGGTCGTCGCCCCTTTTTCTGGCGTGATCACCGGTCGTTTCGCCGATCCAGGTGCTTTGATTCGTGCCGGTGGCGGAGACATCGGTGTCGACGAGACCTCCGGTCTGATATCGCCAGGAGCCACTGAGGGAGCGGGGGGTCACCGCAGCGGAGGCGGCCCGATCCTTACAATCGCGGACATCGATCAGTTGAGGGTCTATATCTACGTTCCGGAGAATGCGTATCCACTGATTCGGAAGGGGACGCCGGCGGTGCTGCATTTCGACGAATTCCCAAATCGCGTCTTCACCGGCAAAGTGGCGCGGTTCGCCAATTCATTGGATTTGGCCACTCGTACGATGTTGACTGAGGTAGACATAGATAATCCAGGCCGTGTGCTTTATCCGCGAAGTTACGCACACGTCACGCTCGACTTGATCCGTCATAGTGACGCGCTGAATATACCGAGCTCCGCGATTCAGGGCCACGGCGATACGGCTCGCGTTCTGGTTGTCAAGGAGGGCCACCTCGCGGAGGTTCCGGTGTCTACCGGACTTAGTGACGGAGATCGCGTGGAAATCATGTCTGGGCTGACCGATAAGTCACTGGTTGTCGGGACTTACAGCAGTGCGCTTACCCTTGGGGAAGGAGTGCGTTTCCGTTTGCCAGACGCCGCCCATGAAGCGGGCTCACCACCGGATAGCGACGGGTCGAGCCGGATTACCGAAAAGTCTCCCATCCCGAATACCTAGAATCCTCGGAGAAGATTTATGAAGGTCAGGCGGACTCTCGAAATATTGTTCTGCATATCAATCATTACTTACGGTTCTGCAGGCCTCGCAGAGACCAGCACTCTTTCGTTAAACCAGAACACCAATGTCCCGTCGGCAACAGCACCACTGCCTGCCGTGAGATCGCCGGGGTCATCGGCCGTGATCACGAACCCTGCATTCCAGCAGGTGCCGGGAGTCCCGATAGATACTTCGGTGCCCTTCGCATCCGGTACTCAGTTGACGCTCAAAGAGGCAATCTCGGTCGCACTTGAGTATCATCCAAGAATCAAGGAGGCCGCCGAGGACGTCAATGCATCAGTCGCTCGGGTCGGCGAAGCCCGTTCGTATCTTGGTCCTCAAGCTATGATCCTCGGAGAGGATATTGGCAGTACCAATAATGGGATCGGCAACACCAGCTATTACGATTATGCGGGTGCTTTTCCGCGGATGACAGGACGCAACCATAATCTACCAGGCAATGATTTCGCCCAGAGCGCAAATACCGCGAACAACTACATGGGCGGGCTCGCGGTGTCGCAGTTTCTTTTCGATTTTGGCCGGCGGCACGGGTATGTCTCCCAGCGCCGGTATGAAGCCGCATCAGTATTGGCGGCCGATCAGTTAGCTAAGCTCGATCTGATCTATGAGGTTTCGCAGCGCTACTTTGGGGTGCTTCAGGCTAAGCAATTGATAAAAGTATACGAAAAAGCGCTGGAGCAGCGCCAGTTTCACCTCCACGAGGCGGAGGTCAAGGCCAATGCCGGACTTCGCCCTCAACTTGATGTCTACGTTACCCAGGCTGAAGTCGAACGTGCGCAACTGCATCTGGTCGATGCTCGCAACGAATATGGCGACGCAAAAGTCGCATTGAACAACGCTTTAGGGTTGGGTGCTCGAGCACCCGATTACCATCTCGCGGACGTTCTCACATACTCGTCCGTGAACGAAGCGGAGCAGCCTCTGCTTCAATTAGCGCTGAGGCAGCGGCCGGATCTGCTCGACCTCGAAAATCAGGCGAAGGCTCTGGGCGCGGAAATAGTCCAATACAATAGCGATAACTATCCTACTGTTAATGCATTAGGCGGATATTCGGCGATGGGGACCGGCCTGCCAGCCGCGAACAATTTCAATATTGGCGTTATGATCACGTGGCCAATCTTCAACAGCTTTCTGACCACTGATCAAATCGCCGAGGCGAAGGCGCGCCAACGTTCCGCGCAGTACGCGATCGAAGATTTGCAGCAACGAATCATTCTTCAGGTCCAGACCACATTTCTGGATTGGCAGGCTTCTCTGGATCGCATCAGACGCGCACAGAAAACTTTGGCGGCTTCAAGCGCCGAACTCGAGCTCGCCGAAAAGCGCTACGAGGCCGGCCTGACCAATATCGTGGAATTGGAAGACGCCCAGCGTCACTTCACCGCTGACGATGCGGCTTACGCGAGTGCATTGTACCAATGGTCAGTGGCAAAAGCTGCAGTCGATGAGGCTACCGGCCGTGCTCTATCGAAGGTCTAGACGGTGACGATTGGCGGCAAGGGACCATGCGCGACGGTCGGCGCAAGCCGCTGACGCTTGACCGAAGTGTCCGGAGGCGGGATGACAAATCTTGATAGTAGTTGAAAATGGTTATTTGCGAATCCACAACGCGCCGCGCGCCGCGGAATACGTCGGGGACCGCTCGAATGACTGAACCGCCAAGCGTGAAACATCAAGCGTAAAGCTTTCGCTCCAGCGAAACGATTCCCTGGATTGTCTGACTCGAAGTCAGATCGAGGCCAACTGCATTGGCCACATATCGCAAGGGAGCGAAGATGATCGAGAAGTGCGTATGAACGAGAAGGGGCGACAGCGTATCGTGCATCGTACTTGCCGGGTGCCGCTCATGATCCCCGGCGGTAAGGAGTGGGTGGAGTTACGGCGCATTTCGTACTTGTGTGCACACTTCGGTAATCATCTATTGACCGAATCCTATGCTAAAACCAAGGGACTGGGTGGCCTGCATCCATATACGGACTATCGAACGATGCTGTCGTCGGCAGTTCGCGACGCAGTCAGTAGCGAATGCATAGGAATATGGCGCAGACTTGGAAAGCGAATCCTGAAAGGCGAAGAAACGTTGGCGCGCTTTTCGGCCAATCGAGCGCTCGTGATCCGCGGTCAAGGCGTGATTCTGGAACGCCTGCGGGACAATAAGCTCGTCCTGAAGGTTCGATTGCATCCGGCTCGTAACGCTATGGCGACCGTGTTTCCAGTCTGGATGCCGGCTGTTGATAGGGATATATGGCTGTCGAAAGTAGTCAACAACCTCGAAACCGGAAATTATCGATTGACCAGGCTGGCGGTGGTATTTGAACGGCCCGGCCGGAAGGTTGTCGCTTTCGTCTCGTATAGCAAGTCGATGGAGGCGCCCGCCCTGAGCGGCGGCGAGGCCTTCCTTGAATGCTCCAGCGACGATTGCCATGTCCGAAGTGGCGACCAGAGGCTCGCGCTAAATGACGCGATCCATCGCCTCGCCGTCATGAAGGCGCACTTCGCCGGAATTCATACCCGCCTTAGAAAGCATCTCGGCAAGCCGGGACGGCGTCGCACGCTTCGCATCTCGCTTTTGAAGGCAGGTAGCTTCGAAGAATGGGCTCAGGGGCCGCTGCATCAGCTATCACACCAAATAGTGGAATGGAGTCTGAAGCATCAAGTGACCGTACTTCGGGTGATTATCAGGGAACCGGCGCAACTGCCCTGGGCACGTTTGGAGGCATTGATCAGCTACAAGGCGGAAGAGGCCGGAATTCAAATGATCAAGGCCGCCAGGAACGAGTCCAACAGTTCTTACGAATGGGAGCGCGGTGCGGCGAATCGATCGCTCGACGCTATCAGGTGAGCGCGGACGGCATAAGTTTCAGGGAATCGAATGCAGGTTCATCATTATGTTGCATGGGAGTATTACCGTAAGTCAAAAAAGGTGATATCAAACTCTGTAGTTGTACAACGAATCGTAAAAGTACGTCCAATCGCGAGGACTGAATGCTAGGCTATACGAAGATACTCTGCGCTGTGGACTTCGACGAACATTTAATTACAACATTTCTTCTTGCCGCCGCCCTTGCCAAGGAGAATGACGCAACGCTTTATGTTCTTCACGTGGCCAGGGTGCCCGCCGCGGACATGGATGTGCCTGTGCCGTTCGCCGGAAATCCCAGATGGGAGCGTGACGCTCGGACCCGCCTCGAAGAGCTTGTTCGCCATCATGGGTCGGCAAACTTGCATACCGAGATATGTATTAAGAGCGGGTTGCCAGATGTCGATATCGTGAGAGAGGCGAATGATCGAGACGTCGATCTGATCGTAGTGGGGACACACGGACGAGCCGGGGTCCGTCATCTTTTGCTCGGAAGCGTCGCCGAGCAGGTTATCCGCGAGGCCAGGTGCCCAGTGCTAGTCATACGACCGGCGAAACCACGCGCAAAGCGTGCCGCCGAACCAACGTGAATAGGTAAGTATTGCGGGGCCGGAAGCACCTGCGGGTGCGGATTCTGGTCGGGGTTACGCCACTGTCAAGTTCCGTCGTACGGGAAGTGGCGCGCGGTTCATCCGCAATCGCAAGCGCGAACGACCGCAGTGAGTTAATTACCCGGAAACTCGCTCGGCTGAGGCGGGCATTTCTGCGAGCGCGGAGATCGCGCACCTGGCGCAACGATTCGGCATATCGGTTGCGGCCATGAAGAGTCCCAGCATGGCAACCACCGCATCCATGCCCAAGATGGCGCGCGATCGAATACCGCGCGGACAACTGAACCAATCCGATGCTCATTTATCGAAAAATTTCTCGCTACCTACGCTGGGTCAGCGAGGTGACGCTGCGCTAACGCGTCGCCCTCGCTGATCCCGTGGTCGCGGCAGGATGTCGGCCGCCGCCGCCGCCCCTATTAGTAACCCGTGCCGACGAGCATGACGGACTGCGGGCTATTTATCGCATTGTCGACGATCGTGAGTGAACCGCGCTGCGCCCCGGTCGCGGCCGGCGTGAACGTCACCGCGATCAGGCATTGCGCGGTCGGCCGGAGTGCGCGCCCGATCGTGCACGTGGTCATCGACGGAACGATCGCAAAGCCGCCGCTCCCTTCGACCGCCATCTGGCCAATCACCAGGGGAGCGCTGTTGCCGTATCGGTTCATCACCAGGATAGTGCGGAGCGCGCTGGTCGAGCCGACCGCCCGACTGCCGAAATTAGCCGAGGCCGGCGTGACAGTTGCCGGCCCCGTTGGGGCGGCCACTATGGGAGTGGGCGTCGGTGTTGCGGTCGACGTGGGCGTTGGAGTCGAAGTCGGCGTCGGCCTTGCGGTTGACGTGGGCGCCGGAATTGCCGTCGGCGTTGGAGTTGGACCCGGAGTGGGCGTTGCTGAGGGCGTGGGCGTAGGAGTTTGGATGGGGCCGGGCGGCGGATCCGGCACGCCGCAATAGGCCGGCAGGGAATCGTTGGGATTAGCCCACGTCGAGTGCGAATCCTGGGCAGAGCTACTTTGCCATCCGCCGAGATTTTGCGAACCAAACGCGGACGAAAACGAGAGACTATTGTAGGGATTGAACCAGACGTTGTAATCGGAATTCAGGCTCTGGACAAAGAGCATCCAAGAACTCGACAGGCTCGAGCTCAGCACCGCGGCCTGTGACGACGTACCCACCAGGTCGTTGCCGGTGTGTGTGAAGTATTGGGAGTAGAGCGCATAAGTCTGGCCGTTTTCGAAATTAACCACGTTACGCGGCGAATCGCTGCCGCCGATGAAGACTGCCGCCCGCGCATTGTTGTACGTCGTATTGTTAATCACGCTTACGCCGGTCGAATTAGCCATCTGGAAACCGTTGGAACCATTGTCAATGATGAGGCTGTTCTCGACACTGACCGGACCCTGGCTCGCTTCAACAAACATCCCGTTGGTTAGATTGCCGCAGAGCTGGTAGCCCTGAATCAAAATGTCGGCGTTGTCGGTATCGAACCAGACGCCGCCAGTCTGATTGTAGGCCGACACCGAATTCGAAAAAGTGGCCGCATGGATGCGCGTGACCTTGATGCCGTCGGCATCGAAGCCGACGAAGCCGCCCGCCGCCCCGCGCCAGTTGTTATTTGACGTCTGGTTATTGTCGTAGAGCAGATTCTTGATCATCGACAGCGCAACGCCATTCTCGCCGTTATGGTCGGCCAGGCTGTTGCGGATTGTGACGTTCCGCGCCGGATTTCCCGATACCGAAATGCCCAACCAATTATTGTATCTGAAGACGCAGCTGTCGACCAAAATATTCGATCCGCCCGAGAGCTTCACCGCTCCGTTGCCAACACCGTTAACCGCCGTGGAATCGTACTCGAAGGTCAGGCCGCGCAGTACCAGGTTGCTGATGCCGGTGGGCGTCCGCAGCAGTCCCGCGCGGGTCGCCACCTCGATCGTTGCGCTGGCCAGGTCGGTGCCTGATGGCGGCCAGATTGTGATTGTGCTGCCGTCAGCGATGTAGAACGTCCCGGCCTGAGGCAGCGGCAGCGACATCACCTGCTCAAGCGGTGTCCCGTTTATAATCACCATCTCGCGCCGGGTGACGATCGGCTGCAGCTGCGGCCATCGCGACGGCGAGGGCGCAGCGCCCCAGCTATAGGGCCACGGATGAGTGTACGTGCCGCCGCTCTGCGGCTGCCAGCCGCCGTTCCAAACGTCGGCACCGGAAATGATCGCAGTGCCTGGGTCAATCGCCTCGATAATCAGCGGAGCCGGATCCGAGGTGCTGAAGCCGTTCAGATCAATGCTTTCGCGGTAAATTCCCGGGCCAATCTCGAGTTTCGTGCCACTCGCGATGTTGTTCTGCGCTATCACGAGTGCCGCACTGATCGTCCGCAGCGGCTGTATCTGAGTGCCGGGATTGCTGTCGCTGGCAGCGGGATTCGACTGATCGACATAAACTACCGTACTCACTGCGCTTTCGTCGATTTGCGCGCCCGTGCCCTGGGCTCGCGCGGGCGTCGCAATAGTAGCGGCAACTAGCAACCCCGCCATCGCCGTCCAGAGAAGCCTGCTCTTGGTCAAGAATCGCCACCCTTCCACCGATGCTGGTGCGCCGTTTTTGCTGGTATGTACAAATTGATGCGTCATACCAATAGGAGCAATCCCGGTGCCTGATCTGAACCAAATTTATTGTAAACGACGACAAAGTGAGCGCCGCCAGACTCGAACCAAGCGCGGCTAACTTTCGCGACCGAGCAAGAGCCTTGATATGCGCTATTTATTCTTCGGAAAGCCTTGCGCTTTGAAAAATCGCGGAGACCATAGCCAAATCTGGCGTAACTTGCCTATTTGGGCAGAGTCGCCTCTTTGGTTCGCGGTCCATTTTGCAGCGAACGAAAATACACCAGCAATAGTACAACCCCTCTCCGTTCGCAGCAGAATCCGGGGCGAGGCCGTCCGCTGTTTCGCCACTGCAACTCAGGCGAGTTGCTGGTGCGCAACAGCACCGCGCTATTCCGCTGCGAGTCAATTGCCGGCAACGTCCGTATCGCGGCCGGTTGGCTGTATAACAAGTTCGAATTTGGTGACGACGGCGAGCTTGCAGGTTAGACGGTCAGCTCCGATTCCGTCGCCCTGGGTGAGCGAGCATCGGCTCGAGGCGATGAGTCGGCTCCTCAAGGATCGCCTTCTTCGTCAACACGTCGACGAAGGGATCTCGTTTCAGTCGGTTCATTCGCGCCGCCATGTTCTTGATATTGTACGATGAAGGATCGAGCGTCGAATGAAGCTCCGTCCATCTCATCGGTGCCGATACCGCCGCGCCCGGAACGGGACGCACCGAAAATGGCGCCGCGATCGTTTTGCCATGGCCGAGCTGCAAATAATCGATATACACTCGGCCCTGGCGGGATCCGGGATTTCGATTGATCGTAGCGATTTTAGGAATTCGATTTACGACCGTCTGGGCAACCAATTCAGAGAACATTTTTGCCTGCTCGTAAGTATATTTTGGCGCCAGTCCAACTACGACGTGAAGACCCATCTGGCCTGAGGTTTTCAGGCACGGTTCCAGCCCTACCTCGCGCAGGACGCGAGCCACCTCTTGCGCGACACGAAACGCAGCTCGTGTCGTCGAGCCCTTGGGATCGATGTCAAACAGCAGCCAATCGGGATGTTCCAGGCTCGTGACGCGTGAGGACCAGATGTGAATCGTAATCGCGGCTAAATTAGCCACATAGGCAATAGCCTCTTCGTTGTCCAAAATGAAATAGGCGATTTCCCTCTGCGAGTCTTCGGCATAAATCTTTGCCGTCCGGATCCAGGACGGTACGAAAGCCGGTGCGTCCTTCTGATAGAACATTTTGCCTTCGATACCATCTGGAAATCGCGTCAGCATCACCGGCCGATCCGCCAGATACGGCAGCATCCATTTTGCAATCAGTCGATAGTAAGCGACCAGATCGCCTTTGGTATATCCCTGCTCCGGCCAGAATACTTTTTCGGGATGCGTTACCGAGGCAACCGGCTTCTCAATCTTTCCGTTCCGTCCGGAAGTATCGAGTTCCTCGATACTGACAATCGGTTCCGTGGCGCGATTCGAAAGGCCGTTCGGACCTTCATATAGGCATTGGCGGGGATCGGCGTTTTCGGCGAGTTCCAGAAAGCTCGGCTGCCTTACGCCGCCGTGATCGGTCCACTCGCTGAACTTGATCTTGCCGACCAATTCCGGCCGTACGAAATGCGCATCTTTGGCCGGAGAAGGTTCATTGAATTGCGCTTTGCGAAACGGAGAATTCGATTGAGCGCGCTCCAGCAGCATCGCGTGAAGCTTGCGCAGCAAGTCGCGATTAAACCCGGTGCCGGCCTTGTCGGTAAAGCGCAATGCGCCGTCTTGCTCGTATTGTCCCAGGAGCAGCGCGCCGAAGTGGGTTCGCGTTCCTCCGGGATCTGTATATCCGCCGATTACGAAATTCCTGATGAGCGGGCATTTGATCTTGAGCCAATCCCCGCTACGGGCGCCGCGATACGGCGAACTGCGGAGTTTCGCGATCATTCCTTCCAGTTGATGTTCGGCGACCGCGTGATAAAAGTCGGTTCCACGCGCCACCACGTGGTCGCAGTAGCGTACCGGGCCATCGCCCATGATCAATTCGCTAAGCAGTTGCTTACGCTTCTCCAGGGGCAGGGTACGCGCGTCGTAGCGATCAAACGCCAGTATATCGAAGACAAAATAGCGGACCGGAACGGCGTAGCTGAGGCGCGCGATCCGGCGTTTGTCGTTTACATGCATTCGCGTCTGTAGAAGCTGAAAATCCGGACGCCCGTGGTCGTTGACGGCGACGACTTCTCCGTCGATGGCGAATCGATCGAAAGGATGGGCCTTCAGCGCCAAAACTACTTCGGGATATCGATTAGTAATGTCAGTCCCGCTGCGAGCGAACAGCTGGATTGCTCCCGCATCGCGAATAGCCAGTACTCTGACACCATCGTACTTGAGCTCGTATAGCCACTTGTCGCTGTCGAAGGGCTTGTCCCCGAGCTTGGCCAGCATCAGCGGAAAATCCGCCCGGCGCAGCGGCCTGGAGAATTCGCCGAGATGCTGCCGCGCGAGGTATGCCGCGGCTTTGCGCCCCGCGGCCGGAGCGTCGCGCAGCTCCTCGATCGTCAATCCGGACAGCACCGAACGTGGATGCGCCTCGAATACGTCGTCGGCGCGGGCGAATTCATCGCGCTTCTTGATCAGAAGCCAATTTTTCTCGTGCTCGGGATCTGCTCGGCGTGCTCCGGTCCGCACCAGCGTATAGGCGCCGTTCAGCTTGAATCCGCGCAGCACTATATCGAGCTTGCCCGCGCGGATTGCGTCAGCGGCGTTCCCATGAAAATCCTGCGCGCTCCACTCGCCGCGATCCCATACGATGACCGCGCCGGCGCCATAGTTACCTTCGGGAATCACACCTTCGAAATCGCCGTATTCCAGCGGATGATCTTCGACCGCGACTGCCAGGTGCTTGTCAGCGGGATTTAGCGAAGGGCCTTTCGGCACTGCCCACGAACGCAAAACTCCTTCCATCTCGAGCCGGAAATCATAGTGCAAACGGCGCGCGGCGTGCTTTTGCACGACGAAGATTCCGCGCGTCTGCGAGCTATGCGCTGAGACCGCGCCGCCGAACGGTTCGGGCGTGCGATCGGCGCTCCGTTTACTGCGGTATTTGCCTAGAGGCATCGACGATGCGGTTCGCGATGCCGAAATGCTTCCAACCCGGACCCATGCCCATCAGGCGTGGCGCATACTGGCGCGCGAGGGTGGCGGCGTCAGCGGGTGAGACGCGCGCGCGGCGCCCGCCGCGATCCGTGAGCAACTTTGCGCTCCGCAGGCTCGGCGCCTTCTTCATCTTCCTTGCGATCGGCGCCGATCGAGACGCCCCGTTTCTTAAGCGATTCCTTTAGCGCGCTCATCAGATCGATCACCTGGCCCTTGCGCACCTCGGGTGTGGACTCGGTAATTTCATGGCCGGCCATCTTCTGCGTGGCCGCTTCGATTACGCGCTCGCGGTAAGTATCTTTGTATTTTTCCGGAGTGAACTTTTTTTCCGTCAGATCCGCGAGCAGGCGTTTTGCGAGGTTCAGTTCCGAGTCCTTGACCGGCGCATCCGCGCCATGATCGATTTCCTTGAACGATCGAACTTCGTCCTCATAGTACATCGTATGGAGCATCAGGCCTTTATCGAACGGACGGATCAATACCAGGCGTTCCTTGCCGCGCATCGTAAACTTCGCCAACCCGACGCGGTTGGCGTTCGCCATAGCTTCCTTCAGCAGGTGATAGGCTTTGGCTGACGTCGGCTCGCATCCGAGCAAATATGAGTTTTCGAAATACACCGGATCGACTTCGGTGACAGGAATGAATTCGGCGATTTCGATCGCGTGATCAGCCTGCGCATCGAGTTCTTTTAATTCTTCGTCCGTGAAAGTTACGTAGCGGCCTTTCTCGACTTCATAGCCGCGCACCAGCTCGCTTCGATCGACAATTTGCTCTTCCACTGGACAAAAGATCTTTTCCTGGATTCGGCTCTTATCCTTGGCGTGCAGAAGATTGAACCTGATCGCCTTGGAACTGGTCGCCGGAAACAGGCGCACCGGAATCGAAACCAGTCCAAAGGTCAGACTGGCAGTGGATACTGAACGAGGCGGCATTGCGGAACCCTCCAAGTGGACCCGGATGGAATCGGGGAGCTTTAGGGAACCTCTGCACAAGGCTCTACTGTCACCCTGAGCGCAGCGCATGGGTCCCGGATCCGGGATTCTTCGCTGCGCT
>JADEYI010000624.1_pt1 | contig 43112 bp, 42 predicted proteins | sample 8542331 | NCBI WGS metagenome assembly JADEYI01 (sample SAMN16510988, study PRJNA670497) | mine drainage metagenome | isolation source: biofilm near Copperflume 1 | place: Germany: Marsberg coppermine Kilianstollen | collected 2018-02 | reverse complement strand
CACCAGCCGCTCTCGTGCTCGAATGTGCCCACCGGGCGTTGGAAGTTCGGGCTAGCCAAGCACGACCCGGACCCGGTGCGTGGCGCCGTCGTCCACGAGCGGGATCGCGGCGCCGCCTGCGCTCAGTACGAGTCCGTCGAGCTCCGCCGACGCCACCCCGCGGCTGACCCCCTGCGGGTTCTCCACGACGATCTCGTACCGTGCGGAGTGATAGCGGAAGTCGATCTCGTAGTGCGGCCACGCGCGGGGGATGCAGGGATCGAGCAGGAGCGTCGTTCCGCGCAGCCGGAATCCCAGGATCCATTCGACACCGGCCTGGTACATCCAGCCCGCCGACCCGGTGTACCAGGTCCAGCCGCCGCGACCGACATGCGGCGGTTCGGTGTAGACGTCGGCCGCCATGACGTAGGGTTCCACCCTGTACCGATGGACCCCGGCCCGGGTGCTGGCGTGGTTGATCGGGTTCAGGATGGAGAACAGTTCGCCCGCCTTGTCTCCGTCGCCCAGGGCGGCGAAGGCGAGGACCGACCAGATCGCCCCGTGGGTGTACTGGCCGCCGTTCTCCCGGATGCCCGGCAGATACCCCTTGACGTAGCCCGGATCGACGTCGGAATGATCGAACGGCGGAGTGAACAGGAGAACGAGACCATCGCCACGTCGAACGAGGAATTCCTCGACCGCGGCCATCGCCCGCTCGGCGTGGGGAGGATTGGCTGCTCCCGACAGGACGCTCCACGATTGGGCGATCGAGTCGATCCGGCACTCGGCGTTCATCGCGGAGCCGAGCGGTGTGCCATCGTCGAAGAACGCTCGGCGATACCAGTCGCCGTCCCAGCCGTGGCGCTCGAGGGCCCGCCGGAGCGCCTTCATGTGGGCGCGCCAGCGCTCCGCACGAGGACGCTCACCGCGGGCCTCCGCGATCGGCACGAAGCCGGCCAGGGCCGTGTGCAGGAACCAGCCCAGCCAGACGCTCTCGCCGCGGCCCTCACGGCCCACCCGATTCATGCCGTCGTTCCAGTCACCCGACCCGATGAGCGGCAATCCGTGCACGCCGAGCGCTAGGCTCCGGTCGAGAGCCCCCGCACAGTGCTCCAACAGCGAAGCCGACGCCGATGAGCGTTCCGGCTGGAAGTAGGCGTCCGTCTGGTCCGGCCGCAGCTCCGGCCCATCGATGTACGGGACGGTCTCGTCGAGGACCGCCGTGTCGCCCGTGACCGCAAGGTAGCGATCCACCGCGTACGGCAGCCAGAGCCGATCGTCCGAGATCCGGGTGCGGACGCCTCGACCCGATGGCGGATGCCACCAGTGCTGGACATCACCTTCGGCGAACTGATGTGCCGCGGCTCGCAGGAGGTGTTCCCGGGTGAGCTCGCGCCTCGAGGTCACGAGGGCGATGACGTCCTGGAGCTGGTCCCGGAACCCGTAGGCGCCGCCAGCCTGGTAGAACGCCGTCCTCGCCCACAGCCGGCACGCGAGCGTCTGGTAGATGAGCCAGTCGTTGAGCATGATGTCCATCGAGCGGTCCGGCGTCCGCACCTGGACGGTGCCCAGGGTATCGTCCCAGCGGCGCACCACGTCGCGCAGCGTCGCCTCATGGTCGGCCCTTCGCCCGCGCTGGATGAGGTTGGCCGCCGCCGCGGCGTCGTCCGCCTCGCCGAGGAGCACGAGCACCTGGGTCCGCGCCCCGGCGGCGAGCTCGAAGCTCGTCTGCAGGGCGGCGCACGGATCCATGCCGGCACCGGTGGCTCCCTGGAGACGGTGACCGCGGTCCATCGCGGCCGGCCGGTCCGGAGCGCCATTGCGGCCGAGGAATTCGGTCCGATCCGCCGTCCACGCCGTCTGCCGTCCGCCAAGGTCGAGGAAGGCGACCCGGCCGCCGAATTCGGTATTCCACGGGTTGCGCACGAGGAGCGCCCGGGTCTCCGGCTCCAGCGCGGTGACGATCCCGGGCGCGCTGGCCCCGCGCGAGGTGCCGAGCACCCACTCGGCGTAGGCGGTCACGGACAGGCGCCTGGAGCGACCGGATCGGTTCTCGATGGTCAGCACGGAGATCTTCAGGGGGTCGTCGGGCGGCACGAACTGGACGAGGTCGAGTTGGATGCCGTCGTGCAGGTGCTCGAAGCGGCTGTATCCGGCACCGTGACGGGCGACGTACGTCGATGCCTCGCGGCGGATCGGCAGGATCGTCGGACCCCACAGCTCGCCATTGTCGTCATCCCGGACGTAGATCGCCTCGCTCACCGGGTCGCTGACGGGGTCGTTGGACCAGGGGGTGAGCTGGTTCTCGCGGCTGTTCCCGGCCCAGGTGTAGCCCGACCCCGACTCGGAGACCAGGAAGCCGAATGACGTGTTGGCGATCACATTCGACCAGGGCGCCGGAGTGGATTGTCCGGGGCCGAGGATCGCCACGTACTCACGCCCCCGTTCGGCGAAGCCACCGAGTCCATTGAAGAACTCGAGCTCCGGACGCGGCGCGGACGCATCGCTCGACGTCTCCCGCGAACCAGGCGGCGCTGCGGGAGGAGGCGCGGGCCGCGCGATCCGCTCGGGACGTTCGAGGCGGATGACCTGATCGGCGAGGCTGCCTCGTCGGCTCAGCAGGACGGCCCGGGCGGCGGTCTGGAGGAGCGTGCGGTCCTCCGCGGACAGCTGGTCGCCGCGGAGGATGTACACCCCGCCGCGGCCCGCATGGCCGTCGTGGACGAGGATGGACTGGCTCGTCCGGACCAGGGTCTCGAGCGAATCGTGGAGGCTCTGTGCGTAGGTGGCGCCATGCTCGTTGAGGATCACGAGGTCGACGTCGATGAGTTTCAGCCGCCAGTACTCGTGTGCGCGGAGGAGCTGCCGGACGATGTCAAGGTCCTCGGCTTCGTCGATCCGCACCAGGACGATCGGCAGGTCGCCCGAGATGCCGTGGGCCCACAGGCCGGGTGCTCCCCGCTCGTTGCTGGCCAGCAGGCCTGCGGGTGGCCGCAGCGACGGGTCCGAGTAGAGGATCCGGTTGGCCAGCCGCTGGAAGAGGTGGGCCTCGTCGGACTCGATCCCGAGGTGATGGAGCTGGACCTGCGCCTGCGTCCAGGCCAGGGTCGCGGCGCGTTCGAAGGTGGCCGCCTCTCGGTACTTGTCGGCCAGGTCCAGGACCTGGTCGCGCGATTCGGCGACGACCGTGGAGTAGATCGCGTGGGCCGTCGCGCCGGGGTCGAGCCGGACCCGACAGCGGAGGCTGAAGATCGGATCCAGCACCGCTCCCACCGTGTTCGAGAGCGGACGCCCGTCGATGACCGCGACCGGCGAGCGGACCGCCCGGCCCCGGCCGAGGAAGCGGGCGCGATCCGTTTCGTACTGGATGACCCCGCCAGCCTCCCCCTCGACCGCCGCGACATGGGCGGCCCAGATCGGCTGCTCGTCCCTGGATCGTGGACGACGCGTCGCGAGGAGGGCACCGATCTCGGGGGCGAATTCGGTCTCCACGAAGAGGTTCTGGAAGGCCGGGTGAGCGACATCGGCCGCCTGCGGTGCGAGTGCGATCTCCGCATAGGACGTCAGCTCGATCTCGCGACTGTGCGAGCCGAGATTGGTCAGCGACACGCGGCGGATCTCCGCGTCGTGCTCGGCGGACACGACGATGGTCAGGCTCGTCGCGATCGAGCCGTCGCGGCGGGAGAACTCGGCGTGGTCCTCCGCGTACGTGACCTCGTAGCTGTCCGCTTCGGTGCCGCTTGGCTGATGACCCGCCGACCACACCACCCCGCTGTGCATGTCGCGCAGGAAGAGGTAGCTGCCCCACGAGTCGCGCGTCACGTCCTCGCGCCAGCGGGTGACCGCCACGTCGCGCCAGCGGCTGTAGCCGGATCCGGCCGCGGTCACCATGACCGCGTAGCGCCCGTTCGACAGCACATGCGTGCGCGGGATCGCGTCATGGGGCGAGGTGAAGCGACGGAGGACCGGCGGCACGAGGTCGCGCACGTCGGCGGCACTCTTGACCTCTTCGGCACGTGGGCGGGCCACGAGCACATCGCGCGGCATCCGCTCCTGGAGCAGCAGCTCCGTCGCCTCGACGATCGGGTCGGCATGGAAGCGCTCCACCATCGCGCGGTCGTTGAGGACGTTGCCGAGGGCCACCAGCGCCATCCCCTGGTGGTGGGCCATGTAGCTCTTCACGATCGCGACCGACTCCCCTTCGGGCAGCCGGCGCGGCGTGTAGTCGAGCGCCTCGCGAAAACCGAAGGGTCCGAGCGCTCCGGCGCGCTCCAACCGCGCGAAGTTCCGGACTGCGGCCTCGGGCTGGATCATCGCTCCGAGGGCGGTCGCGTACGGGGCGACGACGACATCCTCACTCAGGCCGCGCTTCAGCCCGAGGCCGGGCACGCCGAAGCTCGAGTACTGGTACGTCTGGCCGAGGTCGCGCGCGTTGAAGGCCGACTCGGAGATGCCCCAGGGGACGCCGAGCTCGGCGGCGTAGCTCATCTGGCGGGCGACCACGAGCCGGTACGTGTGGTCGAGCAGGCTGAGGGCGGGAGCGCGCATCACGAGGACGGGCATGAGGTACTCGAACATGGACCCGGACCACGAGATGAGGGCGGATCCACGGCCGACCGGCGTCAGGGCGCGACCGAGCCGGAACCAGTGCTCCGGGGCGACATCCCCCTTGGCGATGGCGAGAAAGCTGGCGAGGCGGGCCTCCGAGGCGAGGAGGTCGTAGTAGCTCGGATCCAGCGTGCCGTCCCGGACCCGGAACCCGATCGAGAAGAGCTTGCGGGTGGGGTCGAAGAGGAAGCCGAAGTCGGTCTCGCGAAAGAGCTGCTGGGCCTGGTCGGCGATCGCCTGGAGCCGCCGAACGAGCACCGCCGCGGCCGGCGGACTCGCGGCGGCGTCGCTGACCGGCGGATCGGAGAGCTCGGCGATCGTCGGCATGGCCGACGATCGCACGGAGGGTTGGAGCGGAGGAGGCTGGAGCAGCGCGAGGTCGCGAGCGTGGCTGCTCACGGCCAGCCGCGCTGCCTCGGCCCACGTCGCGAGCTCGCCATTCGCTCCCGCTCCACGCTCTGCGGTGAGCGCCGCGGCAACGTCCGACAGCGTCCGGGTGTGCGCGGCGAGCTCGCCCAGGCGGGTCACCCAGGCCTCGGGCGTCGTGGGGACGGCGGCACTCGCCCCTGCAGGCGGCTCGAGGGCTTCGTCGAGGTTCCGCTGGGTGAGCGTCTGACTTCTGCGGTCGTCGACGACCGCGCCGGCGGCCTCCCGGGTCAGCGCGATCGCGTCACCGATCCCGGCCAGCGCCGCCGCCACCGGAAGCGGCTGGTCGATCATCTGGCGGCAGGCGTTGGACAGCACGAGGAGATGGCCGGCGAGGTTGCCACTGTCCACCGAGGACACGTACGCCGGCTCGAGCTGGCGCAGGTCACGCGTGTCGTACCAGTTATACAGGTGCCCCCGAAAGCGGTCGAGACTCCTGACAGTCGCGAGCGTCACCTCCAGGCGCTCCACCATCTCGAGCGTCCCGATCCACCCGAAGTCGCGAGCCGTAACGGTCGCCAGCAGGTACATCCCGATGTTCGTCGGCGAGGTCCGATGCGCGACGACCGGGCTGGGATCGTCCTGGAAATTGTCGGGTGGCAGCCCGTGGTCCTCCGGGCCCACGAAGGCCTCGAAGAATCGCCAGGTCCGGCGGGCGGTCAGGCGGAGGGCCTGGATGTCGCCGGAAGAGAGCTGCTCCGCAGCCGAGTCCGGGGATGGTCGGCTGATCCATCGGGCGACGAGGGGCGAGATCAGCCACAAGAGGACGAACGGCGCGGCGATCCAGAGCGCCCCCGGCTTCATCGCGAGGACGAGGACCGCGGTGGCGGCCGCGATCGCGACACCGCCCGCCATCTGGCGATAGAACCCCGCGAGGTCGAGGTCGTTGCTCGCCTTCGCCTGTGCGGCGGTCGTCCATTCAAGGAGGTTCCGCCGCGTGACATAGAGCCGCACCAGGGTCCGCACGATCGCGTCGACCATGAGCCAGGCCTGATGCGCGAGGAGCGTGAGGCCGACGCCCACGTGAGCCGCGGCGAGCGTGAGGTCCGCGCCCACGGCTCGCAGGTGGCTGCGCTTGGAGATGCCCTTCCGTCGTGGCAGCAGTCCCGCGAGGACGGGCAGCGCCGCGGGGAGGATGACCGAGGCGAGAACGAACGAGGTCCACAGGACGGCCGAGACCGACGGGAGTGTCCAGGCCGCGACGAGCGTGGCCAGTGTGAGCGGGGCGGACATAGTCCGGCGCAGGTTGTCGATCATCTTCCAGCGCGCGATGCCGGGCATGGATCGGCGGCTCGACCGGCCCGTCGCGTCGCGGGCTCGACCAAGGATCCACGGCAGGAGCTGCCAGTCGCCCCGCGCCCAGCGGTGCTGGCGGGCCGCCGAGACGAGGTAGTTGGAAGGAAATTCATCGAACAGCTCGACATCGGTCACCAGTCCGGCCCGGGCGAAGACGCCCTCGAACAGGTCATGGCTGAGGAGCGCGTTCTCGGGCACCCGCTCCGCCATCGCCGCGGCGAAGGCGTCGAGGTCGTAGATCCCCTTGCCGGTGAAGCTCCCTTCGCCGAACAGGTCCTGGTAGACGTCGGAAACCGCCGATGCATAGGGGTCGATCCCGGCCGATCCGGAGTAGATCCGCTGGAAGATCGATGCCTCGTGCTCGGCCGGGAGGGTCGAGGTGATCCGTGGCTGGAGCACGCCGTAGCCGTGGGTCACCCGGCCTGCCCGGGGATCGAACGTCGCCTGGTTGAGCGGATGGGCGATCGTCCCGACGAGGCGCCCCACCGCGCCCCGGGGCAGCCGCGTGTCGGCGTCGAGCGTGACCACGTAGCGCACGTCCGTCGGCGGGGTCGACGCGGCCCGCCCGGTGGTGAGGATGCTCGTCGTCGCAGAGCCGCGGAGCAGGGCGTTCAGCTCGTGAAGCTTGCCGCGCTTGCGCTCCCAGCCCATCCAGCAGCCCTGGGCCTCGTTCCAGCGTCGCTTCCGGTGGAGGAGCAGGAACCGGGCACCTCCACCGGGAGCCGCGCCGTGGCGCTCGTTGAGGCGATCGATCGCCGCCGCCGTCGCCGCCAGCAGCTCGTCGTCGCCCGGGGCACGCTCGCTCGGGGCGTCGAGCCAGTCCGAAAGCAGGGCGAACCGGAGATCGCCCTCACGGTTCCCCAGGTAGTGGACCTCCAGGCCGCCGACCTGAGCTTCCACATCCGCCTCGCTTGTGAGGAGCGTCGGCACGACGACGAGCGTCCGCAGCCCGGACGGCACGCCGTCGTCAAGATCGAGCCGGGGCAGCGGTCTCGGGCCCAGGACCCGGGTGACCTCCCGGTTGACGAGGGCCATCGCGAGGTCGGAGGCCGGGCCGAGCGCGAGGATCGCGACGACGAGGATGCCCCCACCCGTGGCGCCACGATCGCCGGACAGGAGGACAGGTATGGCGAGGATGAGCCCCGCGACGAGCGCGAACGTACCGACGTAGCGACTCGTGGCGTGCCGCACGTAGGCACGCCTCAGCCGGCCCGCCAATGGCACCCGAACGCCGAGAGCACGCTCGAACGCGAAGCGGCCGTCGGAGACAAGGAAGTAGCCGGGATCTCGACGGCCCGCTGGCGGGGACGCCTCGACGTCATCAGTCGAGGGCGGGGCGTCCGCCAGGGCCGCGGCCTTCCGGGCGACCTCGACCTCGGTCAGGCGCGAACCCCGGGCCAGCTCCTCGATGGCGTGCCGGTAGCGATCTCGAGTCGCGAAGTCCATCTCCCCGAACGGACTTCCTGCCCGAAGGACCTCGTCGACCAGGCTCACGCTTTCGACGAACTTGGCCCAGTCGAACCACGAGATGAGGCGCATGCTCGTGATCACGTTGCGGACCGTGACGTTCATCGTCGCCTGGCGCTGGTGCTCGAGACGGACCACCTCCTCGGCGGTGGTCCCCTGCGCCGCGAGGAGCTGTTCGAGCCAGCGGAGAGCGGGCGTGACCGCAGGGTCCTGATCACGCAGGCGCTGGAAGAGCTGGACACGGGCGGCCGTCGGGAGCGCCGCACGCGAGAGCCGACGCAGCGATGCCGCCGCGACCTCCGGGCTGTCCGTACCGAGGCCGAGCAGGCCGTCGGCGAGCTCGTCCGCCTTCTGGCGCGCCGCCCGGCTGCGTACGATCTCCTCCGCGACGCGGCGGAGGTTGTCGACGAGGAGGATCCGGAGGCTGATCGCGATCGCCCAGAGCTCGCCGATCGTCAGCGGCTGCACCTCCTGATAGGCGTGCACCATGCGCCGCAGGCTCTCCGGGTCCAGGCGGCTGTCCGTGTGCGCGACGTAGGCCCAGGCCAGACCGAGGACCCGCGGGTAGCCCGCGAGATGGCCCTCGGCCAGCTTGGGAAGCTCGCGGTAGTAGTCCGGGGGCAGGTCGTCGCGGATCTCACGGAGCTGCTCGTCGACGATGTGGAAGTTGTCGACGAGCCATTCGGCGGCCGGGGTGATGGAACGTTCGTCCTTGATCGCCCGGGCGAGGATGCGATACGACTCCACCAGGACGCGGCCGTTCTCGGCGATGCGGGGCCGGACGGCGTGCCCCCGACGGGGCGTGGCAGTGACCGTCTGGGCGGCGGCGAGAGTCTGCGCGTGCTGCTCCAGCCGCTCCACGCTGAAGAGCTCCGCGACGATCGGCTCATCGAGCTCCGCCTGCGGGCGAACCCGTCGGCGATCGCGGCCGAGCGGGTCTCGGACGGGCTGGTTCGATCTCATCATCCGTTCTCAGGGCATGGCCTGATCCGGCCTGCCGTCGCCTCCACGTGGGAACGTGTCGATGATACCCACCGCTCCGCGTACTCGCGGCGCCAGGCGACTCGGACGTCGCATCTCCGTCGCGCCTCGCCCCCATCGCCGATCGCGAGTGGCTCCCAGCTCAGGTCGCGCGATCCGCGCCACGACCCGATCGCCGTCGGGCGCGATACCAGGCGAGGTACTTGAGGTCGGCATACCGCAGGGCCAGGGCTTCGCTCAGCTGGTGGAGGACGTGCGGCGAGGGGCGCTTGACGGCGTCATTCTCGAGCTTGCTCAGTGGATGTCGATAACCACAGTTGCCAATACACCGGCCCCGTGGTTGACTGCAAGCACGGCAGCGGCCGGAGCGTCGCCCGGCGGAGGTCCTGGTGTCCCCCAGGGTGACGTCACCGAAGCCCCGCCAGGCGAAAGGTCGTGTCCGATGTTGTTCCTGCAACTGTTGGTCTTCGCGATCGCCGCCACGATCGGCCTCGCGATGCTGCGATTGGCCCGCGAGCATGTCGGCCGGACGCCACTCCCGGAGGGCAGACGCAGGCTCGCCTTCATGCTGGCGTTCCTGGTCCTGCCCCCGATCGCGCTCGGGTCGCTCATCGAGCCGGCCGCGGCCGCGGGCCAGGCCGGCGGGATCGCGTGGGTGCCCCTGTACATCGTGCTTCTGACCGTGCTCGCCGTCCTCATGTGGATCGTCGTCCTGATCGTCCGGCTGGTCGCGCCCGGCCGGTCCGGCCGGCTCCTCCTGATCGCGCTCGGCGGGACCGAGCGAGATCCAGAAGAGGTGCACGTCGACCCGCCACTGACCGCCGAGCTGGCGGAGAGCATGGCGCTCGTCGACCGGACCAACGCCGCGTTCCCACGGGGCGCGGAGTTCCCTGCCCAGATCGACCGTCCGGGCTTCCGCTTCGCCTGGGATACCCTCGATGCGGCCACCGCGACCCTTGAGGGCCACATCGCCGACGACTACCGCCTCGGTGTCGGCGTCGCTTCCGCGGCGACGGCCATGGCGAGGGACGCTCGCAGCCGTCTCGACACCCTCCGCGGCCTCGCGGTCGGCCACGGGCAGGCCTGGACCGGCAGCTGACTCGAGCCCGTGGGCCGGCAGTGAGCCGACTCCGGGATGAACGTCGTCACCTTCATCGGTTTCACGTCAGAGCCGGCCGGGAACGCGAAGGAGCGCGCTGCCGAGGCGCAGACCGGCGCCGGCCAGTTCGTGCTCGAGACCCCGGCTGAGCCAGTAGCGCTCGAACAGGACTTTCCCCGCGTGCCAGGTTCGGCCCGGACGACGCAGGGCGACGGCCGGTTCCGGATCGGCGAAGAAGTCGCCCGCGGCGAAGCCCGCCACTCCGGCACCGAGTTCCACCCAGCAGTAGCCGTGACCATCGAACCGGCCGGCCGGTCCACCCTCGATCCGTGATGCGATCTGGGCGGCCGCAACCTCCGCCTCGGCGTGGGCGAAGACGCCGGCCTTCGGCAGGAGCTTGCCGTTGGCAAGCATGATCGCCGTCACGTCGCCGATGGCGAAGACGTTCGGCGCGCTCGTCTCGAGCGTTTCGCGGTCAACCGGGATCCAGCCCGTCGGACCGGCCAGACCGGAGGTGGCGACCACCGCGGGTGGGCGATGGGGCGGGACTGCCGCGAGCAGGTCATAGCCGGCGACCGACCCGTCCGCGAATCGGACCTGGCGCGGCGCCCCGTCGTAGGCCTCGATCGGATGCCCTGGGAAGTAGCCGATGCCTCGTTCCTTGAGGAGGTCCACCACGGCCCGGCCCAGGACGGGGCCGGCCACCGGCATCGGCGCTGGCTCGGGCATGTGGAGCTCGATCGTGCTCCGGTCGCGAAGACCCCGTCGCCGGAGGTCGGCGTCGATGAGGAAGGCGGCCTCGTAGGGCGCCGCCGGGCACTTGAAGGGCAATCCGCTGACGGCCACGATGACGCGGCCGCCGGAGAACCCTGCGAACGCGTTCGCGAACCGCCCGGCCCCCTCGAGCGTGAAGAAGTCGTGGGCGGCATCGGCATAGCCCGCGATCGCCTCCGGGGCGAGCTCGGCGCCGAGGGCGACGACGACCGCATCGGCGGTGAACTCGCCGGCATCGGTCGACACGCGTCGCGCGACCGGGTCGAGCCCGCGAACATGGCTCCGCACGACCTCGATCCCCGGCTGGAGCATCTTCGCCAGCGGGCGCGAGATGGCCGCCGGCCGGCGCCGGCCGACCATGAGCCACAGGAGCGACGGCGCGAAGACCTGGTCGGCGTCGCGGTCCACGACGACGACGCGGTGCTGGCGGCTCAGTCGGCCGCGGAGGGCGTTCGCCGCCGCGGCACCGCCGATACCGCCCCCGAGAACGAGAACCGTCGCCATGGTCGGCCTCCTGCCGGCTAGAAGCTCAGGACCTTGTCCGCCCACAGCGTCCAGGTGGTCAGCTCGGCCATCGATGAGCGATGGGCACCCTCGATGAGTGCCTCGTCGTGCATCCCGCGGGCCGCCATGCACGTCCCGCAGGCACCGATGGGCACCCCCTTGACCCTGAGCCCGGTGAGCATCCGCTCGATGTTGTAGTAGCCCTCGGGGGTCTCCTGACCGCGCTGCCCACAGCGAACCGCATCGGCCATGAGGAAGAGGCGGAGTTCGACCTCGCGCTCCTTCGCCAGGCTGAGCGCGAGTCGGAGGCCGTTGTACGAGCGCTCCGTGCCGTACGGCGGATCGTTGAGGATGACGAGGGCGTTCACGCGGGCATCCCTGCTGCCGGGCCGACGGCGATCGGCAGGCCAGCCAGGCGCCACTCGGGGAAGCCGTCCGCGAGACGCCGCGCGGAACGACCGTGGCTGCGGAGCAGTGCGACCGCCTGGGGGGCGAGGACGCAGTAGGGACCTCGACAATAGGCGACGATCTCGGCGTCCCGCGGCAGGCGGGTGAGCAGATCGCCGAGTTCGGCGAGCGGAACCGACAGCGCACCCGGGATGTGGCCCGCGAGGTACTCCTCACGGGGACGGACGTCGAGGATGGTGACCGCGCCCGATCGAGCGCGATCCCAGAGCTCCCCGCGCGTGACGGGTTCGAGCTCGTCGGGCGTTTCCAGGTACGCGACGACGGCCACCTCGAGTTCGGCGAGCCGCGCTCGTGCCGCGCCGCGAAGGACGCTGAGGAGTCGATAGACATCGTCGCCCGCGAGCCGGTAGTGAACCCGCTGCCCGTCCCGACGGGTCTCGACCAGGCGAGCCGCCCGGAGCGCCTGGAGGTGCGAGGAAGCGAGGGCGACGCTCATGTCGCTGGCGGCGGCGAGCGACTCGACCGGACGCTCGCCCTGGGCAAGCAGATCGAGCAGTTCGATCCGGCGGGGGCTCGAAAGTGCCTTGCCAATCCGGGCAAACTGTTCGTTGAGCGCCGTGGTCGCGGTGCGCTCGGTGGTCATTCGCATAGTCTAACGAGTCTTTGACGATCGGGCACTGCGGTCTCGCGCGTGAATTGCGGTGACGAGCGGCAGGGCGGATCGGCAGGCCCCGGGCAGGCCGAACGACCCTAGCGCCGAAGCACCACGCCGCGCACCGTCCGATGTCCGATGGAGACCGATGCCACAGCCGCCAGCGAGCCGATGACGATCCCGCTGCGCGTCCGTCGGCCTGGCTCCATCGACCTCGATCGGGCGATCCTCGCACTCGGGGATCTCGCCTGGCTCGGCCGACCGACCGACGGACCGCCGGGCGACCCGCAGCTCCGCCACATCGCGACCGACCTCGACCTTCCGATCCTCGACGGCAGCTCGACCGGACCCGTGCGGAAGGCCGCGTTCATCGACCTCGGGCCCGCCCGACATGTCGGCGATCGGGTGCTCGTCGAGATCGCCTGGCGGTCGGCGAGCTTCGCCCCGCTATTCCCGGTCTTCGCCGGCGAGCTCTCCATCTCGGCGCACGACATCGTCCTCGACGGTCGCTACGCGCCGCCGCTCGGGAAGGTCGGCCTCCTCCTCGACCAGACCCTCCTGCACCTGGTCGCCCGCCGCACCGCGGGCGCGCTCGTCGCCCGCCTGGCCAGGAAGTTCGAAACGTAGGCGGTCCCGGTCACGTAGGCGGTCCGCGCTCGGACGACGCAGTTCTCAGGTCGCACTCACCCGGCGCTCAGGTACGTGAGCGAGCCTGTGGGTCGTGCCGCTTCCCCGACCTTTGAGGTTCCTCCATGCGTCCACCGTCTCAGCGCCGGTTCATCGCCTTCGCCCTGGTTTCCGGACTCGCGCTCGGTGTCGCCGGGACCGTCGGCGCCTACTCGCTTCGCGCGACGCCCACAGCGCCGACGGGCGTCTCGTCGGTCGAGCGCGCGTCCCTCGAGCGACTCCTCGCCAACGTCACGGTGAAGCCGACCGGCGAGACACGGCGGTTCGACCTCACGGTGACGAAAGCCGCCTGGGAGCTCCTCCCGGGCCTCGCGACCGAGGCGATCACGTTCAACGGGACGGTCCCGGGCCCGGCGATCCGGGTGACCGAAGGGGACACGGTCGAGGTCGTCGTCCGGAACGCACTCGCCGAGGCCACCTCCGTTCACTGGCATGGCCTCCACGTGCCGAACGACCAGGACGGCGTCGCGGGCATCACGCAGCCTCCGATCGCGCCGGGCGCGACGTTCACCTACCGCTTCACGGCGCCGCATGCGGGCACGTTCATGTACCACGCCCACGGTCCGAACAGTCGCGGGCAGATCGATCAGGGACTCTATGCTCCGTTCATCATCGACCCGCAGGGTGCCGATCCGATCGCGGCAGATCGTGAGTATGTGCTCGCCATCGGCAACTGGATGGTCGGGGCCGGGATGGCCGGCATGGACGCGATGGGCATGGCGTACGACTACTTCACGATCAACGGCAAGTCCTACCCCGCCACCGCGCCGATCGACGTGACCGAGGGCGATCTGGTTCGGCTGCGGTTCATCAACCCGAGCCAGACGATCCATCCGATGCACCTTCACGGGACGGACATGGCGGTCGTGGCCAAGGATGGCGAACGGCTGGCGGCGCCTCAGCGGCTGAACACCTTGTCCATCCTGCCGGGCGAGACGTACGACGTCGTCTTCCGAGCCGACAATCCCGGCGCCTGGCTCCTCCACTGTCACGATCTCCACCACGCCTCGAACAACGGCCAGGAACCGGGCGGGCTCATCGTCGTCGTGAACGTGCGAGCCAAGGGCGGGACCTCCTCGCCCGCGCCTGCCGGGTCGACGAGCCCGAGCCCGAGTCAGGTCCCGGGCCATACGATGGCGCCGGACATGACCGCGATGCCGGGAATGAGCTCGATGCCCGGGATGACCCACTGACGGAGGCCACGTCGCCATGAGCGAGGCCGCTCGCATCCTCGTCGTCGACGACGATCCGAAGATCCGGACGGTCGTCCGCCGCGGCCTCGCCTACGAGGGTTACCGCGTGGTGGAGGCGGCCTCGGGTGAGGAGGGCCTGGAAAAGGCTCGCGAGCACCTGCCCGACCTCATCGTCCTCGACGTCATGATGCCCGGCATGGACGGCCTCGAGGTGACGCGCCGACTGCGCTTGGCCGGCGACGAGGTCGCGATCCTCATGCTCACCGCCCGCGACGACGTCAAGGACCGGGTCGAGGGACTCGAGATCGGCGCCGACGATTACCTCGTCAAGCCGTTCAGCTTCGAGGAGCTCCTCGCCCGCGTCCATGCGCTGTTGCGCCGGCGGACGGCCCCCGCGGGCGAAGTCCTCCGGTTCGGCGACCTCGAGCTCGACGTGGACGCGAGGGAGGCTCGCCGGGACGGGCGGACGATCGAGCTGACCACGACCGAGTTCAGCCTGCTCCTGCTGTTCATGCGCCATCCGCGCAAGGTGCTCACCCGCGACGTGATCATGGAGCACGTCTGGTCGTACGACTTCGAAGGTGAGTCCAACGTCCTCGAGGTGTACGTGCGGTACCTGCGGAACAAGCTCGAGGCGAACGGCGAGGCGCGCCTCCTCCACACGGTCCGCGGCGCCGGTTACGTCCTGAAAGCGTGAGGAGTTCTCCGCGACGGCTGTCGATCAGGACGCGGCTGGCCCTCATCTACACCGGGCTCCTCGCGGCGGCCCTCGTCGCCTTCGGCACGGGCATGTATCTCGTCCTTCGCACCGAGCTCGAGGTGTCGTTCGACGCGGGGCTGCTTGCGAACGCCGAACACGCCGCGGGCGCATTCGCTCAGGACGCCGACGCGAGCGGCCGACTGCGCCCGGCGGCGCGGATGATCGAGCAGTTCGCCTCGACCGGTGGCCGGGTCGTCGTCCTCGACGCGAACGGCGCCGTGCTCGCCGATTCCGCTCCGGCCCGGAGCCCGGGGCTGTCGATCGGGCCCGAGGATCTGGCGGCCGCGGATCGCCACGCCCACGCGATTCGCGAGCTGACCACCGGTGGTGACGTCCTCCGGTTGACGGTCGAGCCCGTCGTCGTCACGAGCGGCAGCCGGGTGGGATACGTGGCATGGGCCGACTCGACCCGTCCATTGCGCGACCTCCTCACCACGGTCAGTGCCGCCCTGGTCATCGGCGGCACCATGCTCATCGGGCTCGCGCTCGTCGGCGGACTCGTCCTGGCGCGGCGCGCCCTGGCTCCGGTCTCCGACGTCACCGAGACGGCCCGCGCGATCTCGCTGTCCGGCGACGTTGCGGCGCGGGTCGAGGCGGGTCGACCCGGCGACGAAGTCGGCGAGCTGGCCGTCGCCTTCAACGAGATGCTCGCGGCGCTCGAGCAGAACCATCAGGCCCTGCAGCGGTTCCTCGGCGACGCATCGCACCAGCTCCGGACGCCGCTGACGACGATCCGTGCGAACCTGGATCTCGCGGAACGGTCGAACCTGCCCGCCGGCGAGCGGGAGGCGATCCTGTCCGACGCACGCGACGAGGCCGAGCGGATGGGCAGGCTCATCGGCGATCTCCTCTCGCTCGCCCGCGCCGAGTCGGGGGCACGGCTCGAGTTCGGTCCGGTCGAGCTCGACGCCGTGCTCGTCGAGTCGGTGCGGCGCCAGCGCCAGGCCGCCCGGCGGGTCCGGATGAGCGTGGCCACCGTGGAGCCGGCGGTCGTCGACGGCGACCGTGACCGGCTGCGCGAGCTGTTCGGTATCCTCCTCGACAACGCCGCGCGCTATACGCCGGACGGCGGGACCGTCACGGCCAACCTGGAGGTCCGCGCTGGCCGCGCGATCGTCAGGGTCGAGGACACGGGCATCGGCCTCGAGGCGACCGACCGGGAGCGGATCTTCGAGCGACTCTATCGCGGAGCTCGGGCGCGTGAGATGCGACCGTCGGGGACCGGGCTCGGCCTGGCGATCGCTCACTGGATCGTCGAGTCGCACGCGGGGACGATCGAGCTCGCGAATCGTGAGGGAGGTGGCACGGTGGCGGAAGTCACGCTGCCCCTGCGCCAGTCGTGACCGCGACGCGGGTGCTCGTCGTGGACGACGAGGCGCCGATCATCGAGCTCGTCCGCGGCTATCTCGAGCGCGAGGGGATGGAGGTGATCGCGGCCGTCGACGGCCACGTCGGACTCCAGCTCATCCGCGAGCGAGCCCCGGACGTGGTCATTCTCGACGTCATGCTGCCGGGCATCGACGGCTTCGAGGTCCTCCGCCGCGCACGGGAGTTCTCCGACGCGTACGTGATCATGCTCAGCGCCCGTGCCGAGGAGATCGACCGGATCGTCGGCCTCTCGGTCGGAGCCGACGACTACCTCGTCAAGCCGTTCTCGCCGCGCGAACTCGTCGCGCGCGTCAAGGCACTGCTCCGCCGCCCGAGACCGGCCAACCGAGCGGGCGTCGACGGGGTCCTCGAGCGCGATGACCTGGCGATCGACCCGAGGCGACGGCAGGTGACCGTCGGCGGCCGATCGATCGCCCTCACGACGATCGAGTTCGACCTCCTCCTCGCCCTCGCCGAAGAGCCCGGGATCGTGCTCGGGCGCCAGCGACTCCTCGACCGCGTGTGGGGTACGGACTACGTCGGGGACGAGCATGTCGTCGATGTCCACCTGGCGAACCTGCGCCGCAAGCTCGGCGACGATGCCGTCACCCCGAGGTTCATCGAGACGGTCCGCGGCGTCGGATACCGCTTGCGCGAGGACCGCGCGTGACCAGGCGCGGGGGGCGGCTCCGCACCCGACTGCTCCTCGCCCACCTCGCCGTCGTGGCCGTCGGCAGCGTCACGCTCTTCCTGACGGTCGGACTCGTGGCGCCCGGCGCGTTCGACGCCGCGATGGGTCATGCCATGTCTGGCATGGGCGGCATGAACGGGATGATGGGCAATCTCGTCCAGGCGGCCTTCCAGGACTCCGTCCGGACGTCGCTGCTCATCGCCGTGCTCGCCGCGTCGATCGCGGCCGTGATCGTCAGCGTGGCGCTGTCCGCCCGCCTGTCGAGGCCGATCAGCCGCCTGGCGCAGGCGAGCCGGCGGATCGCGACCGGTCGGTACGCCGAACGCGTCGAGGTGACGTCCACCGACGAGATCGGCGAGCTCGCCGACTCGTTCAACCGGATGGCGGCGGCCCTGGAATCGACCGAGCGGCGCCGCCTCGAGCTCGTCGGCGACGTGGCGCACGAACTGCGGACGCCGCTCGCGACGCTGGACGGCTATCTCGAGGGACTGGAGGACGGAATCGTCGAGCCGCGTGCCGCCACCTGGACGCTGCTCCGGCTCGAGACCGCCCGATTGGCTCGCCTTGTCGACGACCTCCAGGCGCTCTGGCGGGCGGAGGCACGCCAGCTGCCGTTGACCATGGAACCGGTGGACGTCGCCGCGGTGGCATCGGCCGCGGTGGAGCGGTTCACGGCGATGGCCGCCGAGCGCGGGGTGGCGATCCATCTCGGGTCGGCTCCACGGCCACCATCCGCGCGAGCCGATCGGGAGCGGCTGACGCAGGTGCTGGACAACCTCCTCAGCAACGCGGTCCGCTACACGGCCGAAGGCTCGACAGTGACCGTCGGAGTCCGGGGTGACGGTGCGTTCGTGACACTCTCGGTCGCCGACGAGGGACCCGGTCTCACGGAGGAGCAACGGGTGAGGGTCTTCGAACGGTTCTACCGGGTCGACCCGTCGCGGTCCCGAGCCCTCGGGGGGTCGGGGATCGGCCTGGCGATCGCCAGGGCGCTCGTCGAGGTCATGGATGGGCGGATCTGGGCGGAAAGCGACGGTCCCGGACGCGGCGCGACGTTCCGGGTGGCACTGCCCCTCGCCCGCTGACCTCCCCCGGGCTCACGCGCCGACGGCAGAGGGCTGGCGCCGGGCCAGCCGTTTCTTGATGTGAACTTGAAGTTCGCGGGCACGACCGCTTGACGTCCGACGCCCACGATGGGGCCTGTCAGGCGTCGAACGCACGGCTGGCGATCACGGAGGTGACGCGATGATGACCGGCTTCGGCTGGGACATGGGCCTGGGCGGCTGGCTGTGGATGGTCGTGGGGATCGTCCTGGTGGTCGTGATCGTCTGGGCACTCGTCGCGGCCGTCCCGACGAAAGATCGTCCGGCGGCTGAGGACGCCGCCCGGATCCTCAAGGCGCGCTTCGCGCGCGGCGAGATCAGCGCGCCGGAATACGAGCAGGCCCGTCGCCTGCTCGGCATCTGAACAGAAGGAGCATCGACATGACCTCGAAGCGACGTGGACTGATCATTGGCAGCGTCCTGGCGGGCAGCCTCCTGCTCGGGTCGGCCGGACTGGTCGCGGCCCAGGATCCGACCGCCTCACCGTCGCCGAACGCCACCTGGTCCGGATCGGTCGGGATGATGGGCGGGGGCGGGACGGTCGGGATGATGGGCGGTTCCGGGGCGGCCGGGATGATGGGCCGGATGGACGCGGCCGACATGAAGGCGATGGCCGGGTTGCACCAGTCCATGGCGACGAACGGCACCTGCGACCCGACCCGGATGCGTGCTATGCACCCGCAGGTGCGCCCCAACCGCTGAGCCGGCTTCGTTCGGGAGCGCGCCGCGACCCAACGGCGCGGCGCGCTCCATTGGAGACGGTCATGTGGAGACGGTCCTGCCAGGCGGGTTTCAGTGCCCGCTCAGCCGACTCTCATCTCGAACCCCGATCGTCTGGCCATGAACATGCACGTGCTTCGCACCGCTCTCCTCGCCATTCCCCTGGCCGTCGCGTCCTGCACGGGCACGCCCGTGACGCCGACCCTGGCGCCGAGCGGCGTCGCGAACCCAGCGTCGGTGGGCATGACGAAGTCGAGCGAGGGCGGGCAGGTCACCGTGGAGGCCACCTGGGGTGGACCGGCCGTCGGCGCGACCTTCGACATCAGGCTCGACACCCACTCGGTGGATCTCGACGCGCTCGACCTCGCGGCCGCCGTCCTGCGCAACGACCGTGGTGAGACCCTGACGGCCCGGCCGTGGGCGGCGGCGAAGGGCGGACACCATCGCGAGGGTGCGCTCACGTTCGGGGGCGACACTCCGCGCTTCCTCGCCGGCGCGAGGTGGATCGAACTGAACCTCGTCGGCGTGGGTACCGTCCCCGAGCGGACGTTCCGCTGGACGATCGGCTCGTGACAACCATCGCCCGGCCCGTCCGGCGGACCCTGCCGATCGCTCCCCGATCGATCGCCGCGGGCATGGCCGGTGCGGCATCCCTCCTCGGTACCTACCTCGCCATCGTCGGCATTGCCCAGGGATTCGAGCACGCCGTCGAGCAACTCACGACGGATGCACTGTTCGTCGGGCTCATCGCGGCGGGCTTCGGCGCGCAGATCGCCCTGTTCGTGGAGCTCCGGGCGATCGATCGGCGCCACCGGGCCGCGGCCGCCGTCACTGCGGTGGGTACCGGTACGAGCGCGGCGGCGATGCTCGCCTGTTGCGCTCACCACCTCGTGGACCTGCTGCCGCTCGTGGGCCTCTCGGCCGCGGCCGTCTTCCTCAACGCCTACCGGACCCCGCTCTTCCTGGTCGGCATCGCCATGAACCTGCTCGGGATCGCCGTGATCGGCCGCCGGCTCCGCAAGGCTCGGCGCGTCTGCGCCGTGGTCGAGCGCTCCGGTTTCGGCTGATGCGAAGCCGCTGCGCGCCGCGCGGTTCTTAGCTCCACCTCAGGTCGGTCTCAGCGCGTCAGCCGAACGTGGTGGTCTCGATCCGAGGCGCCAGACTCACGTACGCCGCGGAGGCGCCAGCCATGGAGGTCGAGTGTCGTGAGCAGCGCCGGAGGTCGATCCCACAATGCGGCGTGGGCACACCGAGATGTCCGGGACAGGGCGCTCCTGCTCTGGCCCGGGCTCGACCGGAAGAAGTTGACGCGATCGTGCGGCGATCCGCGTCGAGTGGCCCGACTCATCGAGCGTCGGACCGCTCTGTCGCATGCGGAGATCCTCAGGATGCTCGGAGTACCGCCCTCTCCGAACGAGTGACCGGACGTCGGGCCGCGCGCGATGGGTCCGCGAGGCGAGCGCCTCGTCGGTCCGGCCGCTCGGGGCGGCTCAGCCAGGCGCGACAGCCGACGGACGACCGAGCTGGGGAAGAAACCGCGGCGTGCTCGCTGCGTAGCTGTCCCATTCAGCGCCGAAGCGCTCGCGGACCTCGCGCTCCTCCTCGATCGCCAGCCTCCGGTAGACGAGGACGAGCACCGGGAACATGACCAGGGTCGCCAACGTTGGCCACTGAAGCAGGAAGCCGACCATGATCAGCAGAAAGCCGGCGTACTGCGGATGCCGGAGCCGCGCATAGGGACCAGCCACCGCGAGCCGCCCGCCCCGTTGCGCGTCCCAGAGGATCCGCCAGGCCGCGGTGATCAACCAGAACCCAGCCCCGATGAGGACGTAACTGGCGAGGTGGAACGGACTGAGGTGTGGGTCGCCCGTCCAGCCGATGAGGTCGTTCCAGAGATGGCCGCCGCCGTGGGTCAGGCTGAGCGCCGGGAATGCGCTTCCGAGCCACCCGGAGAGCAGGTAGATCGTGAGCGGAAAGCCGTACATCTCGGTGAAGAGGGCGACGATGAAGGCCGAGAAGGCGCCCATCGCCCGCCAGTCACGCTTGCTCTTCGGGTGAAAGAAGCCGACCGCGAAGATGATGAAGATGGCCGAGTTGATCAGGACCAGGAGCCAGAGCCCGTAGGCCGAGTCATCCACCAGCCAACCTCGCGAGCAGCCCGCCGCCCACGATCCGGACGGCACGTTCGATGGGGCCAAGGCCGCCGCGGCGCCGGTCGGCTGTGGATGTGGACGACATCGTTCGATCCTTTCGTTGGCAGGAACCCTACCGGGGCCCGAACACATCCAACAGAAGCGCGAGTGCGATGAGGACCATCGGCGCGCAGCACACGACCATCCACCACATCGAGTGGGACGGCTCGGGCTCGCCAGCCCCGTCTGATCGTGGGCCGTCGGGTCCGTCGATCGTCGGGCGTGACTGCGGCTCAAGCGTGTGGTTGTGCATCCGTTCGAACCTCCGCCCATCGAGCTCGTCGCTCCTGGGTTATCCGGATCATGGAGTGGCGATCTGAGGCCGACGCGTGGGCGGGCTGAGCCAGGGCTGAGAATCTCGACCGGAGACTGCGAATGTGCGTCTGGAGCCGTCAGGCGACGCACGAGCCCGCGTCGCCTGCGCGCCCCAGGCTCAAGTCTCAGGCGCGACTCACCCTCGGCTCAGCCTCCGACGCCAGGCTTGCCGCATGGACGTCAAGCGTGGGCTGCGGATCCCGATCCATGGCCTCGGTTGCGGCGGAGCGGGAGTGACGACGATCGGGCGCGCGCTGGCCGCGACCGACGGCGTGGTCCGCGTCTATGTGAACCCGGCGACCGAGATGGCCTACATCGACTACGACCCGGCTGAGACCGACGCCTGGTCGCTTGTCCGAGCGGTGGAGAAGGCGGGCTATCGCACCGCCGGCCCGATCGAGGCGTGAGCGGTGCTCTCGAGGATTCGCCAGCTGTCACTCAGGTCGCAGTCACGGAACCGACCTGCCCTCCTCGAACGTCGCGCCGGCGGTCTGGTCGGTCCGGCGCTCCGCCGCACGGGTCAAGAGGAGGATGAGCGGTCGAGCGACGAGCCTCGCCGGGCTCGTGGCGATCGTCTGGGGATTGTGCTTCGTGCTCATTCAGGCGTCGCTGCCGAGCTCGACCCCGCTCCTTCTGGCGGCGCTGCGAGCGCTCATCGGCGGGGGCGCGGTGGTGGCCTGGATCGCGGTGAGCCGGCGGCGACCCGGGACGCTTCGACCGGCCAGGCCGCCAGTCCAGCGTTCATGGCTTCCAGGCTTACCGTCGATCTCCCTGCTCTTCGTGCTCGCCCTGACCAACGCCGCCCTCGCCCTCGGCGCTATGTACCTCGCCGCCGGCCGGGCCGAGGCGGCGGTCGCGTCGATCCTCGCCGCTGGTCAGCCGCTCATCCTGGCCGTTGCCGGGTGGACCCTGTTCGGCGAGCGACTCGCGGCGCGCACCCTGACGGGGCTCGTGGTCGCCATGTTCGGCGTCGTCCTCGTCGCGGGCGCGAGCTCGGGCGTGACGACCCTGGAAGGGGTGGTCCTCGCCGTGCTCGCCTCGGTCGCCCCAGCCGCCGGCACCATCCTCATGCGGAGACTCGCGCCATCGGTGGACCTGCTCGTCACGACCGGCGTCCAGTTCCTGCTCGGCGGAGCCATCCTCCTGGCGGTCAGCGCGGTGCTCGAGCCGTGGGCCACTGTCACGTGGTCCCCGGCGATCCTCGCCGGGCTCCTCGTCCTCGGTGTCCTCGGAACGGGGCTCGCGTACGTGGCCTGGTTCTGGCTGCTCGACCGCGTCTCGCTGGTCGGGCTCGGCGCGGCCCTCTTCCTCGTCCCGGTCGTGGGCGTCATCGCCGCGATCGTCACCGGGGACCGCCCTGCGCCCGTCGGGCTGGCCGGCATCGCGGTCGTGCTCGTCGGGCTCGCGATCGTCTCGGTCGGCGGCTCGACCGCGCCGGCATCGGCGGACCCGATCAATAGAGGCCGAGCGGAGCGACGAGACCGCCGTCCATCCTGATCCGAAGGTCGAGGTGCGGACCAGTGGACCAGCCGGTCGACCCGATGAAGGCGATGGTCTCGCCTCCGACGACCTTGTCACCGCGCTCGACGGTGACCTTGCTGTTGTGGTTGTAGGTCGAGCACATCCCGTCCGGGTGTGGTCCCCCCGGCGATCGCCCGGACGGGCGTCCTCAGGGGTGCCGCGATGTCGATCCCCGGGTGCGCCGACGAGAACCGGCGCGTCAGGTCTCCTCGAATCGGGAGTGGCCAGAGGTGGACGCCGTCCCGGGCCCGCGGCGCCGACGGCCGATCGACCGAAGCGGGCCGAAGGATCGCCGTTCGCGGCATGACAATCCGCTGAGAAACCACGCCCCGGGACGGATCGCCGTCGCGGATCGAGCGCCAGGGTCAGTCCGGAGCGCGAGCCGCTGGCCGGCCTCCGGTTCCGTTTCCGAGCGGACCACCTCCGGGAGGTGTAGCTCGCGGTGGTCGAGCGAGCGCCGTCGCGGTCGTCAATGCCGCGAGAACCATGCCGCTCCAGAACAACGGCCAGCCGGTCCAGCCAGACGTGTCACCGCTGAGGACCCGGTTCGAGTCGACGAGAAAGCTCAGGATCACAAGGCCGCCGCCGGCGAGCGCCGCGAGCAGTCGGCCACGCCCGACGGCGATCGGCCGGCCGGTTCGCAGCCGGTGCGCCCCCGCCAGGCCGAACCCGACAAGGGCGGAGCTCACCACGAACGGAGCCCACACGGGCGCGAGCCAGGGCATCGGCGAGAGGAACAGCACATCCCATGCCGCCGGCGACGGGGGCCAGCCGATCAGGAGCCGGAGACCGAGGTAGTAGACGATGTCCCAGACTCCGAACACGACAGCCGCCCACGCGAGCCGTTCGAGCCCGCGGCGGCCAGCGAGCCAGCCGACGGCGGCGATCATGACGAGAGTGGCGAATTCGCGGGCAACCTCGACATCGGCAAAGGCCCGGAACGCGGTCGGGTCGTGGATGGGGACCATCCCGGCCGGTGTCAGCCCGATAGCCGCGCGGAGGTAGACGACGACGGCTGCCTCGAGATAGCCCATCGCGACCCCGTACGCCAGTACGACGAAGGCCGTCGACCCGAACCCGCTGCGCGGCGCCATCCGTCAGCGCAGCGCCGTTCCGACCACTACGCCGATCCCGTACGTGATCGTGGCTGCGACGGCGCCAAAGGCGAGCTGCCGGAGCCCCGACCGGATGGGATGCGTGCCGGTGAGCCGGGTGATCCCGGCGCCGAGCGCGAAGAGGGCGGTGCCGCTCAGGACGGCTGCCGCGATCAGGGCGGCCGGTGCGCCGCCGACGAGGAACGGCACCAGGGGGACGAGCGCGCCGAGTGCGAACAGGGCTAGCGAGGTCCCGGCCGCTACCCAGGCCGAACCGCCGAGCTCATCGGGGTCGAACCCCAGTTCCTCGCGAGCCATCGTATCGAGGGCAAGACGCGGATCGCTCCGGACCATGTGCTCGGCGAGGTCCCGTGCCATCGGGCCCGGCACCCCCTTTCGCTCGTAGATCTCGCGGAGCTCGGCAACCTCGGCATCCGGCGACTCCGCGAGCTCGCGTTCCTCGATCGCCAGCTCGTTGGCGAAGAGCTCGCGGGCGCTCTGCACGGAGAGGTATTCACCGAGAGCCATCGACAGCGATCCCGCCACGAGGCCGGCAAGACCGGCGACGATGATCGCTTCTCGTGGCGCGCCGGAGCCGGCGACGCCCATGACGAGGCTCAGGTTCGAGACGAGCCCGTCCGTTGAGCCGAGCACCCCGGCCCGGAGGGCGTTGCCGTGCCGCGCACGGCTTGTGCCCGGCGTCATGTCGCCGACCCCTGCGTGCCATAGCGGCGGATCCCTTCGAGCTTCGTGCGCTTGAGAAGCAGCGCGTTGACGGCGACGAGGAACGAGCTGCCGGCCATGCTGATGGCCGCGATCTCGGGCCGCAGGATCAGCCCGAACCAGGGATAGAAGAGACCCATGGCGATCGGGAAGGCGACCGTGTTGTAGCCGACCGCCCAGACGAGGTTCTGGCGCATCTTCCGGACGGTCGCGCGGCTGAGCGCGATGGTGCCGAGCACGTCGACGGGGTCGCTCTTCATGAGCACGACGTCCGCCGTCTCCACGGCGACGTCGGTCCCGGCGCCGATCGCGATCCCGACGTCGGCCTGGGCGAGCGCCGGCGCGTCGTTGATCCCGTCCCCGACCATCGCGACGAGCTTGCCCGTTGCCTGGAGCTCCTTGACCTTGTCTGCCTTCTGGCTCGGCAGGACCTCGGCGAAGACCGTGTCGAGCCCGAGCTCGGCGGCGATCCGCTCGGCGGTCGCCCGGTTGTCACCGGTGAGCATCGCGACCTGGATTCCGAGGTTGTGCAGGCGGTCGATCGTTTCCTTCGCGCTCGAGCGGACCGCGTCGGCGATGGCGATGAGGGCGCCGGCCCTGTCGTCGACGGCGACCCGGACGACCGTCCGCCCGGCGCTTTCGAGCTCATCGGCCCGTGAGCCGAGGCCGTCGAAGTCGATCGCGCGGTCGCGCATGAGCCTGGCATTCCCGACGAGGACCGTGTGGCCGTCGACCGTCGCCTCGAGGCCGTGGCCCGGGACGGCCTGGAACTCGGTGGCGTCGACGAGCCGGAGCATGCGCTCCTTCGCCGCGTCGACGACGGCCTGGGCGAGCGGATGCTCGCTCGAGCGCTCGGCCGAGGCCGCAAGTCGAAGGACCTCGTCTTCACCAACGAGGTCGCCTGCGCCGATCAGCTCGACGACGCGCGGCTGACCGACGGTCAGCGTGCCGGTCTTGTCGAAGATGACGGCACCGATCTTCGAGGCCTGCTCGAGGGCGGTCGCGTTCTTGAACAGGATCCCGTTGAGGGCTCCCAGTCCCGTGCCCACCATGATCGCCGTCGGCGTGGCGAGGCCGAGGGCATCCGGGCAGGCGATGATGACGACGGTGATCGCGAGGGTCAGCGCGAAGATGAACGTCGACCCGCCGATCGTCAGCCAGCCGACGAAGGTGAGAAGGCCGAGGATCACGGCCGCCGCGACGAGCCACTGAGCCGCGCGGTCGGCGAGTCGCTGGGCCGGCGCCTTCGAGTTCTGGGCAAGCTGCACCAGCTTCACGATCTGGGCCAGCGCGGTATCGGCGCCGACCTTCGTCGCCCGGAAGCGGAACGTACCGGTCTTGTTGATCGACGCGCCGATGACGTTCGAACCGGCCGTCTTCTCGACCGGAACACTCTCGCCGGTGATCATCGATTCGTCGACGCTCGACGCGCCATCGACGACGACGCCATCGACCGGGACCTTGTCGCCGGGCTTGATCAGGACGATGTCGTCGAGCACGACTTCCGAGGTGGAGACCTCCACCGGCTCGCCGTTGCGGATGACGGTCGCTTTCGGCGGCGTCAGGTCGAGCAGCGCCCTGATGGCATCCGACGCGCCTGCCCGAGCGCGCATCTCCAGCCAGTGCCCGAACAGCACGAACGTGAGCAGGACGACCGCCGCTTCGTAGAAGACCTCGCCGGCGAACAGGAAGGTCGCGGCGACGCTGAACAGGTAGCCGGATCCGACCGACAGGGCGACGAGGACCGACATGTCGAGCGTCCGGTTGCGGAGTGCCCGATACGCGCCGACGAAGAACATCCTGCCGCTCCAGGCGACGGCCGGCGTGGCCAGCAGAAAGGCCAGGATGTTCGCGTCGATCCCGAGCGGGGTCCCGAGGCGGACGTTGAAGACCTCGGTCGCGAGCGGCGAGTAGAGGAAGATCGGGACGGCCAGGACGAGCGCGACGATGAAGCGGTTCCGCATGTCGCGGACCATCTCGTCCATCGTCATCCCGCCGCCGTGACCCATCGCGTGGGCCATCTGGGCCGTCTCGCCGTGCACGGGGGCGCCCACGGCCGGCACTGCCATCGCGTGGCCGGCGTGTTGGTCCGAAGGCCCGTGCACCGCTCCGCGCGGAACCGCACTGCCGAGGACGGCGGATTGCTCGTCCGCGCAGAGGCGGCACGGGACGATCTCGCCGCCGCAGCTGCAGCCGAAGCGCTCGATCAGCGCTCGTACGTCGTCCGCCGTCAGCGTGGTCTCGTTGTACTGGACCGTCACCGTCTGGGAGACCGGATTCGCCTCAGCACCCGCGACCCCGTACTGCCGCCGCAGGAAATCCGCGAGGGCGCCCGCGCTGCTGGCGCGCAGCAGACCGCCCGCTTCAAAGACTCTACTGGTCACACGCGTTCTCCGTTTCGCGATCGTTGAGGATGGTCGAACCACGGCGGGCCGTGCCGTGAACACCTCAGTCGGCTCGACCGGCTGGTTCGTCTTCATCGTATCGTCGCCGTGGCGAATGAGGGATCGATGAGCGCTGCCTGAGAAGGTCGACGTCGATGCGGTGCTGCCCGCTCGGATCGCCGGAACGAAGCTCAGCCGGTCGCGAAGAGGCGGTAGATGACGGCCCCGAGCGCGACGAACGCGACGAGGAGCAACGCAGCAGCCCTGTGGGCGCTCTCCCGACCGACAAACGAGCGGGCCAGCGGTATGAGCGCGATGGCCACGACCGCGTACAGCAGGTGCAACCCATCGGCCGGTCTCGCGCCGGTGGCGAGGAGGACCAACCCGCTCGCAGCGCCCACGACGAGCGCGCTGACCATCGCGGCCTGGAACCGTTCGAAGGCGGGTCCGCCGGGCCGCCGGGTGACGACGGAGAACATCGACCAGCCGATCCCGATCACGGTGAGGGCGACGATGGCAAAGGCGAGGAGGCGATGGATCCCGTCCAACGCAGGTGAACCGCTCAAGGTGGTGCTTCGCCATGCAGGTGTCGTTGGGGAGTTTCGGTTGTCAGGCTCCTGAGCCGCAGGATACCGGGAGCGATGCAGCGGCGTGCGGTGAGGGATCCGAGGCCGCTCAGGAAGTCCCCAGATTGGCCTCATGTGGCTCTCAGGCGTCGGGCGTCCAATACCGATGCAGGTGACCGGCCGTCGGCGCGGTGCCGACGCGGAACGATCGCAGGCAGCGAGGAGTGGGACATGGCAGCCGGCGCGACCGCGACCCGGGGAGGGCGCTGGCGCAGGATGTGGGAGGCGGTCGACGAGCGCCTCGGCCTGAGCGGGCTCGCGTACCCGGTGCCGGCCCACGCCAACGGCCTCGCTTACATCCTGGGCGGGATCACGTTCTTCGGATTCCTCATCCTGGCCGCGACCGGCGTCTGGCTCGCCCAGTTCTACCACCCCACGCCCTCGACGGCCCGCGAGAGTGTCGTCTACATCATGAACGTGGCGCCGCTCGGAGACGTCGTCCGCGGGATCCACTTCTGGGTGGCGAACGTGGTCATGGCGACGGTGCTCCTCCACATGGGCCGGATATTCGTGACGGGCTCCTACAAGCGTCCGCGGGAGGCGAACTGGCTCATCGGACTCGGGCTCCTCGCGGTCACCCTCGGCTTGATCTTCACCGGCACCGTCCTCAAGTGGGACCAGGAGGGCTACGAGGCCCTCGGGCACAACGTCGAGATCGGCAATCTCCTCGGCGCCTTCGGATTCTGGTTCTCGGCGGATTTCGCGGCGAGCCTGCCGATCCTCGGCCGCCTGTACATGGCCCACATCGTCATCCTGCCGGCCCTTGGGACCCTGCTGCTCGTCGCCCACTTCCTGCTCGTCAAGCGGCACGGGATCTCCGCCCTGCCGGCACAGGCCGACGCTGCGGTCGGCGGCGGGCCGCTCCCCGCGAAGGGCGGCTCGACGTTCACGGCGCATCTCGTCCGGATGGCGGGGTTCGGGCTCGTCATGCTGGCCCTCGCGACGGTGCTCGCGCTGGTGGTGCCGGCCGGAATCGGCCCACGACCGATCCCCGGGACGGAGACCACGAAGCCACCGTGGATGTTCCTCGTGTTCTATCCATTCGAGGACTGGTTCGGCCTGCCCGCCCTGCTCTGGGCGCCGGCGATCCTCTTCGGGGCTCTCGCACTCGTACCCTTCATCGACCGAAGCCCGTACCGCTCGCCGGCCCGCCGTCGGGTCGTCGTCGGGATCGGCGTCGTCGTCGCGGTCGCCGCGGTCGCCCTCGTGATCTACGCGCTCGTCACGGTTCCGCAGGCGCACATCCAGGGGGCGATGTGATGGCCGCGGTCGTCTTCCGACTGGCGCTGCTGACGATCGGCATGGGCGCCGTCGAGATCGGCCTCGGGAGCGCCCTCGTCGAGCACTCCCTCACCGGATGGGCGCTCGTGCTCCTCATCGGGCTTCCAGCGATCGTCGCCGGCTCGGCCGGCTTCATCGGCCCTCTGCTCGGCAGAGGGCGACAGAAAGGCTCCACCGATGCGTAAGTCTGTACCGTTCGCCATGGTTCTCGGTCTCGGACTTTCATTCGTGACCGCCACGTCCGGGATGGCTCACTCAGGCAGCGGGACCCCGACGATCGGCGTCGAGCCGGCCAGTGTCACCGCTGGCGGCACGGTCATCCTCGCCGGGAGCGGACTCGAGCCCGACGCCGACCGCGTCCTGGTCCTGGCCGGCGAAGGCCTGACCGTCGAGTTCGGCACGGTCAGGACCGACGCCGAGGGGATGTTCTCCAGGACGCTCACGATCCCGAGTCACCTGCCGACCGGCGCCTACGAGCTGCGCGCCATCGGCGACGAGACGCTGACGACGCCGCTGGCCGTCACAGCGGCCGCGGGCGCCGCGCAAGGGTCGTCGCCGTCGAACCCGGCGACCGAGATGGTGGTCGCTCGCGACCGCTCGCCGATCGACCTTTCGTTGATCCTCGCGTTCGCCGCTCTCGCGGCCATCGCCGGCGTCCTCCTCATCTGGCGCGCCGAGCGCTTCCGGGGTCCAGCCCAGGGCTGATCGTCGAGCTCTCACCCATGGCTCCGCGATCTCTCAGGTGCCGCGCCGGCTGATTCTCAGCCGGCACTCAGCCCCGGCTCACGACCGGCTCACCGCGCACGGCCAGGCTCGCCGGCAGGCGCAGGGAGATCGTTTGACGTGAAGGCCATTGGCTGTCTGCTCGGAGTGGGACTCGTCGCGGTCGTCCTCGTTGCGGTGGTCGCGACCGGGGCGCGGTTCAGCGGCCCGGTCGCGGTCAACCGGTCGGCGACGGTCGTCCTCGAGGACTTCCGGTTCACGCCCAACCGGATCGACGCGAAGGTCGGCGTGCCGCTCACGGTGTGGCTCACGAACCGGGGCACCGAACGCCACGACCTGAACTTCCAGTCCATCCACATGCCGGGTCTCGGCGGCGTCGAGTCGATCCTGAACCCGGGCGAGACCCGCTCGATCACGCTCACCTTCGACCAGCCCGGGGCGCACGTCTTCATCTGCACGCTGGCCGGACACGCGGCCGCCGGCATGACCGGCGCGGCCTATGTGACGCGATGACCGTCCCGGCATCTTGCGAGCGAGGCGCCGTCGGGAGCGCGCCCGCGCGGAGCGGCATCCGCGTTCGTCGGGCACGGGTAGGTGCTCCATCCCATCCTCAGTTCACAGAAGGGACCACGCCATGACTCGTCGATCCAGGGCCACCCGCCTCGCGGGCCAGCCACCTGCAGCCGGCCACCGCGCGGCCACGCCTCCCGAGTCGCGGCCGGGCGGACTTCAGTCGCGGCCCCTCCGACTCGCCGCGTTTGCGACGATCGCGCTCGTCGTCGGCGGGTTGGCGATCGGCCTGGTCGTGAGCCGGTTGCAGGGCCCCGGCGGGAGCGACGTGGCGGCGATCCAGGTCCACGCGAGCATGGGCGGCTTCGATCCGCCCGGCCTGACCGTCAAGGCGGGGCAGGCAGTCCAGATCGAGCTCAGCAGCATGGACTCCTCATTCCACAGCGACGGAGGCGGCTGGCACGAGCTCGCGATCGATGCCCTCGGCATCGACTGGAAGGTCGGCCCCCAGAGCAGCAAGGTCTTCGGGTTCACGGCACCCGCGACGGCCGGCACCTACACGTTCTACTGCAACATCTGCTGCGGCGGCAAGGAGAACCCCTCGATGGTCGGCAAGCTCACGGTGACCGCCTGATGCGGGCGTCAGTCGGCACCGTCGTCGCCCGCCCCCGGCTGCTCCTCGCGCTCATCGGCGGCACGGTCATCGCGGCATCCGCGGCAGCGATCCTCGTCGCCTCTCCCCGGATGGCGGACCACCAGGCGATCTCCGAGCTCAGCGTGCCCGCGATCGTGGCCGCCGGCGTTCTCGACGGCTTCAATCCGTGCGCCTTCGGCGTCCTCATCCTGTTCGCGACGTTCGCTCTCGGGCTGGCGACACGACAGTCGCTCGCGACCGAGGGGGCGAGCGGCGCGCCCGATGCGCGCTCGGCGAGCCGAACCGTCCTCGGCCTCGGCGCCTTCTTCGTCGTCGGCGTGCTCGTCACCTACTTCCTGCTCGGGCTCGGGCTCCTCACCGCGGTCGCCTCGCTGACGAACTTCGGTGGAAACCACCTCCCGAGCCGGGTCGCGGCCCTGATCGCGATCGGCATGGGGCTCTGGATGGTGCGCGACGTCCTCCTGCCCGACGCCAGCTGGAGGCTCGAGGCGCCACACGCCCTTCATGGGCGGATGCGCGACTGGGCACGTTCGAGCTCGCCGGTCGCGTTGTTCGGCGGCGGGATCCTCATCGGGCTGTGCACGGTCCCCTGCAGCGGCGCGGTCTATCTCGGCGTCGTTGCCCTCCTCGGCTCGGGCGGGACGGTCGCCGCCGGTCTCGGCGGGCTCGCGCTCTACAACCTCGCCTACATCACGCCGCTCGTCGCGCTCCTCGTCCTCGCCAGCCGGCCGGGGCTCATCCGGGTCGTCAACCGCTGGCACCTCGAGCACGCGGGCGGGACGAAGCTCGTCCTCGCGGTGGTCGTGCTCGCCCTCGGCTTCGCCATCCTCCTGACCGTCTGAAGTTCTCAGCACGGCGTTAGGAGCCGCTCAGGGGACGCTCAGGTCGGCGCGCTGAACTGGACGTCATGGATCTGCTCGTCGCGCTCCTCGTGGTCGCCGCCATCCTCGTCGTCGCCGACCTGCTCCTCGCGGGCGGCGCGATGACGATGACGGGGATGTCTGCGATGGGAGGCGCGGTCGCCCATCCGCTCGCTGCGGGCGCGCTCGTCGTCCTCCTCGCCGTTCTCGTGCTCCTCGCCGGGGGTGCGAGGTAGCCATGCTGGAGCAGCGAGTCCAGGCGCGATTCGATCCGAGCGGCCACCAGATCGTTGACGTCACCGTCCATCGCGGCTATCAGCCGGCCTCGATCCGTGCGCAGGCGGGCGTGCCGCTGCGGATCGTCTTCCGGCGCGAGGACGATGACGCCTGCTCCGAGCGGGTCGTCTTCTCCGCCCCAAGGCTGGATCGCCGACTCACGCCCACCGGCATGACCACGATCGATCTGCCCGGACAGCCGGCGGGCGAGATCCGCTTCACGTGCGGCATGGGCCGCTACCGCGGCCGGATCGAGTTCGTCGACGACCGCACAGCGTCGCTCGTCACGCGGATCCGCGCCGCGGCCAGCCGCCGGTGGGCCTCCCGCGGCTCTCATCGATCCAGGTAGGAGTCCCGGATGCCCTTCGTCATTGACATCGACCCCGTCGCGTTCTCCCTCCTCGGGATCCCGATCCGCTGGTACGGACTCACCCTGGCCGTCGCGGTCGCGGTGGCGTTCTGGCTCGCCCAACGCGAGGGACGGCGGCACGGGATCGCGCCTGATCTCATCGGAGACGGAGCCGTCTGGGTGGGCGTCGCTGCGCTCATCGGTGGCCGGGCCCTCTATGTGGTTCAAAACGAGCTGGCGACGCTCGCCGACCACCCGGCCCATGTGTTCATGGCCTGGACCGGCGGCCTCTCCTTCTACGGTGGCCTGATCGGGGCCGTCGTCGCGCTGGTCGTCTTCGCGCGGCGGCGGCGGATCTCGCTGCTGCCCGCGCTCGACATCGTCGCGCCGGCGGCGGCGATCGGCCAGGCGATCGGGCACCTCGGCTGCCTGATCGGCGGCGATTCGTCCGGGATCCCGACCGATCTGCCGTGGGCGGTGATCTACCGGAACCCTGGCGCGATGGCGCCGCTGAACCTCCCGCTGCATCCGACCCAGGCCTATGAGGCGATCCTCCTGGCGGCGCTCTTCGTCGGCCTCTGGTTCGGGCGACGGCGCCTGGCCGGGATCGGCGATGGGGTCCTCGCGAGCGGCTACCTCCTCGGGCTCGCCGTCATCCGGTTCGGGCTCTTCTTCCTTCGCGACGAGCCGGCCGTCTTCCTCGGGCTCAAGACCGCGCAGTGGTTCGGTCTCGGGATCGCGGCCTTCGCGGTCGCCCTGTTCATCGTCGCGCGCCGTCAGGCGCGTCCGGTCCAGCCACGTTCGATCCAGCTGGAGGTCAGCCGACCATGACACCACAGGCTCAGGACCATTCGAGGCACACCGTCGACCAGCGTGCCGCGCCGCGGGCCACCGCTCCTCGGTGGCTGCTCCCCGGACTGACCGCCGCGGTCGTTGTCGCGGGGCTTGTCCTCGCTGGCGTCGTCCCGCTTTCGGCGGTGCTCTACATCGGCCTCTTCGGCGGCATGCTCCTCATGCACGCAGGTGGTCATGGCGGTCATGGCGGCGGTGGGTCGGCGCGAGATCGCGAGGACGACATGCCGCCGGACTCGGAGGATCTCAGCCACCGCTCACATGGCGCTCAGCCGGAGCGATCAGGCTCCACCGCGGGGCTCGATGATCGAGCCACGAACGACCCGAAGGCCAGCGAGACACAGGATCATGACGAGCACCGCTCGCACGGGTGCCACTGACCGGCCGGTCCGGCTCCTCTTCCGTCGCGAGGAGACGGCCGCCTGCTCCGAGCACGCGTTCACCTGCCAGATGGGAATGCTCCGGGGTCGGATCGTCGTGGAGGCTGCATGATGGCTGTTCTTCAAGAGCTCATCGTCCTCGACTCGCGCCACGAGGCCGCCGCGCAGTGCGTCGTGTGCGGCAACGACATCGCGGCAGGTGAGGGCGTCACGGCCAGATACCAGGACCGCACCCTCCGCTTCAAGTGCCCGGGTTGCGCTGCACGGTTCGAGGCCGATCCCGATCGCTGCCCGCCGCATGACGGCTCGCCGGCGAGCGAGTGGCGCTGCGACTGACCGCCGGGAACGCGGACCGAGCCGGGTGACGCCAACGAGCCAATGAGCCGGCCGCACGGGTCGCCCGCCCGGGACTACCCTTCGCTCATCGGTCGAGGACAGGCAAAGCGGAGGTTCACCAGCGGTGCGGACGATCCTGCTCTGGATGGCACGCAACCCGTGGCTCCGGGAGCGACTGCCCCGACTCGCGTTCGTTCGGCGGGCCGTCCGCAGCTTCATGCCGGGCGAGGACCTCGCGGCCGCGATGGCGGCCGCGGAGGCGGACGCCGCGGACGGCGTACACGCCGTCTTCACGAGGCTCGGCGAGAATGTCACGGACCTCTCCGAGGCACAGGCCGTCGCCGACCACTACCACGCCGTCCTGGACGAGATCGCGTCACAGAAGCTGAACGCCGAGATCTCGGTCAAGCTCACCCAGCTCGGCTACGACCTCGACGTCGAGGCGGCCCAGGCCCACGTCGACGGCCTGGCCCGACACGCCGCGGAGCTGGGCACCTGGGCATGGATCGACATGGAGGGCAGCCCGTACGTCGAGGGCACGATCGCCTTCTACGAACGCGTGCGCGCCGCCCACGAGAACGTCGGCCTGTGCCTCCAGGCCTACCTCCACCGGACCCCGGCCGACGTCCAGCGGCTGCTCCCCCTGCGGCCGGCGATCCGGCTCGTCAAGGGGGCCTACGACGAGCCGGCCTCGATCGCCTACCGGACCCGGGGCGAAGTCGACGCGGCCTACCTCGCGATCGCGGCGACCCTCGCCCCGGCGGTCCGCGACGGCCGCGCCCGGTTCATCGCGGCGACCCACGACGTGGACCTCATCGAGCAGTTCGCCCGCTTCGCGGCGGCGATCGGTCTCGCGCCGGCGCGGATCGAGGTCCAGATGCTCTACGGGATCCGGGCAGACCGCCAGCGTCAGCTCGCCGGGCGCGGCTTCGACGTCCGCTGCCTCATCGCCTACGGCGAGCACTGGTACCCGTGGTACATGCGCCGCCTCGCGGAGCGTCCGGCGAACGTCCTCTTCGCGCTCCGCCAGATCCTCCCGCGGTAGGTCCGACGGAGGGGCCTGTCGCAGCTCAGGTGCGGAGCAGCCTGAGAGCCATGTGAACGGAGCGCCCGGTGGCCGACGCTCAGTCCGGCGGACCGGCGCTCCCGGTGGCGGGCGCGGCCGCCCCTGCGGACCCGCCTGCCGCCGCCGCTTCCTCGGCGAGGACCCGCCGCAGGACCTTGCCCACGAAGGAACGCGGCAACTCCGCGCGCACCTCGACGATCGCCGGCACCTTGTACGGGGAGAGGTTCTGGTGGCAGTGAGCGATGAGCTCCTCGGGCGTGACGGTCGTGCCCGCGCGGAGCACCACGAACGCGTGCGGAACCTCGCCCTTGAGCGGATGGGGCTCCCCGATGACCGCCGCCTCGACCACCGCCGGGTGCTCGTGCAGTACATCCTCGATCTCGCGCGGGTAGACGTTCACGCCGCTGACGATGATCATGTCCTTGCGTCGGTCGACGATGCGGAAGTAGCCCTCGGCGTCCATCGAGCTGATGTCGCCGGTGTAGAGCCAGCCGTCCCGCAGGGCCGTCGCTGTCTCCTCAGGTCGCTCCCAGTAGCCGCTCATCACCTGGGGGCCGCGGACGCGCAGCTCGCCCACCTCACCGGGCGGCAGGACGCGCGCGCCGGCCTCGAGGTCAACGACCTGGGCTTCGGTCGAGGGGAAGGGCAGACCGACCGTGCCCAGCCGACGCTCCCCGTGAACGGGGTTGCAGTGGGTGACCGGGCTCGCCTCGGTCAGACCGTAACCCTCCGAGACGCGCCCGCCGGTGAGCGCCTCGAAGCCGTCCTGCACCGGACCGGGCAGCGGCGCCGAGCCGCTGATACAGGCATCCACCGAGTGCAGATCGTACTTCTGCGTCTCCGGCAGCTGCAGCAGCGTCGCGTAGAACATCGGTGCGCCCGGGAACAGCTGTGGCCGATAGCGCGCGATGGACTTGAGGACCGCGTGCGGGTCAAAGCGTGGGTGGAGGATCTGGGTGGCGCCCATCAGCAGCGCATAGTCGAGCGCGACGGTCAGGCCGTAGATGTGGAAGTAGGGCAGCGCGCAGAGCACGGTGGCCTCGCCCGGCCGGGCGCCGGGGAACCAGGCCGCCACCTGGATCGCGTTGGCGACGAGGTTGCGGTGGGTGAGGGTCGCCGCCTTGGGGGTGCCGGTGGTGCCGCCGGTCGGCTGCAGGACCGCCGGGTCCACGGACCGGGCGGGCGAGTCGATCCGCTCGGCCGGCGAGGCCGACAGGAGCCGGAAGAGGTTGGGTGTCTCCGCGGAGTGCGGAACGGGCCTCCAGCGTCCCTCGCGGCGCGCCTTCAGCGGGTAGAGCATCCGCAGGAGGCGCGGGAGAGAGTCCTGGATGCCGGTCGAGATGACGCCCGAGGTGCCGGTCGCGGCGGGGAGAACATCGCCCAGTTCGGCACGGGCGGCCCGCACCCGCGGCACGAGCAGGTCCAGGCAGATCGAGACACGCGGCCGCGTCTGGGCGAGGAGCTCGCGGATCTCCCGCTCCACCGAGAGCGGACTGACGGGTGCCGCGATCGCACCGGCGCGCAGGGTGCCCAGGAAGCCGATGACGAAGGCCGGCGTGGTCGGCAGGTGGATGCTCACCCGGTCACCCGGCGCGACGCCCATCTGGTGCAGGGCAGCCGCCATCCGGTCGACGGCCCGGTCGAGCTCCGCGTAGGTCGTCCGCGCACCGAGGAAGACGAGCGCAACGCGGGCCGGCCAACGGGTCGCCGCGTCCCGCAGCAGCCGGTCGAGGGTGACGGGCGGCACTTCGATCTCGGCCGGGACGCCGGGCTCGTAGTGGGCCAGCCAGGGCCGCTCCTCGAGCAGGTCCGGCGACTGGCCGGTTGGCACACCGGTCGGCGGAACGGAGGTCGGTGCGTTCATCCCGCGTGCTCCCTTGCGGGTACTCCTCAGACCGGATAGCCGCCGGCCGTCTCGACGGCCGCCGCGACGCGCCGCGCGATGGCGATCCGATCGACGGGTTCGCCGCGCAGCAGGCGTCGGATCCCGGACTGGAGCATCCGCGCCTCATCGCCATCCGCGACGCGGGTGGCGAGTGAGCGGGCGATCAGCTCGGCCGGCCCGACGCGCTCGAGGACGACCAGTCGCGCCAGGTCCAGGTGGCGGGAGGCCGTCGCCGCGTCCGTCTCGCCACGTGCCTGGCGGGCGCGGACGAGGGCGCTCTCGGTGGTGAAGAGCGCGATGGCCAGGTCGGCCAGTCCCGCCAGCACCTCCTGCTCCTCCTCCAGCGTCGTCCCGTAGCGCTGGACCGCGCCACCGGCGAGCAGGAGCGTGACCTGGCGCAGCCCCTCGACGAGCACCGCCTCGGACCCCAGCGGATCATCTGCGGCGCGATCGAGTCCCGCCGTCGACGGGGCCAGGAGCGCCTCCTGGGCCCGTCTGGCCGGCCCCAGGAGGTCGAGCCGGCCCTTCACGGCACGGCGGATGAGGGTCCCCGGTACGAGCAGACGGTTGATCTCGTTGGTGCCTTCCCAGATGCGGTTGATCCGCGCATCGCGGTAGGCCTGCGCGGCCGGATATCCCTCGATGTAGCCGTAGCCACCGTGGACCTGCACGAGCTCGTCGACCACCCAGTCGAGGTCCTCACTGGCGGCGACCTTGGCGATCGAGCACTCGACTGCATATTCCTCGAGGGCAGCCCGGACCGCCTCCGCCGAGCCGCCAGCCTCGACGCCGCCGAGCCGCCCGTCGATGAGCCCCGCGATCCGGTACACCATCGATTCGATCGCGTAGGTTCGGACGGCCATGCCCGCGATCTTCTCGGCCACCAGCGGGAACCCGAAGATGGGCCGGCCGAAGGCGACCCGCCCCTGCGCGTATTCGAGGGCCGTGCGCACTGCCGGGCGCATGCCGCCGAGAGCTGCCGCCGCCAGCTTGAAGCGCCCCACGTTGAGGACGTTGAAGGCGATCCTGTGGCCCTCGCCGATGGTGCCCAGCAGGTTCTCCGCCGGGACGATGACGCCGTCGAGCGTGAGGGGGCAGGTCGAGTTGCCGTGGATGCCGAGCTTGTGCTCTTCCGCCCCGACCTCGAGGCCCGGCGTCCCGCGCTCGACGAGGAAGGCGGCGATCCCCCGCGGCTCGCCGACGCCCTCGACGCCCTCGCCGACGCTTTCGACGCCCTCGACGCCCTCGACGCGGGCGTAGACCGTGAAGAGGTCGGCGAAGCCCGCATTGGTGATGAACTGCTTGGCGCCGTCGAGGCGGTAACTCCCATCCGTCTGGCGGACCGCCAGCGTCCGGATCGCCTGCGCGTCCGAGCCGGTGCCCGGCTCCGTCAGGGCATAGGCGGCGATGGTCCTCCCAGCGGCGAGGCCCGGCAGGTGACGGCGTTTCTGTTCGTCCGTGCCGAAGAAGACCGTCGGCAGCGTCCCGATACCGGCGTGCGCCGCGTACGTGACGGCCAGCGCACCGGCCGGCGAGAGCGCCTCGATGACGACGACCGCGGTGACATGGTCGAGTCCCGCACCGCCGTACGCTTCGGGGACCTCGATGCCCACGAAGCCATCGTGCCCGAGGATCGCCATCAGCTCGCGGTGCGTCGCGTAGTCCCTCGCCTCGAGCCGCTCGCGGCGCGGCTCGACCTCCCGGGCAACGAACTCGCCGATCGATTCGCGGATGGCGAGGTGCTGGGGAGAGAGACGCTCGGGGGTGAAGACGCTCCCTGTCGCGACGGGCGCGACGAGGAAGGCGCCGCCCGCCGGAGCGGTCACCGCGGTCGGCGGTCGTGGATCGATCCCGGCCATCATCGCGCCGCCTCCTCGTCCGCGGCGCGTGCCGCGCCGGCCGGCCGCATGCGGCCACCCAGCCACTCGATGATGCCGGCCGCGCCCTGGCCACCGCCCACGCACATGGTGACGATCCCGTAGCGGGCCTCCCGGCGGGCCAGCTCGTTGAGCAGCTGAACGCTGAGCTTCGCCCCGGTCGCACCGAGGGGATGCCCGAGCGCGATCGCTCCGCCGTTGGGGTTGACCCGCTCTTCGTCGAGTCCCAGCTCGCGCACCACCGCCACGACCTGTGCGGCGAAGGCCTCGTTGAGCTCGATGGCCGAGATGTCGGCGAGCGAGAGGCCGGCCTTCTTCAAGGCCCTGGGGACGGCGCCGACGGGACCGACGCCCATGATCTCGGGCGCCACACCCACCGTCGCGAAGGCCGCCAGCCGCCCCAGCGGCTCGATGCCCAGCTGGGCCGCCCGCTCGCCGCTCATGACCACGAGCGCGGCGGCGCCGTCGCTCATCTGCGAGCTGTTGCCGGCGGTGACGGTGCCGTCGAGCGCGAAGGCGGGACGCAGCCGGGCGAGCGCCGCGGCGTCGCTGTCGCGGCGGATCCCCTCGTCGGCGTCGAAGGGCCGATGCGAGACGCCGGGTCGCCCATCGGTGAGTGTCGTCTGGACGGCCTCGACCGACACGATCTCGTCCGTGAAGCGGCCGGCATCCTGGGCCGCTGCCGCGCGCTGATGCGAGCGCAGCGCCCAGGCGTCCTGGTCGTCGCGGCTGACGCCGTAGCGGCGGGAGACCTCCTCGGCGGTCAGGCCCATATTCATGAACACCTGCGGCCACTGGGCGGCGATCGCGGGCCCCGGCGCGAAGTGAAAGCCGGTCATGGGCACGAAGCTCATCGACTCCATGCCCCCGGCGACGACCACGTCGGTGACGCCCGACGCGACCGACTGCGTCGCCAGGGCCAGCGCCTGCAGTCCGGAGGCGCAGAAGCGGTTGACGGTCATGGCGCTCGAGCCGACCGGCAGTCCCGACGCGAGCCCGACCTGGCGGGCGATGTTGAGGCCCTGGGCTCCCTCGGGCATGGCGCAACCGAGGATGAGATCCTCGACCTCCGCGCTGTCGAGGGCCGGGACGCGGGCCAGCGCCTCGCGCACGGCGGCGATCGCCAGCTGCTCGGGGCTCGTTTCGCGGAGGGCGCCGCGGGGCGCTCTGCCGACGGCAGTCCTGGCGGCTGAGACGATGACGGCGTCGCGCATGATGCGGGTCCTCGGTTCGCGGTCAGTTGCGGAGCGGCTTGCCGGTCTTGAGCGTGTGGCGGATCCGGTCGCGCGTCTTCGGCTCGCCGAGGAGGCGCAGGAAGGCCTCGCGCTCCAGGTCGAGCAGGTACGCCTCCGCGACCGGCGTCCCCTCCGCGAGATCGCCGCCGCTCATGACCCCGGCCAACTCGAGGACCACCTTCCGGTCGTGCTCCGAGAGATAGCCGCCACCGAGTTGATTGAACGTGAGTGCCTCCGCGGCGGCGATGCCGCGCCGGCCCACGACGGGGATCGACCGCGGCAGGGGCGGGTGGTAGCCGACCTCGGCGAGATGCCGGGCGGTGGCCGCCGCATCCGCCCACTGCCGGTCGGGGTCCGCCGTCACGAGGTCGGCAGGCGTGAAGAGTCCCCACGAAACCGCCTCCTCCGCGCTCGTCGCGACCCGCGCCAGGGCGATCGTCTCGAGCGCATGCTGGAAGAAGGCAAAGAGGTCGGCGTTCGAGCCCTCGGGGACGCCCTCGGTGGCGCGGCGTGTCATGGCGGTCGAGCCGCCGCCGGCGGGCAGCAGCCCGACACCCGTCTCCACGAGCCCGATGTACGTCTCGCCGAGCGGCTGGCAGCGCGTCGCCGCGAGGCAGAACTCCGCGCCGCCGCCGAGCGTCAGACCGCGTGCCGCCACGACGACCGGTACACCGGCGTAGCGGATCGCTCGCGTCGCCGCCTGGAAGCGCCGGACCGCGAGGTCGAGCCCATCCCAGTCGCCCTCCTCGGCCTCCACGAGGATGAGCGCGAGGTTCGCGCCGGCCGAGAAATCGTTGGCGCGCGTGCCGATGACGAGGCCGTCGTAGGCGCGCGAGGCCAGCTCACAGGCGCGCGTCACGAGCTCGATGACGTCCATCCCCAGCACGTTGAGCTTGCCGTGCAACTCGAGACCAAGGATGCCCCGGCCCAGGTCGAGCAGCGAAGCCGAGGCGTTGGAGGGGAGTCCCGGATCGGCGGCCGAGCGCGCATCGAGGTCGAGCGTGCCGGGGCGCTCGGGGATCGGACGGAGCTGGCCGCTGCTGAAGTCGAGCGCAGCACGGTCGCGGTAGAAGGCACCGGGGCCGGCCAGGACCTGCTGAACGAGCGCGGGGACCACGGGGAGCCGCATCGCGACCCGCTCCACGCCCAGAGCGTCCCAGGTCTCGAACGGCCCGAGCTGCCAGCCGAAGCCCCGGCGCATCGCCGAATCGACATCGGCCGCGCCGTCGGCGATCCCGGGTCCGACCGTCGCGGCGTAGCCGAGCGTCGCGTCGAAGAGCCGTCGCAGGTACGTGCCGGCGCGATCGTCGGCGGCGAGCAGCAGGGACAGGCGCCGGCGCAGGTCGGGCTCGTTCCTGGCCAGCTCCAGCGCCGTCGAAGCGACGCGCCGCCGCGGCCGGTACGCAGCGGTCTCGAGGTCGAAGGCGAGGATCTCCGCCCCCTCGCGCCGAAAGAAGCCGGCCCCGGTCTTCTCCCCCAGCGCCCCCCGCTCGACGAGCTGGCGGAGCACGGGTGCGACGGCGAAGACCTCCCGCTCGGGATCGTCGGGCAGGTCGGCGTGGCAGTGATCGGCGACGGTGACCGCGACATCGAGACCGACCAGGTCGAGGGTGCGGAAGGTCGCGCTCCGCGGCCGGCCGATGAGGGTCCCCGTCAGCTCGTCGACCTCGTCGACCCCGAGCCCCAGCTCCTGGGCCAGGCTCAACGCCCGCTGCATCGCGTACACGCCGAGGCGATTGGCGATGAAGGCCGGCGTATCCCTGGCGCGCACCGTGCCCTTGCCGAGATGGCGGCTGGCGTAGGCCTCCAGACGCTCGATCGTGGCCGGGTCGGTCGACTCGGTCGGAATCAGCTCCAGGAGTCGCGCGTAGCGCGGCGGGTTGAAGAAGTGTGTGCCGAGGAAGGCGCGGCGGAAGACATCGGAGCGACCCTCCTCGATGGCGTGGATGCTGATGCCGCTCGTGTTCGTGCTCACGATGGGCCAGGTGTCGATGGCGCGGGGGGCGAGGGCAGCCTCGAGGTGAGCGAACAGCTCGCGCTTCGGGGCGAGCTGTTCGACAATCGCCTCGAGCACCCAGTCGGCGTCCGCGACGGCGTCGGCCAACTCATCGAAGCCGCCCGTCCGGATCCGTTCGGCGTCGATGGCCCGGTGGACCGGGCTCGGGCGGAGCTTGAGCGCTCGTTCGAGGCCTCGGGCGGCGATGTCGGCATCGAGATCGAGCAGGCGGACCCCGGCCCCGGCGGTGGCGAGCAGGCACGCGATCTGGGCGCCCATGGTGCCCGCCCCGAGGACCACCGCAGAGCGGATGCGGGGGATCATCGAGCGGCCGCCGGCCAGGGCGAGTCGTGGGTCGAGGATCCCCCGGTCGCGCGCATGCCGTCCAGGTAGAGCTCGGCAAAGACGGAACCGATCTCCCCGGCGCTGAGCGGGCCGTCGGACCGGTACCACTGGGTGAACCAGTTGCAGGCCGAGAGGATCGCGATCGTTGCGAGCGTCACGTTCATCGGGCGCAGCTCGCCCGCAGCGATGCCGTCGTTGACGACGCGCCGCCACGCAGCCTCGTAGGCGTCTCGCCGACGGATGATCTCGCGACGGCGCTCGTCGTTGAGCGAGCGCAGCTCGATCTGGATGAGCGCCAGCTCGTCGCCGTGCTCGACCGCGAAGGCGAGATGGGCGTCGATGGCGCGGCAGAGTCGCTCGCCGGCCGATGCGTCGGCCTCGATCTCGGGACGAACGCTCGCGTCGAGCCGCTCGAGCGCGCCGCTGACGATCGTCCAGAGCAGGTCGTCCTTGGACTCGATGTAGTGATAGAGGCTGCCGCGGTTCATGCCCAGCGCCTCTGCGAGATCCTGCATCGAGGTGGCGTGGAAGCCGCGCTCACGGAAGAGCCGCGTGGCGGCTCCGTGGAGCGCCGCTTCCCGAGGGCGGGTGAGGGTCATCGCGGCTCCGGTCCGGGTCCGTGGCGAACCGACGTCCCTGCGTCTGTCAAACGAACGTTTGGTTGAGACAGACTAGCGGTGCTCGGGAGTCGGGTCAAGGGTCGCCCCCGCCCGATGTCCGCCCGCCCGATGTCGCAGCCCGCCTGCGGCCGGGATCGGGGAGCTACGGCGTGACGAACACCGCACCGGTCATCCCGGCTGCGGCGTGGCCCGGGATCGTGCAGAGGAACTGGTAGGCGCCCGGGTGATCGAACGTCATCGTCAGCGTCGTCGATTGACCAGGGAGCGTGAGCGTCTCCACGCCCCGCAGGCTCGG
>JADEYI010000623.1_pt1 | contig 43240 bp, 49 predicted proteins | sample 8542331 | NCBI WGS metagenome assembly JADEYI01 (sample SAMN16510988, study PRJNA670497) | mine drainage metagenome | isolation source: biofilm near Copperflume 1 | place: Germany: Marsberg coppermine Kilianstollen | collected 2018-02 | reverse complement strand
CGGTCACGATGCTGATCGAGCGTGACGCCGCCGACCTCGACTTGGCGACGAATCTCTCCGACGACATTCACGAGGTCTTTGGCTTCACCCAGTTTGAGCGCGGCCAAAAGCCGGTGGTCAAAATCGCGAGGGAACTGTGGGAGCAACGGCATCGCAACAATCGCCTGCGCACCACCCTGACCCACGAATATGGCCACGTGATGCTCACGCGTGGCTGTACGACAAGTACGGCGCTGCCCGAGGTCCCGACCGCTGTTACTGGCAGAGCCTGCTGCTTGCAGTAGCGCAGCGTGCCGCGATTCGTGCATAGCTGACGAGGTCCCGACCGCTGTTACTGGCAGAGCCTGCTGCCGACCGAGCGGGTGATAGATTGGTTTGAGTGGCAGGCCGGTTACGCCTCGGGTGCTCTGCTGATGCCGGAGAGCTTCGCACGGCGGACGATCGAGGCATATTTCCGGAATCGCTCTGAACGGCCGCCGATTGCCAAAGGTTCGCCGGAAGCGTCAGCGCTCTGCCAGCGTATTTCCCTCGGCTTCGATGTATCCGTCGAAGCCGCCAGCGTGCGGCTCAAGCAACTGGGCTATCTCGCCGAGTAGCCCGCCGACAAGCCCCCGACCGTTTCGCGCAGACCGAATCTTCACGCTTGACACTCGTTCGATATATCGCTACATAGCGAATTAGTCACCTAGCCAAAGAACGCATGTTGTCCATGACCCCAACCGCAGTAATGCAAGCGCCGAGATCGAACCTCAGATGGCTCATCGCCGCCTGCGCCGCCGCTCTGTTCGCGCTTCGAGCCGAGCCATCGTGGGCCGCGCAATACGCCGCCGCGCTGCCGTGGGACCAGACGCTTGGCGCGATTCAGGACATTGCTGGTCGGTCCCGTGGCTCACGCCGTAATAACGCTGAACTTCGCCTTGTCGGCAATCCTGTACACGATCGGCAGCCACGAGCGGGCAGGACGCTTATTAGCCGGCGGATTGGCAACTTACGCCGCGCTGATTGCCGTCCGTTTGCTGACTTACCTCGAGCCCTTCTGAGCAGTCCCTTTTTAGCGACCATTGGAGGTCCGATATGAAACTCGCACGCATCGCAAAGCCGCTTCGTTCCGAGCAAGTACGCGCGTGACGCTAGCCGGCGACCTGAATGCTGCCCTCGAGGGTTACGCGCGCTACTACGAGCACGTTCATGGCGACGCCGTGGAGTCGAAGGCGCTGATTCCGGAGATTCTCGGTGCCTTCCTCCAAGCTGACCGTGAGTTCCAGAGTTGGTCACGTTCCAGCGGTCGCAGTCATTATCGCCGCCCCAGTTCGTCTTCGTCCAACGGCAGCGCCAAGCGCGAATCGTGACCGCCATCAGCGGAAAGTCGGCAGACGTGCTTCGCACGTGTTTACGACTGATGGGATGGACCGCTCCCCGCTTGGATAACGGCCTCGAAGGGCCACGATGGTACGTTCGACCATCGACAACAGCGAAGCGAGGAGGGTCCGGAGATGAAGATTACAACGTTGGGAATTGATCTGGCAAAGAACATCTTCCGGGTGCACGGCTGCGATGCGCGCGGGAAGGCGGTAGTGAGTAAAGCGCTCACTCGCCAGCAACTGACTATCTTCATGGCGCAGCTGCCGCCGTGTCTGGTGGGTATAGAGGCCTGCCCGACTTCCAACTACTGGGCGCGGGAAATTCAGAAACATAGCCATCAGGTGCGGCTGATGGCGCCGCGGTTCGTCAAGCCCTACGTGAAAGCCAACAAGAACGACACCGCCGATGCCGAGGCAATCTGCGAGGCGGTGCGGCGGCCGACCATGCGCTTTGTCGCCGTCAAAAGTATCGCACAGCAGGATGTGCAGGCGGTGCATCGGATACGCGCGCAGCTGGTGAAGACGCGGATCGCGCTGAGCAACCAGGTGCGCGGACTGCTGGCGGAATATGGGATCGTCATCGGCAAGGGGTTCGCCCCGCTCAGGCGCGCCCTGCCGGCCATTCTCGAGAATCGGGAACAGCGGTTGAGCGGACTGCTGCTGGAGCTGATCGCGGAGATGAGCGAGCGGCTCAAGTTCATGGAGCAGCGGCTGCATGACTACGACTTGCGGGTGCGCCGTTTGTTGCGTCAAGACGAACGCTGCCAGCGGCTGGCGGAAGTCCCCGGCATCGGTGAACTCACTGCCACCGCGCTGGTGGCTGCGGTGGGTAATGCACGCGAATTCAGAAGCGGGCGCGAGTTGGCGGCCTATCTGGGACTGGTGCCGAAACATCGCGCCAGCGGCGGCAAGACGGTGATGCTGGGCATCAGCAAACGTGGCGACACGTATCTGCGCACACTGCCGATCCACGGTGCTCGCGCGGCGCTGCGCATCAACTCGCGCTGGCGCGGTGCACATGGTGCGTGGGCGGAGGGTCTGAAGGCGCGGCGGGGACCCAACATCGCCGCGGTCGCACTGGCCAACAAGAACGCTCGCGTAGCGTGGAAGCTCTTGAGCAGCGGCGAGCACTATCGCCCGTTCCCACCACGTCCGAACCAGAGCGCAGACCGTGGAACGCGGGCGCCGCGCGCACCGCTGGGCCAGCAGACTGGCCGGCGCGGTGCAGTGCGCGTCGTCGCGGATCCGAAACCGGCGGCTTCCCTGCCGCCCTCGAGGCCGGTGAGAGGGCGGGCGGAAAAGCCGCTTTAATACCAGAGCAGGCAAAGCCGGAAGACGGAGTCTATGTTCGAATCCCACCCAAGGTTGCGCGGGTTAAGAACCGCAGTGTTGGCGAACCGGTCAGACCGGCACTCACTAAAGCCTGCGACGTGTCGGGCCTTCGAGGCCATTCGTTCGATTAGGCGCGAGTGCGCGGATTTCCATCGGGGCCTGGGGCAACCGTCAGTCGTGCCCCGCAGACAGGCCGTATACGCGACCGCAACCGGTTTCCTGCTGACTGCCGGCTTCCGCTGCCGCGCCCTTGAGGGGCGCGGTCCATACGTGACACGTCACTCATCGCCTGGATGAACGCGATTCGTGCAAGTGCCCGTAAACATTGAGCAGACGCTGTCTACAGGAACACGTGCGAAGCCGTCTAAACCCCCGCCAAATCAGCGTAAACACCCGTCTACAGCAACCCTTGGAGAAACTGCCATGAGCACCCGATCGATCTCAACCCGAGTCCCGCAGGAAATCGCCGATCAACTCGCAGCCGAAGCGCGCCGCCGAAGCGTGACCGAAAGCGATCTGATTCGCGAGATTATCGCCGCGCGCTACCTCGACGCCAGTCGGTCAGCGATGGAACCTCGGCCAAAAATCCAATCCTTGGATGAGTACGCGCAGCTCATCTTCGAGGTCGCCAAGACCCGCTCCGTCATCTTGCATTCGCTGGACCACACGCTGGGAGCGGAGGTGGTCGACGAGATCATCGACACCGCCGAGCAGACCGCCAAGGAACACGTCGCGCAGGTGCTGAAGAGCGAGGAGACCCAATCATGACGTCCTCCATTCGTCAGGCAATCCACGAACGCGCCCTTTATGCTTCGCTGGAGTTCAGACTCAGAGAGGCGTTGCGTTGCGTCCTCCTGACCGCGGCGCTCTGGGTCGAGATGACCGTATGCTTGGTCTGGCACTGGAGCGGGCATTATGGCGGTCCCGCTGCGCATCGCTACTTCATCCGCTGGTTTCTGGCGTGGTTCCTGACCCAGGAGATTCCGCTGACCTTCGCATCGCTCCCCTATCGCGGCGGACGCTACACCATCACCAGCATGTACGCCTTTCTCAATTACAAGTATTATCTCGGCGGCTCGTTCGCTGCGTGGTACTGGCACTACGCACCATGGGGAGCGGCGCTGACCGGTCTGATCGAAGCCGCCGCCGTAGCGGTTCTCTTTGTGCGCAGCGGTCCGGGCGAAGCCAGACATATTCGCGGCGTCACTCTGGTTCCAGCGCGCAACCTCGCCCGCCGCGCGGGCATCCGGCTCGCTGGCGTTCGCATACCGCGCGCCCTCGAGTGCCAACACTTTCTCGTCACCGGCTCGACCGGGTCCGGCAAGTCGGTCGCGATACGTTCGCTGCTTCGGCAGATTGAGGAGCGCGGCGAAACCGCGGTCGTGGTCGATCCCGAGTGCGAGTTCGTCTCGGAATTCTATCAACCCGGGCGCGGCGACTCCATCCTCAATCCGCTCGATGCCCGTTGCCCGCGCTGGTCACCGTGGCGCGAGCTCCGCGATGAAAGTCACGACGCCACTGCGAGGCGCTGGCCGCCTCGCTCCTCCCGGACCCACCGGACGCCTATCACGAGGGCGGGGCGAGCTTCTTCTTCCGTCAGAGCAGCCGGACGCTCCTGACCAGCATCTTCCGGATCGCCGAGCCCAGGGAAGCGTCGTCGATCCCGCGCCTGCTCACGCTGCCGCGGGCCGAACTCAGACGGGCGCTCATAGGGACGCCAGCCGAAGCGCTGATCGATCCCGGAGCGCACGAGCAGGGCGCCGGCATCGTCGCCACCGCCGCCAACGCAACCAGGGCCTTTCACTACTTGCCCGAGAACGCGTCGCGAAGCTGGAGCGCTTTCGATTGGTCGGCGAAGCGGCAGGGCGGGCTGTTCCTGACCTCGTCGGAAGAATCCAAAGACGCAGCGCTTCAGTTGCAGAGCGTCTGGCTGGATTGCATCATCCACCGCCTGCTGAGCCGGGAACTTATGCCGCGCCGACGGGAACAGGTCTGGATCGTTGCAGACGAGCTTCCGGTCCTGAGACGGCAAGCGAAGCTCGAGGATCTGGTCGTCCGCGGACGCAAGCGCGGGTTGGCGGTCGTGCTCGGCTTTCAGGCTATTACGCAACTGCGGACCATCTACGGCGTCAACCAGGCCGCCACCTTGGTCGCCTCGCCCGCCACCAAGCTGATTCTCAGAACCGGCGAACCTGAGACCGCCCAATGGTGCAGTGCGCAGATCGGCGAGCGCGAGGTTGAGCGCGGCCACCTGAGCGCCAACGCGAGTCATCGAGAGCAATACTCGTTCGGCATTCGCGAACAGCGAACGACGGAACCGGCGGTGATGCCCGCCGAAATGCAATTGCTCCAGCCGCTATCTGGCTACCTCTGCGTCACCGGTCATCACCGCTCGTTAGTGCGTTTGGACTATCTCGCGCCGCAAGTCCGGCAGGAAGCTTTCATCCCGCGCATCAATCTGTCTGCCCCGATGAATCCAGCGCGACGATCGCAGGTGATCGCGCTTCGTCCCGCAGCGGCGAGCATACGAAGGAAACGGATCTGAGCCATGCTGGTAATGTCGAAAGGCGCGCTCAGCGTCCGCCAGGCCGAGACCTACTATCAGGAGAAATACTCCGAGGACGACTATTATACCGAGTCCCACCGCGTCACCGGCCAGTGGTACGGGAGAGCTGCGGAGACTCTCGGGCTGAGCGGAGCAGTCAGCGAGGAGGATTTTCGGGCCGTGCTGCGCGGGCTTCGTCCGGCGTCCGGTGAGGTGCTCGTTCATAAGGCGAACGGCTACGACGACCGGCGCGCTGGCTGGGACGCGACCTTCAACGCACCGAAGTCGGTGAGCATTCAAGGCCTCGTCGGAGGCGATCATCGCCTTATCGAGGCGCACCGTCAGGCAGTCAGTCGGGCACTCATAGAACTCGAACAATATGCGCTCTCGCGCCGCCGAGGCGGCAGCGAATGGGTCGTGACCGGCAATATCGTCGCCGCGCGCTTCGATCACATTGCCGCTCGGCCTGCCAGTGGAGTTAACGACGGCTTCGGTCCCGACCCTCACCTTCACACCCACGTCGTCATCGCCAACATGACGCTGCGGCCGGACGGTATGTGGCGGAGTCTCGACCCGATCGAGATCTATCGCGCGCAGAGCTTCGCGACCGCCGTCTATCGCTCGGAGCTGGCCCGCGAAGTTCAGCAACTCGGATACCCGGTCGAGATCGCCGGACGAGACGGACGCTGGGAGCTTGACGGCTACACGCGCGGGCAGGTAATGGCCTTCTCGCGTCGTCGCCAGGACATCGAAGCACTTCTTACCCGCCAAAACTCGACCGGAGCGGCCGCGGCCCAGATCGCCGCCCATCAGAGCAGGCTGGCCAAAGAATCGCGCGACGAAAACAAGCTTCGCGCGGAATGGAAGGTGCGCGCTCATGACAATCGAATCGCTCTCACCGAGATTTCAGAACGCGCGCTCGCACGCGGCCCCTCGCTGACGGTTTCTCCGGCCGCGACAGAAGAAGCGGTCAGCTTCAGCGTAGCTCACAACACTGAACGCGAAGCCGTCACGGATCGGCGCGCGCTCGAACGCACCGCTCTTCAGTATGCGATGGGAGTCGCCGATCTCGAGGGCGTGCGGCGGGAGACCGGCGTTCGGGAATCACTTGGCGATCTAATCGCCCTCGCTGTCTCCCCTTCGTTTCCGGGAGTCGTCTACACTACCCCGGAGATGGCGGCGCTGGAGCGCGAGAATGTCGAACTCATGCGCGCCGGCAGAGCGCACGCCCAAGCAGTCACCACTGAACCAAACGCGCGCAATTGGGCAGCCGCGCGTTCGCTATCCGCCGAGCAGGCACAGGCCGCAGTGCTGACGCTGGCTGCTACCGATTGGCTTACCTCGATCGAAGGGCGAGCAGGCGCAGCGAAGACCACCACGGTCGGAGCGCTCAACGACTTCGCTGAGAGCGCTGGCTACGGGGTACGCGGGTTCGCACCGACCACGCGCGCCGTGAAAGCGCTCTCCGAAGCCGGACTCGAATCCCGGACTGTGGCGAGCCTGCTCGCCAGCCCGCTTTCCGACCGCGCGCGAAAAGAACTGTGGATCATCGATGAGTCGAGCCTGCTCGGCACTCGCCAGATGAACGCGCTGCTGCACAAGGCGCGACAGGCCGAAGTCGGTCGGGTCGTCTTCGTCGGCGACCAGCGCCAGCACCACGCCATCGAGGCGGGCCGGCCCATCCAACAGATGCAACAAGCGGGCATGCTCGTCGCGCGATTGGAGACCATTCGTCGCCAACTCGATCCCGGATTGCGCGAGGCGGTCACGCTCGCTTCGCGCGGAGAGGTCGGACAGGCAATTGCGCTCCTCGAGCAGCAGGGCCGCATCCGCGAGATGGTCGATCCGAATGCGCGCCACGCGGCGATCGCGCGCGAGTACGTTGCTGCCCATCAATTCGGGGAGCGAGTTCTGGTCGTCAGTCCAGCGAATGACGAGCGTCGCGAGTTGAACGCCGCAATTCGCACGGCCCTCAAGGAACGCGGGCACATCAGCTCCGACGGACGAGAACAAATCGTGCTCGTAAACCGCGCGCTGACCCGGCCTCAGCGCAAACGAGCGCAGAGTTACGACGTCGGCGACGTGCTCCGATTCCGGCGTGGTAGTGCGCGCCTGGGCATCGCCCGCGGAAGTTATGCCCGCATCGAAGCAATCGATTCGGAACAGAATCAAATGGTGGTGCGCGATGAAAGCGGAAAAGCTGTCAGCTACGATCCCTCGCGATTGTCCGGAGTCGAGGTCTTTCATCAGGAGCGCCGCGTGCTCGGCGTAGGCGACCGGATTCAATTCCGCGCGCCGGATCGCGCGCTTGGCGTCGCCAATGGAGAATTCGCGACCGTAATCGCCATCGACGATCGCAAAGCGCGCCTGCGCAGCGATAACAGGCGCGAGATCAGCGCGGCAGTCGATCGTCTGAAGCACATCGACTACGGCTACGCCTCGACCTCGCATTCCAGCCAGGGCGCCACGGTTGATCGTGTGATCGCTAATATCGATACCGTTCGCTCGGCTGAACTCGTCAACCGTAAACAGTTTTACGTCTCGATCAGTCGCGCGCGGCACGCGATGAGCCTGTACACCGACGACCGTGCCAGACTCGACTCAGCCGTGGGGCGCAATCGCGAAAAGTCGATCGCCCTGGAACGGCTCAACCTAAACGCCGGTCGCGATATCCAGATAGTTAGAGAACCGCCGCGCCAGAACATCACACCTGCCCACGGCATCAGAAGGTGACTGGTCTTGCCGAACCCTGCCGTCGAAACATTTTTTCATCGGCGCTTCGCTGTGAGCGCGGACGCTCGGGCTGCGCAAGCTTCGCCGCGAGGCCACGCGGCGCATCGCGCCGCTCGCGCTCCGCCACGCGCATCTCAGAATCCTGCGCCGCCCTCCAGATTCGGTCGAGAGGGCGGCGCTTTTCCGAAATGCTGCAAACAAACCAAAACGCCCTTCCCTTTGGGACGCGGGCGGGAGGCAGCGAAGGGACTCCGCGTCGAACCGCGGTTTTCGTGCCGCTCATTTCCTCTTGCGTTAGAATTCCGCCAATGCTAGCTATGTAGCTAAATCCATTGCATTTCGACTCTGAACGGTCCCGCACATGAGTTTCACGTCTAAATCCATACGAGAAAGCACTGGTTTTGCCGCAACGCAGGAAGCCTTCAAGATGGCGCTCCGCGCCACAGCCGGCGAGGTCAAGGTCCGAGAACTCTTCCAGCTAATGACGGCCGAAGAGGCTGCAGAGTTTCTCGCCCTCGAACTCGGCACAGTGCGCAACCTGACGTATCGTCGCGAGTTGCCCTCGGTGAAGATCGGCGCCCGAGGCGTTCGCTATCGGCTGATCGACCTTATTGCTTGGAGCGAGCAGCGGAATAGGCTCGTCATCTGACTTAATTCCAGGAGGCAAATATGGCTCGGAAACAAGCAAAAGACCGCGGTCTGTTCGAGCGTGCGCCGGGTTCCGGAATTTGGTGGGTGCGATACTTTGACCGCAACGGGCGTGAACAGAGAAGATCGGAGCGAAAGGTCTCGCTCGGCGCGTGTATGAAAAGCGAAAGACCGAAATTCGAGAAGGGCGCTTCTTCGCGCCAGAAAGACGAGAAGCCGTCTCGTTCGAGTCGATCCTGTCCGACTACAGGAGTTCAGCGCTCAAGGCTGGCCGGGAAATCATGCGCGGAGACATCGGCTATCGGCGGCTCCACGGCGCTTTCGGCCGGGACAGAGCCGATTCGATAACCCCGGCTCAAATCGAGGCATTTCGCGACAGGCTTGCCGGAGAGCTCTCCGCTGCCACGGTGAACCTTCACCGGAAGTTGCTCCGCGCGATCTTCATGCGCGCCGTCCGCGCGCAATCAGTCGGGTCAAACCCGGTAAGCAGGGTCAAGTTTTGCAAGGAAAACAATAAGCGACTCCGGTGGCTCAATGACGAGGAGGAATCTGCGCTTTTTGAGGCCATGCCGAACTGGTTGAAACCGCGTTCATAAGGACGTGCTCGTGAAAGCAGGCGGCCAAGATAGAAGCGGGTTCGTGTTCACTGCGCCAAGAGGCGGATTCATCCAGAATCTCAAGCGATACTGGTACCCTGCCCTTCGCGGCGCCGGCATTGAAGACTTTCATTTTCATGATCTCCGTCACACGTTCGCATCGCGTGCGGCAATGAGTGGCGTCGATCTGTACACCCTGCAAGCGTTGATGAGACATCGAAGCTCACTGATGACGCAGCGTTACGCGCATCTGAGCGCCGCGCATCAGCGCGAAGCGATCCGTCGCCTGGATGGCTGGTATCAGCGGCAGAATCTGACCGCAGAACGTCAGTCCTAATAAAACTCGTGTCCGATTTCAGTCACCTCTAATCCGGCGACGTCTCCCCATAGCGAGCAAGTAGGCCTTGCTTAAGCTGATCGTGCCACGGCCTCGATCAAGCCGAGGCGGTATGATAAAGTCTTCCGGAATGGAGGACGAATTATGCTGATTGAGGAGCGGATATTCACGCCCAGCGAAGCGGCTGTAGTTTCGGGCGTTCCATTGAAAACGGTGCACCGCGAAATCGATGAAGGCCCGTTGAAGCCTGCGCGCAAGAGATCGAGAAGCAGGAGAACTCTCCGGGAAGAAGACCTGTTTTACCTGGCGGTCGCAAAAGGGCTCGATACGCGGTTGGTCCAACTCACGAGCGAGGGTAAGGGCAAGCTTCACGACGCGATCGTCATGTACTGCCGAAAGCGCGGGCCAGCTAAGCGGGAATTTCCCCTCTTCGGAGGCGGTCTGTCGCTTGACCTCAAGCGAGTTCTCGAGGAGGTTCGTTCCAGAGTGGAACGCCTTGAACGGGCAAGACGATTGGTCGTCGAAGAACCTGAGATCAGGGGCGGCGAGCCGTGCATTCGCGGGACCCGAATTGGTGTCTATGAAGTCTCCAGCATGCTCGAACAGGACACCTCCGAAGAGGAGATCTTGGAAGGCTTCCCATCGCTCAAGCGAGAGCAGCTTGAACTCGCCAAAATTTTCGCACAGGCGTACCCGCGCAAGGGCCGACCGCCTCGCCATCCGTGGCACCAAACACCTTGGCGCGAGATCTCGCGGAGTGAGACTCGCCGGTGAGGTTTCTGATCGACGAATGCCTGCACACCAGCCTGACGCAGGTTGCGAACAACGTCGGCCACGAAGCGCATCACGTGAACTGGCGAGCGTGGTCGGGCTTCAAAGATCATCAGCTGCGAGAGCTGATTCTGCGTGAGGAATTCGTATTCGTCACCAACGACGCGCGCGATTTTCGTAAGTTGATGGGAGAGAGCGAATTGCACGCAGGGTTGATCGTGATCATCCCGAACGTCACGCCGGCCATCTAACGCGAGTTGTTTCAGCGGGCTCTCGTTGAAGCCTCGAAGCTTTCCGATATGATAAACCGGGTCGATGAGATCGACTCCGACGAAGTGCGCGTTTACGAGCTGCCAAAGCTCGAATAACTGCGGATCGATCCAGAACGAGGATCATGACGGTTAGAGCGATGGGCGTAAGGCAGGTACTTCAGTTCCGTTTAGTTCTCGAAGGCGTCGAGCCAGCGGTATGGCGGCGGATCCAAGTGCCGATTGATTTCACACTGGCGCGGCTTCACCGCGTCGTTCAAGCCGTCATGGGCTGGCAAGATTATCACCTGCATCAATTCACCATATGTGGGCGCGCATACGGTGTTCCAGATCCTGAAGACGAACACAATGTCATTGAGGAGGGTGCGGTTCGCCTTTGCGACCTTCAGCTCTCGCCCGGCGATCGACTCGAATATCTCTATGACTTCGGCGACGACTGGCAACATGTGTGCGAACTCGAAAAAGTGCTCCAGGGCGATGCCAATGACTTATCGCCGCGTTGTCTCGGCGGCGACTGCAGCACCCCGCCCGAGGACGTTGGAGGCGCGCCAGGGTACGAGGAATTTCTGCAGGCGCTGGCAGACCCCAGCCACGAAGAGCACGCGCACATGAAGAGCTGGGTCGGCCGACCGTTCGATCCGAGAAGCTTCTCGGTCGAAGAAGCGAATCAGCGTCTTCGAAAGATATTCCGCGGACGAAAGGCCATTCAGAGATCATAAAGCGATCACGGTGAGATCGTTTTTGGCCGAAAATCTGGTGCCGGTTTTGGTGCCGGTTGCAGATCGATTTTTGGTGCTCTCGGATGAGTTCCGATGACAGAAACTCTAGGAAATAGCGACATTTTCCTTGATCCGCCGATCTGGCGGACCCGTCTTACAAGCCGGTGGTCGCTGGTTCGATCCCAGCACCGCCCACCAATGAAATAAGCCTCGTCCCGCTTCCGAATGTCACTCCCTCTTCAGAAGGCTAATGGGCGCGATCGTGCGAGCGACAAACGCATTGAAGAGCGCATCAAGGTCGTCATGTCTCGCGAGGTTGGACCGCCAATCCGCGGGCACCGCTTGCAGGCCGTACCGGATACCGGCGAGTGCGCCGGTTATTGCGCCCGTCGTATCTGTATCGTCGCCGAGATTAACCGCTCTCAGCACTGCCTCATCGAAACTCTTGGAATTCAGTAGGCACCACAGGCTCGCCTCTAGTGCATCGACTACGTATCCGGACCCCCTTATCTCGCGCAGTTTGAGCGTCTTAAGATTGGCCGCCGGCACAATTCGAGAATACGCGAGTAATTCTGACGAGAACGGAGCCGCGCCGTAATGTGCGCTCGCGTCCCGCCACGCCTCGTCGATGGCTGAGGCCGCATCGACGCCGGCAAGCAGACGTTGAACGATTAGGCAGAACAGGGCACAGCCGACTTGCGAGCGCGGGTGTCGGTGGGTCAGTGCAGAGAACCGATGCGCCGCCTCGATGGCGTCGGCCGTTCGCCGCCCGGCGAACCAGATCGCCACCGGCAAAATGCGCATCAGTGAGCCGTTGCCGTTGGAAGGCTCGTCATCGCGGCCAGCCTCAAGCGGCGGAACGCCGCGAGCGAGGCGTCGAAAAGCGGCGGCGGTAGTGTTGCCGACGTCGAACACTCTACCGCGAGGCGTCCAAACTTCTGCGTCAAGCCATCGCACAAACGACCGGCCGAGAGCCTGATAATCTTCGCCGGCGTGCAGTAGAGTATCGACCGTGCAAAGCGTCAGCGAAGTGTCGTCGGACCAGGTACCCAGCGGCTGATTGTGCGTGCCATAGCCGCGTAAATCCGTGATTGGGTTGCGATCCAGGTTCTCCCGGCTGCAAAACTCAACCGGGACACCGAGCGCATCGCCAACTGCGACACCCCAAAGACCCCCAAGAATTCTGCTCTGCCGAGTTAAGCCAGGGATCATCACATTCGCTCGCCGTCAATCCCGATGACGAGTTGAACGGCACGGCTAGCAATAGCATCCAGAACGCTGCGATTCCAATGGGATTTCTTGCCACAGAACTTGGAAGAGTCGTCGGACACGGAACACATTGATAAAAGGCGATTTCGAGCGCATCCGTAAATTATACGAGCTGGATTTAAGGCTCCTTCGCTCTTCCGCGCAACGTCTGAGCGCCCGATTACACCTCACGTCAATCCGCAGTCACTCGCGGGCTAATATGACGGCTCGCGCCATCGCGCCGCAGCATACGGCAATTGCTGCCGCGCGACCGTGAGTCAGGTAAAACCAAAGGTATCTCGTCGTTGGCCCTGATATCCCGTCGTCCGAACAATTTACACTCTCGAATTCGTCATTCAGTATTCATTTGATTTTCCGCCATGCTTAGTGCTACAACGCTGAGCGTCTCGATTAACTCTGCAACCGGGAGGGGAAAAAGTATGAAGTTCAAACGGATGTTGCTCAAAATGGCGGCGATTATGCCCGCCATCGCACTCGTATCGATGGGTGTCGCACACGCGCAGATGGCCGGTCCAAAGCTCATCAGCGCGTTCGGCGGCATTGATGAAGCCGGTGAAGGCGAAGGTGGCCATTTAGTGGTAGCCGGATCCACCGTGCTCACGAATCAGGGCGGCGCGACGGCCCTCAATGTCACGATCGGGATTCAGGACAGCGACAACGAAGACGAAGGCACCACTTGCTCGCTCACGCAGCCTGGCGACCTCAGCTACAGCTTTCCCAACGGCCTCAATTCGGCTGGCACGATGACGCTGACCGTGAACGCTTTGGATTCATGCTGGGAGACCAATGATCCCAGCATTCCGGTCGACAACACCGGCAATTCCGTCACCTTCACCCTGTATGCGCGCAACGGCAGTGGCAGCATGGTGGGAACGGCGACCACTCTACAGAACGAGGGTGGTGACACGCTGGGTTCGCCCGTCGCGGTGACCGGCACGGTCCAGGCGGCCTCGGGCGGACAGCTCAACGTGCTCAGCGGATCGCATCTGTTCAACGCGGTCGGCGGCACCACCGACGACTTCGGCGATAGCGGCCACATGGGCATCGCCGGTCTGGCCGTGCTCAACACTCATGGCGGCGCCAACGGCCTCGACGTGACCCTTTCATACCAGGACAACAGCGACGAAGGTCTAGCTTGCGAACTGACCAACCCGGCCGATCTGTCCTACAGCCTGACCAAGGGCGTCGGCACGCTGACGCTGACCGTGAGCAGCGCTGACAGCTCCACCTGCGCGATGGGCACGGGCAATTCGATCACCTTCAACCTGTACGCGGTCGGCGGCCAGGCCCGCATCATCAGCACCTCATCGTCGCTTCAGGACACTTATCCGGACATAATCAACGATCCCGCGGTCGTCGGCACGTTCTGATCGTCGGCGCCTTTCAGGCGACGATTGCTAACCTCGGACCCCGCCAAACGCTCACTTCGGGCGCGCGGCGGGGTCTCTGTTTTCTGGCTATAAGCGTGGTGGCTAAAGCGCGCGCGCAACCCCGGCGTCAGGCCGACGCACGCGCCGATGCGCCGCGCGGCTTGCCATCGAGTTGCCGTCCGTTACGCGCGGCGGCCAACGGCGGCAATGCATTGCTCGCCGGCAATGCGCCCGCGCTTTCCATTCCCGGCCATTTCGCGCGCAACAGGATATAGCGGCGGCCGTCGCGCACGATCAGCCCTTCCTGGGTCATCTCCATCAAAAGCCGGCTGACCATCGGCCGCGAGCCGCCGATCATCTCGGCCAGCGACTCCTGCCCGAGTTCCGGCGTCAGCATCACGCCGCGCGCGTCGTTGGCGCCAAAGCGCCGGGCCAAATCGACCAGGACCGACTCGAGCCGCGCCCGCAGCGGCATCGCGAGAAACCCCGCACATCGATAGACCATCGAAGCCCACAGCGAATTGATGCTCTCGGTCACCGCCAGCAGCGATCCGCTCTCGAGTCCGCGCAGCACGCGCAGGATATGATCGCGCGTAAACAGCGCCACGCAGGTTGCGGTCAGCGCCTCGGCTTCGAAAATCTGCGATCGCGCGCCGCCAATCTCGCTGAAGTCGGCGTACCCGGCCAGATCGCCCGGACCCGCCAGATCGATCAGGATACGGTCGGGGCCGGCGCTACAGAAAATCTTGATCATCCCGCTCATCACCGCAAAGACCACGTCGGCCGGCGACCCCTTGCCAAAGAGCGAAGCACCTTTGGGATAGCGCACCAGCGTATGGCGGCTCAGCAGCACTTCGATCGCCGCCCGCGGCAAGCCGTATTGTTCGAGACGCGCGGACAGGCGACCCTGCCCCTGCGTAACCGCTCGTGGCGCGATTCCCTGGTCCATTCCCGCCATTAGAGCAGCATTGCACTTACGGTCCAAGGGAATAGCCACTGAACGTCGATTGGCATTACCTATACTGCGCATTCTTGGGCGCAGCGCCGCACGAGGATCAGATAGAAGCGTTACTCTACTAACTGTAAGGACGATAATCTCAGCCGGATCGCCGTGCCTATGGGCCACGCGGACGCCGCGATCGCACCGCCCGGCCGGCGATTACGATCGCGGTGCGCGGCACGTGGGCCTATGCGGAATCCGCCGTCGCGTAACAACGACTACTGATTCAAACCAGTGACTATTAAAGAAACGCCGCGCTATTCGCCCGCGATCATCATCTCGGCGATCTTGATCGTCGGTGAGACCACTGGCGATCGCCAGCGCAGGTCGCTGCCGATCATCTCGATCGACTTGAACATCTCGCGCAGGTTGCCCGCGATCGTGATCTCCTGCACCGGAAACGCCAGCTCGCCATCCTCGATCCACATCCCGCCGGCCCCGCGCGAGTAGTCGCCAGTCACGCCGTTGACGCCAAACCCGATCAGCTCGGTGACGTAAAGCCCGCGCTTGACCGATCCGATAATCGCCTCCGCCGAATGGCTACCCGGCTTGAGATACAGGTTGGTCGGACTCACGGTGGGCGAATCGCCGACCGATCGCGCCGCGTTGCCGGTCGGTTCGAGCTTGAGCTTGCGCGCCGAATAGGTATCGAGCAGGTAGGTCTTGAGCACGCCGGCATCGACCAGATGCTTGCGATTGGTGGCCAGGCCGTCGCCGTCGAACGGCTTCGATCCCATCCCGGCGACGATCGTGCCGTCGTCGCAGATCGTCACGTTCGGCGACGCGATCGGCTCGCCCAGCTTGCCCACCAGGAACGACGCGCCCTTGTAGAGCGACGGACCCGAAGCCGCCCCGGCCAATGCGCGCAGCAGGCTCGCCGCCATGTCGGGATCGAAAACGATCGGCGCGCGCATCGTCTTGATCTTGCGCGAGCCGAGCCGCCGCAGCGCCCGTTGAGCCGCGATCGCGCCGACCTCCGCGGGATCTTCGAGCTTGCTGAAATGGCGGTTGGCGGTGAACCAGTAGCCCTGCTGCATCGCGCCCTGGTCGTCCTGCGCGATTGGCGCGACGCCCAGGTTGAACGAGGTGCCCGCGTATTCGGCCGCGAAGCCCTGGCTGTTGGCAAACATTATCTGGTAGCGGCCGGAATCGAACTCCGCGCCCTCGCTATTCTTGATCCGCGGGTCGGCCTTGAGCGCCGCCTGCTCGGCCGTGCGCGCAATCTTGAGCGCCGTGTCGGCGTCGACGATACCCTGCGCGCGATCGGCCAGATCGAGATCGGGCACGTGCGCCGGATGCAACACGGGGTCGGGCAATCCGGCCCACGGATCGGCCGCCGTCAGCCGCGCGAGCGTCACCGAATGGGCGATGAAATCCTTAAGGCCGTCGCGCTCGAGCTCGGCCGTCGAGGCGGTCGCCGACGATTGTCCGACGAACACCCGGATCCCCAGCCGCCGCTCGCGCGAACTCTTGAGCTTTTCGACTTCGCCCAGCCGCACGCCCGCCGCCAGCGATTCCGCGCTGACGCACAAAACCTCCGCCGCCGTCGCGCCCGAGCGCCGCGCCTCATCCAGCGCCCATTCGGCCAGCGCCGCGTCAACCTGTGCCATCACCGCTCCTTGGCGCAATTATGCGCGTGTGCCGCCGACCGTGATTCCGTCGATCCGGATCGTCGGCAGCCCGACGCCGACCGGCACCGATTGGCCGTCCTTGCCGCAAGTGCCGACGCCCGGGTCGAGCTCGAGGTCGTTGCCGACCATCGCGACCCGCGTCATCACGTCGGGGCCATTGCCGATCAGCGTTGCCCCCTTAACCGGACGGGTCACCTCGCCATCTTCGATCAGGTAGGCCTCGCTCGCCGAAAAAACAAATTTGCCGTTGGTGATATCGACCTGGCCGCCGCCAAAGCTCACCGCGTACAGGCCGTGCTTGACCGACTTGATGATATCCTCCGGCGGCGACTCGCCGGGCAGCATGAAGGTATTCGTCATGCGCGGCATCGGCGCATGCGCGAAGCTCTCGCGCCGGCCGTTGCCGGTCGGCGCCATCTTCATCAGCCGCGCGTTGGTGCGATCCTGCAGGTAGCCGCGCAGGATGCCGTTTTCGATCAGCACCGTGCGCGTGGTCGGCGTGCCTTCATCGTCGACGTTGAGGCTGCCGCGCCGGCTCGCGATCGTCCCGTCATCGACCACCGTGCATAGCGGACTCGCCACCGGCTGCCCGATCCGTCCGGCGAAGGCCGACACGCCCTTGCGGTTGAAATCGCCCTCCAGGCCGTGGCCAATCGCCTCGTGCAATAAAATTCCCGGCCATCCGTTGCCCAGCACGACGATCATTTCGCCGGCCGGCGCGTCGACCGCGTCGAGGTTGACGATCGCCTGGCGCGCCGCCTTGATCGTATATTCCTTCCAGCGCTCGCCCGCGAGAAAATACTTCCATTCGAGCCGCCCGCCGCCGCCAAACGTGCCGACCTGCCGGCCCTTGCCGTCCTCCGCGATCACCGTCACGCTGAGCCGGCACAGCGGCTGCACGTCGGCCGCGATACGCCCCTCGCTGTTGACGATCATCACGATTCGGCGCTCGGCCGAAAATGACGCCATCACGTTGCGCACCCGCGGATCGTAGCCGCGCGCCAGCGCGTCGATCTCGCGCAGCAGCCGCGCCCGCTCCTCGAGCGGCACGTCGAGCGGCGAGGTCTCCAGCTCGTAGAGATCGTGGCCGCGCATCTGCTCGCCGACCTGCACCGCCGGATGCGCTCCGGTGCGGTGGTCGGCGATCGCCCGCGCCGCCTGCGCCGCGATACCCATCCGATCGACCGTCACTTCGTCGGAATAGGCGTAGCCCGTGCGATCGTCGGCGCATACGCGCACGCCCACGCCATGCGAAATCGCCTTGCTGGTATGGTTCACCATCGACTCTTCAAGCCCCAGCCCCTCGGCGCTGCGGTACTCGAAGAACAGATCGGCATAATCCGCCTTGCGTTCCAGTGCGCTGCCGAGAATTTGCTCGAGCGCGCCCTGATTCATGCCAAAGCGGTTGAGAAAGAATTTTTCCGGTTGGACCAGATCATTCGCCATCGGCATCACCCGTCCTTGCGTCGTATTCTACCAGACCGCCACCCGCGTCAGAACTGGCCGGTCAGCCTGCGCGATAAATCGATCGCCGTGGGCTTCGCGCGCAACACGATTCGCCGCACCAGGCAAGCGATCCGGCCAAATAAAAACGCGCTCCCGCATCGTGCGGGAGCGCGCGTGGCGCGGCCTGGCGGCCGCGGATTATTGCAATCGTACGGTCGGCGATCAGCCCGCAACCGCCCGCCGCTGGCGCGGCGTCGGTTCCGCGGTGGGCGTGTCGCGGCGCGCCGCCTTCTTCTTGCGCGGCTTTTTGGCGTCGGCCTTTTCGGCCGTGCCGGTAAACTCGACGATCGAGATCGGCGCCGCATCGCCGCGCCGCACGCCGAATTTGACCACCCGCGTGTAGCCGCCGGCGCGCTCCTTGAAGCGCGGCGCGATTTCGTCGAACAGCTTCTTCACCGCGTCGCGCGATTGCATAAAGGCAAACGCCAGCCGCCGCGCCGACAAATCGCCGCGCTTGCCCAGCGTGACCATCCGGTCGGCATAGCGCCGCAGCTCTTTGGCCTTGGCGTCGGTGGTCCGAATCCGTTCGTGGCGGATCAGGCTCAGCACCAGGTTGCGGAACAGAGCCTTGCGATGGGACGCAGTCCGATTGAGCTTGCGGCCCTGATTAAGATGACGCATCGATAAACTCCCCAGTGCGGGCGGCTCAAGCCGACTCGCGCCGCTCCTGCTCCTCCCACATCCGGTCGAGCTCGCTGCGCGACGGCAGGTTTTCCAGCCGCATCCCGAGCGAAAGCCCCATGTCGGTGAGCACTTCTTTGATCTCGTTGAGCGACTTGCGGCCGAAGTTCTTGATCTTCAGCATGTCCTGCTCGGTGCGCTGCACCAGCTCGCCGATATACTTGATATCCGCGTTCTGCAGGCCGTTGAAGGCGCGCACCGAAATCGGCAGCCCTTCGACCGGCCGGTAGAGGTACTCGTTAAACGCCGGCCGGACCTCGGTGCGCTCGCCCGCCGCCGGCGCTTCGGCCTCTTCCTCGACCCCCGCGAAAATAGACATCTGGTCGCGCATCACCCGCGACGCATAGGTCAGCGCATCGCGCGGCGAGATCGATCCGTCGGTCCAGATTTCCAGCGCCAGCCGATCGTAGTCGGTACGCTGGCCCACGCGCGCGTTGGTCACCAGGAAATTGACCTTCTTGATCGGCGCGAAGATCGCGTCGAGCCGAATCGTGCCGATCGGCTCCTCGTCCTCGGTCCGCTCGCCCGGCACGTAGCCGCGGCCGCGCTTGATGACCAGCTCCATGTCGAGGTCGGCGCCCTTGTCGAGCGTCGCGATATGGCGCTCGGGCGTCAGGATCTCCAGGCTCGGACCGCCGGTGATATCCTTGGCCGCGACCACCGCCTCGCCCTTGGCCTTGAGCGTCGCCGTGATCTGCTCGCCCTCATGGAGCCGCAGGCGGACCTCCTTGAGATTGAGCACGATGTCGGTCACGTCTTCCTTGACGCCCGGGATGGTCGAGAACTCGTGCAGCACGCCCTTGATCCGCACCGCCGTTATCGCGTAACCCGGCAGCGACGAGAGCAGCACGCGCCGCAGCGCGTTGCCCATCGTGATACCGTAGCCCCGCTCCAGCGGCTCGGCGAAAAATCGCCCGTAGGTCGGGCTCACTTCTTTTTCGTCGAACTCGACCGCTTTGGGTTTGATCAGGTCACGCCAATCATTCTGCATAATTGTATTCTTTAACCGCGGATAATTTTTCTTTGTGCGCGAAGCTTCAGGGCGGCGGCCTCCTAACGCGAGTAATGCTCCACGATGAGCTTCTCGCTCACCGGCATCGTCAGATCACCGCGCGCCGGCAACGATCGCAGCGCCCCGCGAAACTGCTCGCGCTCGAGCGTCATCCACGGCGGCACGCCCCGGCGCTGCGCCAGTTCGATCGCTTCGACGATCACCTTCTTGGTCCGGCTCTTCTCGTTGATGCTCACCACCTGGTTCACTTCGAGCAGGTACGACGGAATCGTCACGACCTTGCCGGCCACCTCGAAATGGCCGTGGCGCACCAACTGGCGCGCCTGCGCCAGCGAACTCGCAAAGCCCAGCCGGTAGACCACGTTGTCGAGCCGCCGCTCGAGCAGCACCAGCAGATTCTCACCCGTGATGCCCGGCATGCGCTCGGCCATCTCGAAGTAATGCGCGAACTGCTTCTCGAGCATCCCGTAGATGCGCTTGACCTTCTGCTTTTCGCGCAGGCGGATCGCGAACTCCGAAAAGCGCGTGCGCGCCTGGCCGTGCGCTCCGGGCGGATAGTTGCGCCGCTCGATCGCGCACTTGTCGCTGTAGCAGCGCTCGCCCTTCAAAAAGAGTTTGAGCCCCTCGCGCCGGCACATCCGGCATACTGGACCAAGATTTCTTGCCACCGTATTCCTCTGCTGACGCCCGGATCAGACCCGGCGCTTCTTCGGCGGACGGCATCCGTTATGCGGAATCGGCGTCGCGTCCTTGATCGATATTACGTTGAGCCCGGTCGCCTGCAGCGCGCGCACCGCCGACTCGCGTCCGCCGCCCGGCCCCTTGACATGCACCACCACCGCGCGCATCCCGAACTCCGAGACCTTGCGCGCAGCCGCCTCGGCCGCCATCTGCGCGGCAAACGGCGTCCCCTTGCGCGAGCCCTTGAAGCCCACCGAACCGGCGCTCGACCACGCGACCACCAGCCCCTGCTGATCGGTGATCGTCACGATCGTGTTGTTGAAAGTCGCATGCACGTGCGCGATGCCCTCGGGCACCGATCGGCGCGTGCGCCGCTTGCGCGGCGCGGCAGCCGGTGCCGCTCCCGCCGCCGGTGCTCCGCCCGCGGCGGCCGCGGCCTTGGGCGGCGCCGCTTTGGTTTCCTTGGTCTCTTCTGCCATCAGCCTCTAATGCCTGTCTGCGTAGCTTGTTCCAGCGCTCGGAAAATTTCTTTCCCGCGCCGCGAATCGCTCGCGCCACTTCCCGCGCCCGACACGATTCAATGTTGATCCGATAACTCTCGCGCCGTTTACTCTCGCACTCTTTACTTCGGCGGCGCCTGCTTCTTGCCCGCGACCAGTTTGCGCGGACCCTTGCGCGTGCGGGCATTGGTATGCGTCCGCTGGCCGCGCACCGGCAAGCCCCGGCGATGCCGTATGCCGCGATAGCAGCCCAGATCCATCAGGCGCTTGATCGCCTGCTGGAACTCGCGCCGCAGGTCGCCCTCGACCTTGTAGTCCGCGTCGATCGTCTGCCGGATCCGCACCTGCTCGTCGGCCGTCAGGTCGTCGGTCTTGCGCATCGGATCGACGCTCGCCTGCTTCAGAATATTGACCGCCGACGTCCGCCCAATTCCGTAGATGTAAGTCAGCGCAATCTCAATCCGCTTGTTGCGCGGCAGTTCGACTCCGGCTACGCGTGCCATCGATCGCTCCTTGTGCTCTTGACGCCCTTGTCCGCGGCGTTATCCATAATCTTGCTCATCGTCGCTATCGCCCGCGCGCGCCCTATCCCTGGCGCTGCTTATGGCGCGGATTGGCGCACAGGATCCGGATCACGCCCTGGCGGCGCACCACTTTACAGTTCTTGCAAATTTTTTTGACCGACGCCCGAACTTTCATTTTACCAGTCCGTCCCGAACAATCTTTTTCAGATGGCCCTGCTTGCCCCAGGCCTTGTTGTCAAATGGCGCTATCGTCGTCGCTCACGTCCGCGCCGATTTCCCCGCGGCGCACCAAGCGCACCCCGGCGCGCCCGCTAGCGCATCCGATAAGTGATCCGTCCGCGAGTCAGATCGTACGGCGACAGCTCCACCGTGACCTTGTCGCCTGGGAGAATCTTAATGTAATGCATCCGCATCTTGCCCGAGATATGCGCCAGCACCCGATGCCCGTTGTCCAGCGTCACGCGGAACACCGCGTTGGGCAGCGCCTCGAGCACCGTCCCGCTGACTTCTATCGCGTCACCCTTAGGCATTGGCCAACTCGCTCAGAATCTCAGGCCCGGAAGCGGTAATCGCTATCGAATGCTCGAAATGGGCCGACAGTTTGCCATCGGCGGTCACCGCCGTCCATCCATCAGCGAGAATCTCCAGCTCCGCAGTGCCCTCGTTAATCATCGGTTCAATCGCCAGGACCATGCCTTCCTGCAGGCGCGGATTCGGCATCCCGGGCAGAAAATAGTTCGGCACCTGGGGATCCTCGTGCAGCTTGCGGCCGATTCCGTGGCCGGCGAAATCGGTCACCACCGAAAATCCCGCCGCCTCCGCCGTATGCTGCACCGCGCGCGCAATATCGCTGATCCGATTGCCCACCACCGCGCGCTCGATTCCCGCATAGAGCGCCGCCCGCGTCACCTGCATCAGGCGCACCGCGCCCTCCGTCACTTTGCCGATCGCCACCGTCCGCGCCGCATCGCCGTAAAAGCCCTGGTACACCACGCCGAAATCCAGCCCGACGATGTCGCCCGGCTTGAGTTTGCGCCCGGCCTTCGGAATCCCATGCACGATCTCTTCGTTAATCGATACGCACAGGCTGTGGCGATACTCGACCTCGCCCGGCCGATAGCCCTTGAACGCCGGCCGCGCGCCCTTCTTCAACGTCAACTCTTCCGCCAGCCGATCGAGTTCGAGCGTCGATACGCCGGGCCGCGCCGCCGCGACCAGCTCCTCGAGCACCTCGGCGACGATCCGGCTCGCCGCGCGCATCACGGCAATCTCGGCGGAGTTTTTCAGCGTGATCAATTTTTGCTTTGTGCTCCGGTCTTACTCCGCGCTCCGGCCGCGTTCGAGGTTCCGTCCCCGGCCGGCAAGCGGCCGAGCGCCACCAGAATCCGCCCCTCGATCTCCTCGGGCCGGCCAATTCCCTCGATCAGCGCCAGCAGGTTCAGCCGCTCGTAATGCTCGAGCAACGGGCGGGTCGACGCGGCATAGACCTCGAGCCGCATCCGCACCGTATCTTCGGCGTCGTCATCGCGCTGATACAGCTCGCCATTGCACGAGTTGCACAGATTCATATTGCGCGGCGGATCGTAAATCATATGGTACATCGCGCCACAACTGCGACAGGTGCGCCGTCCCGAGATCCGCTTGATGATCTCTTCGTCGGGCACGATTATCGCGACCGCCTTGTCCAGCGTCTCGCCGCGCTTCTCGAGCATCCTCGCCAGCGTCTCGGCCTGCTCCACCGTGCGCGGAAACCCGTCGAGGATAAATCCGCCATGCGCATCGGCCTGGCTCAAACGCTCATTAATCAGCTTCAGCACCAATTCGTCGGGCACCAGCACGCCCCGATCCATGTAATCCTTGGCCTCGATCCCGAGCGCCGTGCGCTTGCGCACCGCCTCGCGCAGCAAATCACCGCTGGCCACCTGCGGTGAGTTGAGCCGCGCCTCCAGCAGCCGCGCCTGGGTTCCTTTACCCGCCCCCGGAGGACCCAACATTACCAGCCGCACCGGTTAAGCTCCGCGCCTCATGTTCATCCGCGCCTCAATTTCGCCGTCCGCCGCGGCTGCCGCCCTTGCGCCCCATAAACGCTTCGTAATTGCGCGAGAGCAGATGGGTTTCGATTTGCGCCACCGTATCCAGCGCGACACCGACCACGATCAGCAAAGCGGTGCCGCCGAAGTAAAATGGCACGTTGAAGCGCTGAATCAGAATCGTCGGCAGCACACATACGGCACTCACGTAGATCGCGCCGCCCAGCGTGATCCGCGACAGTACCCGATCGATATAATCCGCCGTCGGCCGCCCTGGCCTGATCCCCGGAATAAATCCGCCGTACTTCTTGAGATTGTCGGCCACGTCGACGGGGTTGAAGGTAACCGCCGTGTAAAAGTAGCAGAAGAAGACAATCAGGGCTACGTAAACGACATTATATACAAGTCCGCCCGGCGTTACATACGCCGACATCCACTTCATCGAGGGCACAAAGGTCGCCAGCGTCGCCGGGAACACCAGGATCGACGAAGCGAAGATCGGCGGGATAACCCCCGAGGTATTCACCTTCAGCGGCAGATGCGAACTCTGCCCGCCATAGACCTTGCGGCCGACCACTCGCCGCGCGTATTGCACCGGGATCCGCCGCTGCCCGCTTTCAACAAAGACCACCACCGCGACCACGCCGAGCGCCACCGCCAGGATGAACAGCAGCAAGAAGATGCTCATCTCGCCTTCGCGCACGAACTGGGCGGTCGTGCCCAGCGCACTTGGCAGGCGCGCGATAATCCCGGCCATTATAATCAGCGAGATCCCGTTGCCGACGCCGCGCTCGGTAATCTGCTCGCCAATCCACATCACGAACATCGTACCGGCGGTCACCGTAATCACGGTCATCGCGATAAAGCCGAGTCCCGGATGGTAGACCACTGTGCCGCCGCCTGGCGCCTGGATCCGCTCGAGCGAAAACGCGATCATCGTGCCCTGAATTAACGCCAGCCCGACCGTGCCGTAGCGCGTATATTGGCTGATCTTGCGCCGCCCGGCCTCGCCCTCTTTGTACAACTCATCCAGGTAGGGCCAGCCAATCTTCATCAGGTCGAGAATAATCGCGACCGAGATATACGGCATGATGCCGAGTGCGAAGACCGAAAAGCGCTCGAGCGCGCCACCTGAGAACAGGTTGACCCAGCCGAACAACGTGCTCGACGCCGCGTCGAAAAACGACGCCAGCGCCTGCCCGTCGATCCCCGGCGTCGGCACCGCGACGCCCACCCGGTAGACCACCAGCATCGCGGCCGTGAATAACAGCCGGCGGCGCAGCTCCGGGATACGCGAGGCGTTTGAAAACCCGTCAAGCATCGAGTTCCGTTCAGCCCTCGATCAGTTCGGCGACGCCGCCCGCGGCCGCGATCTTGGCCCGCGCGCTGTCGGAAAAGGCGTGCGCCCGCACGGTCATTTTCAGGTTGAAATCGCCCCCGCCCAGCACTTTGATCTTTTTGCCCGCGCGCACAATTCCGCGATCCGCGAGCACCGCCGGATCGATCATCGCGCCCGCGCCGAACGTGCCGAGCCGCCCCAGGTTGACCGCCGCGAACTGCTCGCGCGCCGTCTCGCTCTTCTGCAGGCGGCGAAAGCCGCGCTTCGGAATCCGCCGCGACAGCGGCATCTGGCCGCCCTCATAGCGCGCCGGCGTATTGCCGCCCGAACGCGAGCCGCGTCCCTTATGCCCGCGGCCGGCGGTCTTGCCATGCCCTGAGCCGATGCCGCGGCCGATCCGCTTCTTGCGATGGGTCGAGCCGGCCGCCGGCTTGAGATCCTTTAATTTCATGGTCAGGTCCGCCCGCCTATTTCTTCGCCGCTTGGGCTTGAGGTACTTCGTCCACCAGATGCATCACGCGCCGCAGCATCCCGAGCACTTCGGGCGAACTCTTGAGGACGCTGGTACTGCCAACCTTCCGCAGTCCCAGGCCCTTGAGGGTTTCCCGCACGCGCACCTTGGTGCCAATCGGGCTGCGCACCAACTTCACTTCAATTGTCTCGGCCATCTTGATTCTCCGCGGCAATTCTACTCCGCGCAGCCTACGCGGCTGGCGGCACTTCGACCGCGCGCAGCCGCGCGACATCGGCCGGACTGCGCAAATCGAGCAGCGCCTCGAGCGTCGCCTTGACCAGGTTATGCGGATTCGAGGTGCCCAGCCGCTTGGTCAGGATATTGCGGATCCCGGCCAGCTCGACCACCGCGCGCACGCCGCCCGCCGCGATTACGCCGGTGCCTTCGGCGGCCGGCCGCAACACCACCTTGCCGGCGCCGAAATGGCCGAGTACCTGATGCGGTATCGTGCCGTCCTTGATCGGCACCCGGATCAGGCTCTTCTTGGCTTGATCGACGCCCTTGCGAATCGCCTCGGGGACTTCCTTGGCCTTGCCCAGCCCGAAGCCGACCAGTCCGTTATGGTCGCCGGCCACCACCAGCGCCGAGAAACTGAAGCGCCGGCCGCCCTTGACGACCTTGGCCACACGATTGATGTGGACCACTTTCTCTTTGATATCCAGTCCTTGCGGGTCGATCCGTTGAGTCACGATTTACCTTCTATACCACTGCGGCTTAGCCAATACGGCTTAGCCGATACTGCCGCCGCGCGGCCGCTTGCATCCCGCCGCGTCGATCGCTTGCGCGAATCGTCCCGCGCCCTAAAACTTGCCGCGCCCTAAAACTTGAGCCCCGCTTCGCGCGCCGCTTCCGCCAGCGCCCGCACCCGTCCGTGATAGAGGAAGCCATTGCGGTCGAAGACCACGTTGGCGATACCGCGCTCGCGGCAGCGATCCGCGATCGCCTTCCCGACCATCTTGGCCGCCGCCACGCTGCGCTGGCTCTTCAAGCCCTCGCGCAACTCCTTGACCGCGGTCGACGCCGAGACCAGCGTGCGCCCCGATTGATCCGAAATCACCTGGACGTAGATATGATGCAGTGAGCGGTAGACCGACAGCCGCGGCCGCTGGTCCGTCCCGATCACCTTGGTGCGCACCCGTCCCTGGCGCAGATGGCGTTTTTCTGATCGCTGCAAAGCCATATTCATTCCAGCCCGGCCACTGCCCCGGGCGTCGCTCTCCCAACGTTATCGCGCGTGCGCGGCTTCGCTCGGCCCGCGCACCTCTCAATCAACTCGAACTCGAACCGGCCGCCGCCTTGCCCGCTTTGCGCCGAATCTTCTCGGTCTGATACTTGATGCCCTTGCCCTTGTACGGCTCGGGCGGCCGGAGGCTGCGGATTTCCGCCGCCACCGAACCGAGCAGTTGCCGGTCGGCACTCTCCAGCGTCACCAGCACCTGCCGATCGACCTTGGCCGTCACCCCCGGCGGCAACTGGTAGACAATCGGATGCGAGTAGCCCAGCGACAGGTTAATCTGCGTGCCCTTGGCCTCCGCGCGATAGCCGACCCCGTTGATCTCGAGCACCCGGGTAAAGCCCTTGCCCACGCCTTCGGCCATGTTGGCCACCAGCTTGCGCATCAGGCCGTGCACGCTGCGCTCGTCCTTGCTGTCGCCGGGCCGCGTCACCAGGATCTGCCCTTCGCTCAATTCGAGCTTGAAGCCCGGATGAACCCGGATTTCGAGCTTGCCCTTAGGCCCTTCGAGCTTGAGTTGGCCGTCCGCAAGCGTCGCCTTGACGCCCTTCTCCAGCACTACCGGTAATCTGCCGATTCGCGACATGGCCTACCAGATCCTCAGCAAAACTTCGCCGCCGACCTTGCGGCGCCGCGCCTCGCGATCGGTCATCACGCCAAGCGGCGTCGAGACGATATGCATGCCCATCGCGCCCGGCACCTTCGGCATCGTGGCCGCCCCGGCGTAGCGCCGCAGACTGGGCTTGCTCACCCGCTGCAAGCCCCGGATCACCGGCTCGCGCGTCGGCGAATAGCGCAGCGCCAGAATCAGCCGCTTCTTGTAGCCCTCGCCGGAGGTTTCGATACCGGCCAGAAAACCCTGCGCCAGCAGCACGCGGCAGATCGCCTCGCGCAGCCGCGAATGGGGCAGATCGACCTGGTTGTAACGCGCATGCATCGCGTTGCGAATCCGGGTCAACAATTCCGCGATCGGATCAGTTTGCGACATTCAAAATTTTCCCGCCCGTCAAATTTTCCCGCCCGTCAAGCTGCTCAGCCAGCATTTCAATCCGGCCTATAAATCCTATCCGGAATAGCAATCTGTCCCGCTATAAATCTGGCTGTCCCGCTTATAAATCTGGCCCGGCCGCAGCCTACCAGCTCGCTTTGACCACACCCGGCAGCGCGCCCTTGAGCGCGAGCTTGCGCAGACACAGCCGGCACATCCGAAAGCGCCGGTAAAACGCCCGCGACCGCCCGCACAGCGGACAGCGATTGTAGCCGCGAACTTTGAACTTGGGCGGGCGCGCCGCCTTGACCCTGAGGCTCGTCTTGGCCATTGAAAATCCCGCTCCCTACGCGGCCCGCGCCGCGCCTTCGCGCTCGGCGGCCCCGCGAAACGGCATCCCGAGCGCGCGCAGCAGCGTCTGGCCCTCGAAATCGCTCGTCGCCGTGGTGGTTATCGAAATCGTCATACCCTTGGTCTTCTCGACTTTGTCGAGATTGAGTTCGGGGAAAATCGTATGCTCGCGCAGGCCGAGCGAATAGTTGCCGCGTCCGTCGAAGGCCTTATCGCTGACGCCGCGAAAATCGCGCACGCGCGGCAGCGCGACATTCACCAGCCGGTCGAGAAATTCCCACATGCGCTCGCGGCGCAACGTGACCATCACGCCGAGCGGCATGCCCTCGCGCAGCTTGAAATTCGAAATCGCCTTGCGCGCCCGCGTGGTGACCGTCTTCTGGCCGGTCAGTTGCTGCAATTCGTCGGCCGCCGAGTCGAGAATCTTGACGTTTTCGCGCGCCTCGCTGAGCGCCATGTTGATCACGATCTTGACCGGCCGCGGCACCCGCATCCGGTTGGTGATCTTGAGGTCGCGCATCAGCGCCGGCACGATCTCCGTCTCGTAGCGCAGACGCATCCGCGCCGGCAAAGGCGCTTCGGGCGCCAGCGGCTCGGCGACGGCCGCCGCGCCGGTGTCGGCCGGTGGACGCCGGCCGCGTTCGCGCTTGGGCTTGCCGCCCTTGGAGCCCTTTTCTTCGTCAGCCATTAACCTTTCCTCGGACCGCTTTCCTCAAGACACTTTCTTTTCGGACGGCGCATGCGTCGCGCCGGCCCAACTCAATCGTAATCATCGTCCGCGACCGCCGAACCATTTCTGCGATCTCCGGCCGCGCTCAATCGTTGCCCAGCCCCTCGTTGCAGCGCCGGCAGAACCGCGTATGCGCATGGTCGGCGTCGATCTTGATTCCGGCGCGCACCGGCGCGTTGCAGCGATCGCAGAAAATCATCACGTTGGAGATCTGGATCGGCGCCTCTTTTTCGATAATCCCGCCCTGGCTCTGCGGGCCGCGCGGCTTCGAATGGCGCTTGACCACGTTGAGCCGCTCGACCACCACGCGCCCCTCTTCGGGCATCACGCGCAGCACCTTGCCGGTCTTGCCGCGGTCGCGGCCGGTGACCACCATCACCATGTCGTTCTTGCGAATCCGATACTTCGCGGTATGCCGGGTCGTGGCCATCAGAGCACCTCCGGCGCCAGCGAGATAATTTTAAGGAAGCGCTTGGCCCGCAGCTCGCGCGCCACCGGTCCGAAGATCCGCGTGCCGACCGGCTCGTTCTGATTATCCAGCAGCACCGCCGAGTTGTCGTCGAAGCGGATATAGCTGCCGTCGTCGCGGCTGACTTCCTTATGCGTGCGCACGATCACCGCCTTGCTCACGTCGCCCTTTTTTACCTTGGCGTTGGGTATCGCCTCTTTGACCGAAACCACGATCACGTCGCCGACGCTCGCATAGCGCCGCCGCGAGCCGCCCAGCACCTTGATACACATGACCTTGCGGGCACCCGAGTTGTCCGCCACGGTCAAGACTGTCTGCACCTGCACCATCGCGTATTCCTCTACCGTGCCGCCTGCAGCAGCACCCGGCTAACGCGCCAGCGCTTGAGCTTGGAGAGCGGCCGCGATTCGATAATCTGCACCCGGTCGCCCTCGTGACATTCGGCCTTTTCGTCGTGCGCCATATAGCGCTTGCGCTGGCGCAGCCGCTTGCCGTACAGCGGATGCTGTACCAGGCGTTCGACCTGCACCACCACCGTTTTGGTCATTTTGGCCGAGACCACGAGACCCTCGCGCCGCTTAATCCGCTGCCGCATCGCTTTTCTTTCCCGTCTGTCCCGCCCGTCCGGACTGCGCCGCCGCGGCGGTCTTTTCGCTGACCAGGGTCATTATCCGCGCCAGCTCGCGCCGCGCCGTACGATAGTTCGCCGGACTCTCGAGCTGATTGGTGCGCAGTTTGAGCCGCAACTTGAAAATCTCTTCGCGCGCCTCGCGTTCCTTGATCCGCAGATCGGCCGCGCTCATCTGCCTGAGTTCGCTAAGCTCCAAAGGCCTGCGCCTCCCGTTCCACGACGATCGTCTTGACCGGCAGCTTATGCGCCGCCAGCCGCATCGCCTCGAGTGCGGTCGCCCGATCGACCCCTTCCATCTCGAACAGAATCCGCCCCGGCCGCACGCGCGCCACCCAGCCCTCGGGCGGTCCCTTGCCCTTGCCCATGCGGGTCTCGGCGGGCTTCTTGCTAAACGGCTTGTCGGGGAAGACCCGAATCCAGACCCGGCCGCCGCGCTTGATATGGCGCGTCAGCGCGATGCGCGCGGCCTCGAGCGCGCGCGTATCGACTCGGCAGGTCTCGACGCTTTTGAGCCCGTAGTCGCCAAAGGCCAGCTCCAGGCCGCGCGACTCTTTGCCGCGCACGCGCCCCTTCTGGATCTTCCGGTATTTTACCTTCTTCGGTGAAAGCATTGCTTCAAACTTTAAGGCCGCGAGGCCTTTTTAATCCCTGCTGCCGCCGGTTACTGCTGCTGCGCCGCGGCGCCCGCCCGCTTGGCCGCTTCCGCCTGCCGAGTCAGAATCTCGCCGCGGAAGATCCACACTTTGACCCCGATCACGCCGTACGTCGTATGCGCCTCGGCAAAGCCGTAGGCCACGTCGGCGCGCAAGGTCTGCAAGGGCACACGCCCCTCGCGATACCATTCCGCCCGCGCGATTTCGGTGCCGCCCAGCCGTCCCGCCGAATGCACCTTGACGCCCAGCGCACCCATCCGCATCGCGCGCAGCACCGCCTCTTTCATCGCCCGGCGAAAAGCCACCCGCCGCTCGAGCTGCAACGCGATATTTTCGGCCACCAGTTGCGGATCCAGGTCGGGGCGCCGCACCTCGTGGATATTGATGAAGGCTTCCTTGCCTTTCATCATTTTCTGGATATCGGCCTTGAGCTTGTCGATCTCGACGCCCTTTTTGCCGATCACGATTCCCGGCCGCGCGGTGAAGATATTGATCTTCGCCTTGTTGGCCATCCGCTCGATCTCGATCCGCGAGATGCCCGCGTGATAGAGCCGCCGCTTGATAAAGTCGCGCAGCTTCAGATCCTCGTGCAGCAGCGCCGCGTAATCATGGCTCGCATACCACTTCGAATCCCAGCCCTCGATAATGCCCAGGCGCAAGCCGCGCGGATGTGTCTTCTGGCCCATAGATTCCTTTAGGACGCCTGTTCGTCGACGATTACCGTCAGATGGCTGGTGCGCTTCAAGATCGGCGTCGCATGCATATGCGCACGCTGCATCGAGCGCTTCCAGGTCGCGCCGGTATCGGCCAGCGCACGCTTGACGAAGAGCTTGTCCTCGTCGAGATTCTGCTGATCGCGCGCGTTGGCGATCGCCGCCAGCAGCACCTTCGAGACGATTTTGGCGCCCTTTTTCGGCGTGAACTCCAGAATCGACAACGCCTGATCAACCTTCTTTCCCGCCACCAAAGCGCAGACCAGCCGCAACTTCTGCGGCGAAATCCTCACATAGCGGCTGCGCGCAACTGCTTCCATCGCCATCCGTCCTCTTCGCTATCGATCCCTTAACCCGCCGGCCCCGCCGGTTTTTATTTACTTATCGCCCATTGCCCGTCCGGCGTTGCCCTGGTCCGCCGTTGCGCTCCGTGCTTGACCCGAGCTTGACCCGAACTTCATCCGCCCTTGCCACCCGCCCGCACCTCGCCTTTGCGGTCGCCCGCATGGCCGTGATAGGTGCGCGTCGGCGAAAATTCGCCGAGCTTATGCCCTACCGTATTCTCGGTGCAGTAGACCGGGATGAACTTGTGGCCGTTATGCACCGCAAAGGTCAGCCCGATCATGTCCGGCGTAATCATCGAACGCCGCGACCAGGTCTTGATAATCCGCTTGTCGCCAGCGTTATTGGCGGTCTCCACCTTTTTTTGCAGATGGCCATCGACGAAGGGACCTTTTTTGAGCGAGCGCATCTTAATCCTTCAGCTCCAGATCTTTCAGCTCCACCAGTTCTTCCAACTCCACCTGGCCAATGGATTCCACCAGGTCTCGCGGCTCTGTTCACGCTTGCGGCGGACTTGCCGTCGCCCCGCGCCAGGCGCTCGATCAGCCGCGTTTGCCGCGCGGCCGGCGGCTCACGATAAAGCGATCCGACAGCTTCTTGCCGCGGGTCTTGTAGCCCTTGGCCGGCTGTCCCCACGGCGACTGCGGATGATTCCCCTTCGAGCGGCCTTCGCCGCCGCCATGCGGATGATCGACCGGGTTCATCGCGACCCCGCGCACATGCGGCCGCTTGCCCGCCCAGCGCGAACGGCCCGCCTTGCCGATCGAGATATTCTCATGGTCGATATTGCCGGTCTGGCCGATCGTCGCGCGGCATGCCGCCTGGACCATCCGCTGCTCGCCCGAGGGCAGCTTGAGCAGGGCGAATTTGCCCTCTTTCGCCATCAGCTGCGCCTGCGTACCCGCGCCCCGCGCCAACTGTGCGCCGGCGCCCGGCTTGAGCTCGATCGCATGGACGAAGGTGCCGACCGGAATATGCTTCAACTGCAGCGCGTTGCCCGGCTTGATATCGGCCGTCTCGCCGCATTCGACCTTGTCGCCCGCCTTCAGGCCGACCGGTGCCAAGATGTAGCGTTTGTCGCCGTCGGCATAATGCAGCAGCGCGATATTGGCCGAGCGGTTAGGATCGTATTCGATCGCCGCGACCACCGCCGGCACTCCGTCGCGATTGCGCTTGAAATCGATAATGCGCAGGCGCCGCTTATGGCCGCCGCCGCGATGGCGCATCGTCATGCGACCGCGGTTGTTGCGGCCGCCCGACTTCTTGACCGGCGCGAGCAGCGCCTTTTCCGGCGCCTTCTTGCTCAGATCGCTGAAGTCGGCGATCTGCATGAAGCGCTGTCCCGGCGTGCGCGGATTAAGTTGTATTACTGCCATCGCTGAATACGTCCGTCAGATTCCGTTAATCGAATTCCCCCGATCAAAGTCCCTCGAAGAATTCGATCTTGTCGCCCGCCTTAAGGGTCACGTAGGCCTTTTTCCAATTCGCTTTGTGGCCTATCGTGCGGCCGCGCCGGCGCTCTTTGCCTAAAAAATTCGAGGTCCGCACGCGCAGCACCGTGACCTTGAACATCGCCTCGATCGCCAGCCGGATAGTATCCTTGGTCGCCTCGGGCCGCACCTTGAACACCGCATGGTTGCCCTGCGCGCCGACCGCCGTACCCTTCTCGGTGATCAGCGGAGCGATAATCAACGCTTCGGCGCTCATTATGATTCCACTCCCGATGATTCCACTCCCGGCGCCGCCGCTGAGTCACCCGCCGCCGCGTCATCGGACGACGCCGGCGCGACGCCCAGCCGCGCCTCGATCGCGCGCGCAGTCTTCGCCGTCATCACCACTTCGTCGTAATTGAGCACGTCGTAGACGTTGAGCCCGGCCACCGCCAGCAGCTTATGCGCCGACAGGTTACGCGCCGCGCGCAAAAATTTCTCGTCCTCGTCGCCGATCACGATCAACGCATGGCGAAGCCCGAGCGCGGTCAAGAACGCCGCCGCCTGCTTGGTCTTGGCCTCGGCCAACTCCAGCGACTCGACGATCATCAGCTTGCCGTTGAGCGCCCGGTCCGACAGCGCGAGACTGAGCGCGCGGCGCCACGCCTTCTTCGGCATCTTGTACGAATAGTCGCGCGGCACCGGTCCGAAAATCGTTCCGCCGCCCCGCCAGATCGGTGACCGCGTCGAGCCGGCGCGCGCCCGTCCGGTGCCCTTCTGGCGCCACGGCTTGCGTCCGCCGCCCGAAATCAATCCGCGCGTCTTGGTCGCCGCGGTGCCCGCGCGCCGCTTCGCCAATTGCATCCGCACCGCCTCATGGAGCAGCCCTTCATGGCCTGTGCGGCCGAAGACCGCCGCCGACAGCTCGAAGTCCCCGGTGCGCTCGCGGCTCGCCGAAAACAGCGCGACTTTGACCGGACCATCGACCTGATGTCCCTTCCCCCGATGACCCTTCTGATAACCCTTGTCGATTCGCTTTTCCATCAGCGCGCGGCTCCCGCGACGGCTTGCGGCTTGGGCGCAGCGTGGCGTTCCTTGGCCGCATGCTTGACCACCACCAGCGCGCCGTCGAATCCGGGCACCGAGCCGGCGACCAGGATCGCGTTATCCTCGGGCAGAATCTCGATCACCTTCAGATTCACGATCGTCACCTTCTCGTTACCCATTTGGCCGGCCATCCGCATGCCCTTGCGCACCCGCCCCGGATACGAACGGTTACCGATCGATCCGCCGTGGCGGAAATATTCGTGCGTGCCATGCGATCCCGGGAAGCCCGCAAAATGATGCCGCTTGATCACGCCGGCATAGCCGCGCCCCTTCGAGACCGCCGACACGTCGACCGCGTCGCCCACCTTGAAGACTTCGCCCGCACTGAGCATCTGGCCGAGCTTGAGATCGCCTTCGCCGCGCCGCTGAAACTCGCGTGTGGCCACACCCGCCGCCACTTCCGCCTTCTGGAAATGGCCGCGCAGGGCGCCCGTCGTGCGCGACAGCTTGCGCTTGCCAAAGGTCACTTGGACGGCCTCGTAGCCGTCGGTCGGCGCGATTTTGATCTGCGTCACGGCGCACGGTCCCAGCTGGATCACGGTCACGGCGCTAACCTGCCCGCTCGCGTTGCCCACCTGGGTCATGCCCAGCTTCTTGCCAATCATTCCAGTCAGCACGGCGCTACTCGAGTTTGATTTCCACGTCGACACCCGCGGCCAGGTCCAGCTTGCCCAGGGCGTCGATCGTCTGTTGCGTCGGCTCGAGCACGTCGAGCAGCCGCTTATGTGTCCGAATCTCAAAATGCTCGCGCGATTTCTTGTCGACATGTGGCGAGCGATTCACGGTGAAACGCTCGATCCGGGTCGGCAGCGGAATCGGCCCGGCGACCCGCCCGCCGGTGCGCCGGATCGTATCGACGATCTCGCGTACCGACTGATCGAGCAGCCGATGGTCGTACGCCTTCAGGCGTATGCGAATTTTATCGTTCATTCTCTCAGCCACTTTCCGCTATCAGTCATGATCCGCTATCGGCCACGTTCGCGATTAGTCACTTGCCAGCGTCAGTCACGTTGCCCTAACGGCAATCGCGCGCACCGTATCGAAGCGCACCGAGACCCGCGCCGTTGCGTACCCAATGTTCAATTCAAGCCGTCGATGCCGAGTCCACTCAATCCCCAAACCCGGCCACCCAATCCCTAAGCCAAATCGTTCAAATCGTCCGCCGGCAGCCACCGCCCTCGCGATTCATCGGCGCGGGGCGCTTGGTCTTTGCGCCGCCGGCCGTTGCCTACTTCAGAATCTTGCCGACCACCCCCGCACCCACCGTGCGGCCGCCTTCCCGAATCGCGAAGCGCAGGCCCGGCTCCAGCGCGACCGGTGTAATCAGCTCGCCAACCACGTTGATATTATCGCCCGGCATCACCATCTCGGTGCCTTCGGGCAGCGTCACCACGCCAGTCACGTCGGTCGTGCGCAGGTAGAACTGCGGACGGTAGCCGTTGAAGAAAGGCGTATGGCGTCCGCCCTCTTCCTTGGTCAGGACGTAGACCGAACCCTCGAACTGGGTATGCGGCGTGATCGTCCCCGGATGCGCCAGGACCTGGCCGCGCTCGACGTCTTCGCGCTTGAGCCCGCGCAGCAGCACGCCGATATTATCGCCGGCCTGCCCCTCGTCGAGCAGCTTGCGAAACATCTCGACGCCGGTCACGACCGTCTTGCTGGTATCGCGGAAGCCGACGATTTCGACCTCCTCGCTGACCTTGACGCGTCCGCGCTCGACCCGGCCGGTGACCACCGTGCCGCGACCCGAGATCGAGAAGACGTCCTCGATCGGCATCAGGAACGGCTTGTCGGTCTCGCGTGTGGGCTGCGGCACGTAGCTGTCAACCGCGTCCATCAAGTCGAGGATCGGCTTGCACTTGTCGCAATCGGCCTTGCCGCAGCCGCATTCGAGCGCCTTCAGCGCGCTGCCGCGGATTACCGGCACGTCGTCGCCGGGGAAATCGTACTTCTTCAGCAGGTCGCGCACTTCGAGCTCGACCAGGTCGAGCAGCTCGGGGTCGTCGACCATATCGACCTTGTTCATGAAGACCACGACCGAAGGCACGCCGACCTGGCGCGCCAGCAGGATATGCTCGCGGGTCTGCGGCATCGGACCGTCGTTGGCGCCGACCACCAGGATTGCGCCGTCCATCTGGGCCGCGCCGGTGATCATGTTCTTGATGTAATCCGCATGGCCCGGGCAGTCGACATGCGCATAATGGCGCTTGAGCGTCTCGTACTCGACGTGCGCGATCGCAATCGTGATGCCGCGCTCGCGCTCCTCAGGTGCCTTGTCGATCTGGTCGAAGGCGGTGAAGTGGGCCAGCTTCTTCGACGACAGCACCTTGGTAATCGCCGCGGTCAGCGTGGTTTTGCCGTGGTCGATATGTCCAATCGTGCCGACGTTGAGATGCGGCTTGTTACGTTCAAATTTGGCTTTGCCCATGATGGCTTACCCTCCGACTCCTTGACTTGCCCCTCATCATGCGCGCGGGCGGCTATCGTCGTCGCCCGAGCCGCGCGCGGTCAATTCTTCAAATATCGCCTGCGGTACCGGTTCGTAGACCGCAAACTGCATCGTATAGTTCGCGCGCCCCTGCGTGATCGAACGCAGCTTGGTCGCGTAGCCGAACATCGTCGCCAGCGGCGCCCGCGCCGCGATTACCTGGGCCCCGGCCCGGTTCTCCATCTCCTGGATCTTGCCCCGGCGCGAACTCAGGTCGCCGATCACGTCGCCCATGAATTCCTGCGGCGTCACCACTTCGACATCCATCACCGGCTCGAGCAGCACCGGACGGGCCTTTTCGCAGGCCTCCTTGAAAGCCATCGAGCCCGCGATCTTGAAGGCGATTTCCGAGGAGTCGACCTCGTGATACTTGCCGTCGAGCAGCGTGGCCTTGATATCGACCATCGGATAGCCCGCCAGCACGCCGTTTTCCATCGCCTCTTTCACGCCCGCCTCGATCGACGGAATAAAGTTGCGCGGAATCACCCCGCCCTTGGTCCCGTCCTCGAACTCGAAGCCGGTGCCCTTGGCCAGCGGCTCGATGCGCAACTCGACCACGCCGAACTGGCCATGGCCGCCAGTCTGCCGCACGAAGCGGCCCTCGGCCTCCGACGCGCGCCGGATCGTCTCGCGATAGGCGACCTGCGGCTTGCCGATATTGGCGTCGACCTTGAACTCGCGCAGCATCCGGTCGACGATAATCTCCAGATGCAGCTCGCCCATCCCGGAGATCAGGGTCTGCGCGGTCTCGCGATTGACGCTGACCCGAAACGACGGATCTTCCTTGGCCAGCTTCTGCAGCGCCTCGCCGAGCTTTTCCTGATCGGCCTTGGTCTTGGGCTCGATCGCGATCTGGATCACCGGATCGGGAAACTCGATCGCCTCCAGAATAATCGGCGCCGCCGCGTCGCAGAGCGTGTCGCCGGTGGTGGTGTCGCGCAGGCCGACCGCGCAGATATCGCCGGCGAAGACTTCGGTGATCTCTTCGCGCTTGTTGGCGTGCATCTTGACCAGCCGCCCGATCCGCTCACGCCGCCCCTTGGTCGAATTCAGTACCGAGCTGCCGCTCTCCAGCTTGCCCGAATAGACCCGCACGAAGGTCAGCGTCCCGATATACGGGTCGGTCATGATCTTGAACGCGAGCGCCGAAAACGGCGCGTCGTCGCGCGGCCAGCGCTCGTCGGTCTTGCCGTCCTCGAGCTTGCCGGTGACCGGCGGCAGATCGATCGGCGACGGCAGGTAATCGATCACCGCGTCGAGCATCGGCTGCACGCCCTTGTTGCGGAACGCCGAGCCCATCAGCACGGGAATCAGCTCGATCTTGAGCGTCGCCGCGCGAATCGCCGCCTTGAGCTGGGCCTCGGTCGGACTCTTGCCCTCGAGATAGAGCTCCATGATCGAATCGTCATGGTCGGCCAGCCCTTCGATCAGCTTGTCGCGCCAGCTCGCCGCCGACTCCACGAGCTCGGCCGGAATCGCGCTCACGCGATAGTCCGCGCCCAGCCGTTCGTCGTCCCAGATCAATGCGCGCTGTCCGACCAGGTCGATCACGCCGACAAATTTCTCTTCCGCGCCGATCGGAATCTGCACCAGCAGCGGCTTGGCCTTGAGCTTGTCGCGAATCTCGCCCGCCACGCGCTCGAACTCGGCGCCCACGCGGTCCATCTTGTTGATGAACGCGATGCGCGGCACGCGATACTTGTCGGCCTGCCGCCAGACCGTCTCGGATTGCGGCTCGACCCCGCCGACCGCGCAAAAGACCGCGACCGCGCCGTCGAGCACGCGCAGGCTGCGCTCGACTTCGATCGTGAAATCGACATGGCCGGGCGTGTCGATAATATTGATCCGGTTGTCATGCCAGAAGCAGGTCGTCGCGGCCGAAGTAATCGTGATGCCGCGTTCCTGCTCCTGGACCATCCAGTCCATGGTCGCGGTGCCGTCGTGGACCTCACCGATCTTGTAATTGATCCCGGTGTAGTAGAGGACCCGCTCGGTCGTGGTGGTCTTGCCGGCATCGATATGCGCCATGATGCCGATATTGCGCACCCGTTCTATTGGTGTCTGACGAGCCATTTTACCAACGGTAATGGGCAAATGCCCGATTCGCCTCGGCCATCCGATGAGTGTCTTCGCGCTTCTTGACCGCGCCGCCGCGATTCGCCGCCGCTTCCATGATCTCGTTGGCCAGCCGCTCGCGCATCGATTTCTCGCCGCGCGCGCGCGCCGCCGTGGCCAGCCAGCGCATCGCCAGCGACGAACGCCTAAGCGGCCGCACTTCGACCGGCACCTGGTAGTTGGCGCCGCCGACCCGCCGCGAACGGACTTCGACCGCCGGCCGCACGTTATCGAGCGCGCGCTTGAAGACCACCAGGCCGTCTTCCTTGGTCCGTTCGGCGACCAGGTCGAGCGCCAGATAGAGAATCTGCTCGGCCGTCGCCTTCTTGCCCCGCTCCATCACCACGTTGACGAACTTGGTCACGGTGCGGTCGTGAAATTTCGGGTCCGGTGCGATGTCCCGGATGCGGGCTTGTCCTTTACGCGACATAATTTTTTCTTGCGACCTGTTGTCTGCCCGGACTTGACTGCCTGGGCTTGCTTACTTGGGCTTTTTCGAGCCGTACTTCGAGCGGCTCTTGCGGCGGTCCTGCACCCCGATCGAATCGAGCGTGCCGCGGATCACATGGTAGCGCACGCCGGGCAGATCCTTGACGCGGCCGCCGCGGATCAGCACCACCGAATGCTCCTGCAGGTTGTGGCCCACGCCCGGTATATAGGTGTTGACCTCGTAGCCGTTGGAGAGCCGCACGCGCGCCACCTTGCGCAGCGCCGAGTTCGGCTTCTTGGGCGTGGTGGTCTTGACCTGCGTGCAGACGCCGCGCTTTTGCGGCGAGCCCTGCAGCGCCGGCGCCGTCATCTTGTATCTTTTCTTAACGCGCGCGGCGCGGATTAATTGATTTATCGTCGGCACAGTCTTGACGCTTCACTCTTTTAGTTGCGTTCCGCCCGGCGTGTGGCGCCCACCGCGGAGTCGCCTCCGCCGCGCCATCCGCTGAGGGCGGAGCTTCTCGCTCCGTGATGCGCGCCACCTTGCCCGGCGCCCCGCACACGGCTGTTCAAACAAATCCCCAAGGGCGCCTATCGCCCTTGGGGGAAATACGATCTTTTATAGGAAAGACCCCGCCGCGTCAATCTCCGCCCGGCACCGCGACCGCGGCGAGCTCGGCTTTTCCGGGCTCTTCGTCGATCGGCGTGCCTTCCACCCGCACGTCCATCCGGTTGTACTGCGGCAGGCCGGTACCGGCCGGGATCAGGCGGCCCATTATGACATTTTCCTTGAGCCCGATCAGCCTGTCGACCTTACCGTTGATCGCCGCCTCGGTCAGCACCCGCGTAGTCTCCTGGAACGACGCCGCCGAGATGAAGCTCTCGGTCGAGAGCGACGCCTTGGTGATGCCGAGCAGCAACGGCTCGGCGATCGCCGGCTCGCCGCCCTTCATCAGGACGCGGCCGTTCTCCTCGTCGAAGCGCCACTTCTCGGTCTGGTCGCCGACCAGGAAATCGGTGTCGCCGACCTCCTTGATCCGCACCCGCCGCAGCATCTGGCGCACGATCACTTCGATATGCTTGTCGTTGATGCGCACGCCCTGCAGTCGATAAATCTCCTGAATTTCATCGACCAGGTACTTGGCCAGCGCCTTTTCGCCCAGGATGGTCAGGATATCGTGCGGATTCGACGAGCCTTCCATCAGCGGCTCGCCGGCTTTGATCAGGTCGCCCTCATGCACGCCGATATGCTTGCCCTTGGCGATCAGGTACTCGCGCGGCTCGCCGACTTCGGGCGTCACCACCACCTTGCGTTTGCCCTTGGTATCCTTGCCGAAGGAGACCTGGCCGTCGATTTCCGAGATGACCGCGAACTCCTTGGGCTTGCGCGCCTCGAACAGCTCCGCCACCCGCGGCAGGCCGCCGGTGATGTCCTTGGTCTTGGTGGTCTCGCGCGGAATCTTCGCGATGATGTCGCCGGCGTCCGCCTGGGCGCCCTCGGGCACGTTGATATACGCGCCGACCGGCAGGAAGTAGCGCGCGAAGTTGGCGCTGTCGGGCAGCTTGGCGGTCTTGCCCGACTCGTCCTTGATCGAGACGCGCGGCCGCACGTCGAGATCCTTGAACTCGACGATCACGTTGGAGCGCGCGCCGGTGCGCTCGTCGACCCGCTCCTCCATGGTCTTGCCTTCGAGGATGTCGCCGTACTTAATCTTGCCCGCGACCTCGGTGATGATCGGCGTGGTGTACGGATCCCATTCGGCGATCAGATCGCCGGCCTTGATGCGGTCGCCTTCCGACTTGCGCAGCTTGGCCCCGTAGACCAGCGTGTAGCGCTCGCGCTCGCGTTCGCGGGCCGGCGCTCCGGGCACCGCGTTATCCGCATGGACCGGCGCCGCGACCACCACTTCGCCGTGGCGCGACATCACGATCCGGCTGCCGTCGCGGCTCGGCACGGTCTTGACGTTATGCAGGCGCACGATGCCTTCGTTGCGCGCCTCCAGCGTGGTCTGCTCGGCCCGCCGGCTGGCGGTGCCGCCGATATGGAACGTGCGCATCGTGAGCTGCGTGCCGGGCTCGCCGATCGACTGCGCCGCCATGATCCCGATGGCCTCGCCCATGTTGACCTGATGGCCGCGGCCCAGGTCGCGTCCGTAGCATTTCACGCATACGCCCTGGCGCGACTGGCAGGTCAGCACCGAACGAATCTTGACCCGCTCGAGCCCGGCCTCTTCGACCCGCACGACCAGATCCTCGTCGATCATCTCGTTGGCCCGGATCAGCACCTCGTTGGTGAACGGGTCGCGGATGTCCTCGAGCGCGACGCGCCCGAGCACCCGGTCGCCGAGTCCTTCGATCACCTCGCCGCCCTCTACCAGCGGGGTCATCTCGATGCCGTCGAGGGTGCCGCAATCGCCCTCGGTGATAATCGAATCTTGCGCCACGTCGACCAGCCGGCGCGTCAGGTAGCCCGAGTTGGCGGTCTTGAGCGCCGTGTCGGCCAGACCCTTGCGCGCGCCGTGGGTCGAGATGAAGTACTGCAGCACGGTCAGCCCTTCGCGGAAATTGGCCGTGATCGGGGTCTCGATTATCTCGCCCGACGGCTTGGCCATCAGGCCGCGCAAGCCGGCCAACTGGCGAATCTGCTGCTCGGAACCGCGCGCCCCCGAGTCGGCCATGATGAAGATCGGGTTGAACGACGGGCCGGTCTCTTCCTTTTGCTTGCCGGTCTTGTCGGTGCCGTGGAAGACCTCGGTCGAGAGTCCCTTGAGCACCGCGCTGCCGATTTCGTCCTGGACCTCGGCCCAGATATCGACCACCTTGTTGTAGCGTTCGCCGTCGGTGATTACGCCGTTGTTGTACTGCTGCTGGATATCGCCGACTTCCTTTTGCGCCTTGGCCAGCAGTTCGGCCTTTTTGGCCGGAATCGTCATGTCCTTGATCGAAATCGAAATCCCGGCCAGGGTCGCGAAGGTAAAGCCGACATCCTTCAAACGGTCGGCAAAAATAACCGTCGCCTTGTTGCCGGCCCGGCGGTAGACCAGGTCGATCAGGTTGCCCAGCTCCTTTTTCTTCATCGTGCGGTTGACTTCGCCAAACGGCACTTCGGCCGGCACGATCTCGTAGAGCAGCACGCGGCCGACGGTGGTCTCGACCCGCTCGGTCTTGAGGCTGCCGTTGGCCGCCGCGCGTCCGCCCCCCGGCGTCGCCGGCCGCCCGTCCTCGTCCTCGGCCGCCGCGGCCGCCGCGCCATGCGGCAGCATCCGCACCATGATCCGCGCGTGCAGGTCGACCTGCTCGTGGTCATACGCGATGCGCACCTCTTCGGGCGAGGAGAAAAACTTGCCCTCGCCGCGCGCCAGCGGACGCTCGCGCGTCATGTAGTACAGGCCCAGCACCATGTCCTGGGTCGGCACGATAATCGGCTTGCCGCTGGCCGGCGACAGGATGTTATTGGTCGACATCATCAGCGCGCGCGATTCGACCTGCGCCTCGATCGACAGCGGCACATGCACCGCCATCTGATCGCCGTCGAAGTCGGCGTTGTAGGCCACGCAGACCAGCGGATGGAGCTGGATCGCCTTGCCCTCGATGAGCACCGGCTCGAAGGCCTGGATACCCAGCCGATGCAGGGTCGGCGCGCGGTTGAGCAGCACCGGATGCTCGCGGATTACCTCGTCGAGGATATCCCAGACATCCTTGCCCTCCTTCTCGACCATCTTCTTGGCGCTCTTGATCGTCGTGACGTAGCCCTTTTCCTCGAGCTTGCTGTAGATGAACGGCTTGAACAGCTCGAGCGCCATCTTCTTGGGCAGGCCGCATTGATGCAGCCGAAGCTCGGGGCCGACCACGATGACCGAGCGGCCCGAGTAGTCGACGCGCTTGCCCAGCAGGTTCTGGCGGAAGCGGCCCGACTTGCCCTTGAGCATGTCGGAGAGCGACTTGAGCGGACGCTTGGCCGGTCCGGTGATCGCGCGGCCGCGCCGGCCGTTGTCGAACAGCGCGTCGACCGCCTCCTGCAGCATGCGCTTTTCGTTGCGCACGATGATGTCGGGGGCGTTGAGCTCGATCAGCCGCTTTAACCGGTTGTTACGATTAATTACCCGCCGGTAGAGATCGTTCAGGTCCGAGGTCGCAAAGCGTCCGCCGTCGAGCGGCACCAGCGGCCGCAAGTCGGGCGGAATCACCGGCA
>JADEYI010000622.1_pt1 | contig 43264 bp, 42 predicted proteins | sample 8542331 | NCBI WGS metagenome assembly JADEYI01 (sample SAMN16510988, study PRJNA670497) | mine drainage metagenome | isolation source: biofilm near Copperflume 1 | place: Germany: Marsberg coppermine Kilianstollen | collected 2018-02 | reverse complement strand
ATCCAGGAAGATATGTGAGCCATATCAAATTCAGAAATATGCTGATCCTTCTTAGTATCCAAATAAGAAGAGGAAGAGAGAGCATTCATGGACGATACACCCTCGTTATTCCAGCGCGCCCGCTCAACTCTCGCCTATGTGGGGGTCTGTTTATTGATGATCGAAAGTTCACGCGCGCTCCTCTCATGGTTTCGTTCCCATCGATGGACTAAGAAACGGGGCGAAATGCCGGTTCAGGCTACCAACTCCGCTACTGTAGCATTTCTAGTCGATGCTGAAAACATCTCCTCGTCCCAGATAGAACACATCATAGAACGCGCCCTGGATGAGGCAAAGAAATTGGGAGAGGTGACTATCAAGCGAGTGTACGGCAATTGCAACCTGTTCAATAATACCAACAATAAATGGAACGATACCTGCCTGCGCCTGGAATTGGAGCAAATCCATCTTACCAAACCTACCCCTACTAAAAACACCGCTGATATTGCCCTGGCGGTCGATGCGATTGAATTAGCGGTTGAAGGCACATGCAATCGTTTCTGTATTGTCACCAGCGATAGCGATTTCACGCCGCTCGCGCGTCGATTGCGGGAACTGAAATGCCGGGTGCTGGGCGTTGGAGAGAAGAAGACGCCGAAAACGCTGACCACGGCCTGCACCAGCTTTGTATATACCGATTCGTTGGTGGATGCCGTTTCTCCATCGCTTCCATCGCAAAATGCGCCCCTACTGCACAATTCAGCATTCCAACCTACTCCACGCTCTCTGACGCCAATACATCCCTCAAATGAGCCATCCAATGGAAATCAACCGCATCCGTCCTCTCCTGCGCAGCAGCCAGTCGCCGCACTCAGCGCGCACCCGCTAAAGAAATCGTCGCAGACAGTGATTACCATACTCACCAGTGCATATATCGACGCCGTACATGAAAAAGCGGGCGAGTGGGTCTTGCTTTCAAGATTGGGCCTATCACTCAGGCAGCTCTACCCCGACTTTAAAGCCGCCGATTATGCTGCGGACCTGTCCGATTTGATCCGGCAATATCATACCGTGTTCGATTTTGGCAAGAGGGCCAATGGACACCCCGAGATGCGCTTGAAATCATAACAATTCAAAAGAAGCAACGCAACGCAACGAAAGAGCAGGCCGCGCGGCCTGCTCTTTCGTTGCGTTGCGTTGCTCTCCATGCGCTAGTCGGGCGGGAGTTCCTGGTAGATCATCTTGACGTTGATGCCGCGACTGGCATTAACCGCGCGCATCACGAAGTAGATGATAATACCGATGACGATGAAAACCAGCGCCCAACCGATGCCGCTGGTATTCGCGCTGGAAAGTGACAGGTACGCACCACCCTGCTTCTGGAAACCCTGCACCACTGGATAGACGAAGGCAGCCAGGTATACCGGAATAATGAAGATCAGCCAGAGAATGCCGAACCACACGAGTCGAGGCAATCCCAGGAAGTTTTTCGTATTACCGGTGAGTTGAAAGAGGTCTGGCCGCCGCCAGCGTACCAGAATGGCGTTTAGCCCCGGCATGATCCAGGTGAGGCCTGCCAGCAGCACACCAAAGAATGTCGTACTCGCCAGCGAGAAGTTAAAGAATGTCAGCAAGTAGAACACAGCGCCAACTAATACCGCCAGTACGATAACACGCAGAGGAGCGTTGGTACGCTCATTGACCACGCTGAACCATTCAGGCACCTGACGGTCAAGCGACCAGGCCAGCACGATACGCGACAGGAATACGGCATACACGGGGCAAAGCAAGACGTTCAACACAGTGTTGCCAATGGAGACGATGAACCACAGCGGCCACGCGCCAGGGTAAACCGCTGTTGCCATGACGGGCGTGAAAGGCGGCTGCCCGTTGAGCGGCGCGCCCGCGCCATTCCAGTAGAGGTAGCCCCAGGCATTAGTCAGCCGGAAACCGAAATGATTGCCCAGCACATCCTGGTACAGCGAGTTCATGAACACCGCGAAGATCAACGCGCCGATTACGGCGAACATGACGGTACGATGAACATTGCCTTTCACCTCGCCAGCGATATACGAGGAGAACTGGAAGCCGATGAACTGGAACAGCACCACACTGATGAGGCCGGCCAGTCCGATCAAACCTGGGTTGAAGGAAAAGTCGGGCGAACCAAGCGAAAAACCCGCTTTAGTAGCCGTGCTCATTATCGCGCTAGCAGAGGTGCCGAGCACGGGCAGAGCCTTATTCATGGCGCTCTCAGAGATAAAGAGCGCGCCGAAGAAGCTGATTGCCACCGAGATGATCGCGAAGATGGTGAGTCCCGTCACCACCTTGTGGAAGGTGCGCGTCCGCAAAATCGAGATGCCAAAGATCACCAGCAGGATAATTACACCCAGGATGGCTCTGCTCGTGTTATCCTGAAACCAGTTCTGCGCGTTGGCAAAGGCGCTGCCGGGGAAGGCCACGCCCAGCAGGATGGCAGTCAATTGCACATTGTGCGACGCGACGATGATTTCAAAACCGATGATAGTCAGAGCCGAACCGACCAGCGTCCAGCTTTCAATCCAGCCCAGGAACGGGCTGATGATGCGCGACGTGAAGACGTAGTCGCCACCGCTGCGCGGCATAGCGGTGGTCAGAGCGGCGAAGATCATACCCAGGAAGTAACAGAAGAGGCCGGTCAGCAGCGCCATCCAGGCGAAGGCCGAGATGCCCAGTCCCTGCCATTCCGGGTAGAGCGCGTAGAACGCGACGGCCCACCCGATAGCCGTTCCCACGAAGGCGGAGATGTTGAAAAAGAGCGCGTTCGCCATGCTTACATCGCGCACAAGGCCGGACGCCTGTCGCACGAATAAGCCGCCGGGAGTGCTAGCTTTTTCCATAAGTGCTTAACCCCTTTCAAACAGGAGCGAGAGCCATTGCGCCGGTGTGAAAAAGCAGAAAATGAGGGCGCAAAGTATCCTGCTCCCAGGTTAACCCTGGACGCGGAAGGCCCGGTCCAATTTGTCCTTACCAAGATCAAAGACAAAGCCGCGCAGGATACCCTGGTTGGCCTCGCTTCCAGCGTTAAAACAGGTGGTGCGCCCAATTTTGCTCTGGCCACCAGCCTCGTGTACATGTCCATGCACCGACACCAGGGGCTGCAACTCCGAAATCACCCTGCGCACACCTGTGCTGCCAACCGGCACACGCAAAACGTCGCCCATGGTGACTTTCGGGCGCATAGTCTTATCGAGTTCCGGGGCGGTATCTAAACCACTATCAAAAGGGGGAACATGAATCATAAACACCGCGTTATGCACGTTTTTCAAGCCGCTCGCGCTGGCTTTGACGCGCTCGTAATACTCATCCTCGTCCCATTCGCGCGGGGTATGCCAGGGGGTATGGTTGGCATAATCGAAGCTAATCATCTCGTGAAATTCGTTCAGGTTGATGGTCTTGCCCACCGGATTCACCACATAGCTGGAGCGCGCGATCATCTCGTCCACTCCGCTATCGTCATCGTTGCCCGGCATCATATAAAACTGCACGCCGCTTTTACCGATACGCTCTTCTGCCAGGCCCACCCATTCGCCCACGCGCGAGATCATCTGCCGGCGAAATAGCTCGCTCATCTGCACCGGATCGCCTTGTAGCGCGTTTACTTCGTCCTGGTCGGTAACATAGGGATAATAGCCGATATCGGAAATAGTGTTTTTCAGTTTCGCCAGTTCAGCCTCCGTCTCGATCACATAATCACGATCAAGGAAGGTGGCGGTAAAACGCCCGTTGCCCTGCGCGATAATGGGAACAATGGCCTTGCCGGTGAGGTCGCCCGCGATCAGCACCACCTGCGCCTCGTAGACATTGTTCTTGATAGCGTTGAGCAGTTTGCGATAGGTGCGGTTAGCGGCATGGAGATCGGAACACATGTAACAACGAAGACTCTTTGCCATGTTCTCTCCCTTGTAGAGGTCTTTTTCGCGATGGCCGGAACTTGCCTGCGGAGAAGGGAAGCAGGCCTCTACCATCATAATATGCGAGAATCTTACTACAAGTGTATATAAGCTTCCCGGAAAAAACAATACACGCCTGACGCTACTATTTCCAGGTTCTATAGACACTTTGCACATCAGCCTGGCACCATCTAGCGTGGCTCTTCTGGCAATTCATACCAGCGCACGCGCTCGCCAACCATGGCGCGAGTCTTCCACGAAAAGGATTTGGGCTGTTTCTCCATACGAGCCAGCAGCTTTTCGATGCGCTCTTGAACATGCTGCGGGAAGTTGCGTTCGGCGGCGAAGGCTTTCATCTTTTTCAAATTGGTGTCGAGCGTTTTTTGCAGGCCCCAATCACTGGCGGTCAGGCCGCTAATGTAGGCCGCGTTGATGCCCTTCTCTGCATCTTCCACGTCGAAATCGATGAACAAGGCCATGGTATCGAGCATATCTTTTTCGTTCAGCTCCACGATCTGTAACTTGGTCAGTATGAGGTCCGCCAGCGACAGCGTGCGCTCATCGATATGCAGGCGCGAGCGAAAATCGATGGTATGGCACATTTGCATGCGATCAACAAAAATATCAACCTGCCGCCCGTGCTGCTCATCCCAGAAAAGAAGCCGTTGATGCCCATGCAGGGCATTGTAATTCTTGTTGGCGGAGTAGCCCAACTTCGCAAATAACACCTTTGTTTTGCCTGTAAACTTTGAAAGCACCACAAAATCGAGATCTTTATAGGCACGTTTCAGTTGTTCGTGCGTCTGCGCGCTACTGGATTGCAGGTAAATTGCTAATCCACCCAGCAGGCGCAGGGGAATACCATCAGCATTTGCCGCGTCCAGCACGCGCACCGCTTCTCCGGCAATTTCTTCAAACGGCCCCACAGTTTCATCAATCATGTGTATGTTCGTGCGACATCTCTCATCTTGTATGTGTTTCTATCCTACGGGGAGAAGAAGCCGCGTCTCCTTTCCAGTTGTTACTGATTGTAACATTTTTCTGAAAAATTATGTATACCTGCAAGTTTTGCATTTCGCCCGACTCTATAGAATGAAAAGAGAAATCAATACATTCATCAGAGAGAACAGGGAAATGGTATGTCAAATGCAGAGACGCAGCGCAAGCCAATCATTATTATTCCGGCACCACCTCGTCGCGCGCCACGCCGGGCAGCAGATAAACGCCACTACAGGGGACCGCGCCCATTTGCGCTGTTGCTACTAGCGCTGGCAGTGATTGCCCTGGTGCATCTCCTGGTCGTGAGTCACCAGCCATCCGCGCCTGCTTCCGTGACTGCGACGAATTGCGCGGGACTGATCCGCACCGCGGATTATACGCAGCTCGTGCATTTACAATCGAACTCCGAACAGTTGGCGGCAGTAGAATTCGTGAGCCAGTTGGATGGTGGACAACCTGCCTCGCTCGTACAGGTGACGCATAATGATACGCAGAAGACATTGGATGTGTATGTTTTCGGTTGCGCTATGCCTGGCAAAAAGCCGCAACTTACCACCCTTTTCGCGCAAAGCGGCCTGCGGCAGGGAACCGTCGAGGTCAGCAAGGCCAACACTATAATCACTGGCGCGCTGGATACAACTATTACAGCTGATGCCAGCGCGTTTTTATTACCACTGCAACAGAACATCTATCGCGAGTATGCGTGGAAAAATGGCACGTTCAGCCGTATCGCTTTTCCAGGTCTGTATCCCGTAACTAGTCGCGCCGAGGCCGAAGCTTTGCAACAAAACGCGGATAGCGGGCAAGCGCTGCCCTGGAATGATCCCCTGGCAACGGCGCAAGGGTTGTCCAAAGATGTCTTTAAGTGGCCGGCGGTGGACGCGCGCGATACGGTTTTGAGCAACGATGGTATTACTGCGCAGGTTCAACTGTTTCAAGCCAACCCGCATATGGTGGTTAATGTGACACTGCAACGCCTGCTGCGACATGATAATAAAGGGCTATGGTTCGTTGTCGCCGCTTATACGGCAGGCGTCACGCTGGGATTGGCCGGGCAGAAGCGAACAACATTGCCGCAGGACATCGCGGCGCAAACAATGCTGCGTTCTCCTCTCCAGCTCAGCGGAACCAGCGTGCTGGCCGATGGCTCAACGAGCGCTACACTCTTCGATCACACCTTGTCGGCTATTTCCAGCGCGACCACTCTTCCTCTCCAGGTCAGCCCTGACGGCACGTATACAGGGTCGCTTCCGTACTCCGGCATCATTCCCGACCAGCAGGGTTTGCTGCTCATTGCATCACAACCGCTTGCTGCCAACAACACGGTCGAGAACGGGCAATTATTGCTCGTGCCAGCGCTGTTGGGGTAAATATCCAAACAAGTGTCGCCGCTGTCCTATTCTAATGAATTTTGATGACCAAACTCGGGAATGATCCGTAGTCCCGTCCTGATGCCCGGTAACGACCGGAATCGCGGGACTGTCATCCTTCGCTGCGCTCAGGATCTCGGCATGGCAAGCGAGATCCTTCGCTGCGCTCAGGATGACAGGCCACTACCGATCTTGCTTGTGACTATTCATCAGGGAACTATCAGGCATTGTACAATGGTAACAACAGAAAACACTGTGTGTTTCTGCTTATTACCAATTGACGCTCAACAGGAGGATTCATGACACGCAGGGGCTGGTTGCTATTCGCCACAATGTCGATTTTCTGGGGCATTCCGTACTTCTTCATCAAGATTGCGGTAAGCGAACTGGACCCAGCCGTGGTAGTATTTGCGCGCGTCGGTATTGCGTCGATTGCGCTCCTTCCCGTAGCAATCCATCGGGGAGTATTGCGGCAGTTCCGTAAAAAGTGGCTTATGATTGCCGCGTTCGCTTTCATACAGATCATAGGGCCATTCCTGTTGATTAGCTATGGAGAAACGCACATTGCATCGTCGCTCACGAGCCTTCTCATCGCAGCCGATCCGCTGCTGGTTGCGCTGTTCGCGCTGCGCTTCGACCCCGGTGAGCGTGTAGGTGGGCTGCGCCTGGTCGGGCTATTCATTGGCATGGGGGGTGTAATCGTCCTGCTGGGTCTCGACATTGGCGGAGATGGACAACGGCTGCTTGGAGCGGCTTTTGTCTTGCTCGCTGCCACGGCCTATGCCATAAGCGCCCTGCTCATCAAGCAGCCGGTCATCGCTGCGCTGCCCCGCCTCGGTGTAGTAGTCATCGAGTGTTCCACCGCCACCCTCGTCCTGCTGCCCCTGGCCGTGACGCGCCTTCCCAGCAGATTTCCCTCGTTCTCAGTAATAGCGAGCCTGATCGTGCTCGGCCTGGTCTGTACAGCCCTGGCCTATCTGGCCTTCTTCGCGCTCATAGCCGAGGTTGGAGCCAGCCGCGGCACTGTCATAACCTACGTCAATCCAGTTGTCTCCGTCTTCCTGGGCGTCGCCTTGCTCGGTGAGCCATTAAACGCGGCCATTATCGTAGGATTCCTGTTAATTATCGCCGGGTCGTGGCTGTCTACCGGCGGGCGTTTACCTCCATCGCTGGGACACCTGCGGCGGGCGCGTCTCCAACAGCAAGTCTCAGATTAGAGCGCGCCGGTGTTATGGAGGGTTTGCAGCAAAGTGGGAAGTTCCCGGCGGATGAGCTTTCCTGAAGAGGTACGCGGTAGCTGCCCGGCAAAGTAGATAGCTTTGGGCTGTTTATAGCGAGCCAGTTTTTGCGCTGCATAGTTCGCTAACTCCTGCGCGCTTACCGTGCTACCAGCTTTGAGAACGACAAAGGCAACCGGTGACTGGCCCCACTGCGGGTCTGCCTGCCCGCACACGCCGACTCCCTCCACTGCCGGGTGAGAAAGCAGGACGGATTCGATCTCGGCGGGATAAACGTTCTCTCCACCAGAGATAATAAGGTCAGCGCGGCGGTCGAGAACATAGAGGTAGCCATCTTTATCGAGATAGCCGATATCACCCGTAGCAAACCAGCCATCGTGAAACGCCTGGGCCGTTGCCTCTGCTTTACCGGCATAGCCAGGTGTGATGGTTGGCCCTTGCAGAAAAATCTCGCCCGGCTCACCTGGAGCTGCTGGCCTGTTATCATCTATGATGCGCAACTGGACAGGAGGGAGCGGGCGTCCGGCGGAAGCGGGTTTGCGCTTTGCGTCTTCCGGTGAAAGCGTCACCGCCTGCGAACAGGCTTCGGTTAAGCCATATGTCTGTACAACTGGAATATCGCGAAGTAAGCATTCCTCAAGTAGTGGCCGGGGAACAGGCCCGCCGCCAAGCAGCACGCAGCGTAGTGTCGCGGGATACGTTGCTCCTTTCCCTGCCTCCCCGTCGCCGTCGAGAGCAGCGAGCATACGTTGCAGCATTACGGCAACAACCGAGATAATGGTTATCTTATCCTCAAATAGCGCCTGGTTGATGATTACAGGGTCAAATTTTTTGTACAGCATCACGCTGATGCCATAAATGACACTGCGCATCAGGATGGAGAGGCCGCCGATGTGGAAAAGCGGCAGGCAGGCAAGCCAGCGATCATCGGGACTATGCCCAAGATTGAGAGCCGAGCCAACGGCATTCCACCACTGCATGCCATACGTGATAATCGCGCCTTTCGGCTGCCCGGTTGTGCCAGAAGTGTATAGAATGGCCTGTGTCGCTCCGAGGTCAATAAGGGTTCGCAGTGGAACATCTTTTTCGGGCAGTTCGCTCAAAACCATTTCGCCCTGCGTTGATCCGCTTGCCAGCGTAGCCAGAGGCAGTTGTGGCAGAGCGCGTCCAATCTCCCCGGCCAGACTCGCGTTGTCCGCATCAAAGACCAGGCGCGAGGCATGCACATCACGAACCTGCCAGCATAGCTCTTCCAGGGTCAGGCGAAGATTAAGTGGCACCAGGATGGCACCTAGCCGGGTCAGCGCGTGAACAAACGCAACGTAGGAAAGGCTATTGGCAGCCAGCAGGGCCACACGATGCCCTTCCCGCACGCCTGCGCTGGCAAGCTGCCGCGCAAGTCTGGTTGCCTGGCGATCCAGCTCCGCGAAGCTCCAGTGCGCCTGGCCGCACTGCACGGCCAGGTGTGCCGGGCGGTTTTCAGCGCAACGGGCCAACCAATCGGGTAATACTATGTCAGTTGTGTTCAATGAAGACCTCTTATAAAGCATACCTGTGCAGCGCGTCCCAATCCAGCGCAACTCCCAGGCCAACGCCCGTTGGAACAGCCATGAAACCATCGCGGACAACTAGATCATCGATGAGCAGGTCATCACCCAACAGGTGAAGAGTTGCCAGGCCGCACTCAAGCGTCACTGCGGGTGACGCAGCAGCGAGGTGCAGGGCCGCCGCCAGTCCCACGCCTGCCTCGAGCGTGCCTGTAACGACACAGCGCACGCCCCGCCCGGTCGCGGCCTGGATGATCTGCCGACCGGCGCGTAGCCCACCCGCAAGCTGGGGCTTGATTACAAGGATATCAGCCGCCTCGCTATCAAGAACGAGGTTGGCGCTCTCCATGTCGCGCAACGCTTCATCAACGGCAAGCGGGATGGGTATGGCCTGCCTGAGCGCGCGCATTCCAGCGAGCTCGCGCGCCTTCAATGGCTGCTCGACATACTGGATGTCATATTGCACACACCGAGAGAGGATGGCAATCGCTTCCTCAAGCTTCCAGGCTTCATTGGCGTCCAGGCGCAGGTGAGCAGCCGCTCCGATGGCATCACGCACAGCAGCGACACGTTCTAACTCTTCGGAAATGCTAACTCCATAGCCAACCTTCAGCTTTATGCAGTGAAACCCGTTCCCGACGGCATCTCGAGCCGCCGCAACGGCGGCCTCCGTTGTTTTCGCGCCAATCACGGCGTTGACCGCCACGGTTGTTCGTGGCACAGAGCCAGGCGGAGAGAGTAACGCACAGACCTGGCGCCCCTCGGCTTTGCCAGTGGCATCGAGCAGCGCGGTTTCCAGCCCGCAGAGGGTGGATGCCGCGTTTGCATTGACTATGCCTACGTCCAAACCAGTAGCGACACCCCTTGTGGGTGTCCCGTCCTGGTTTTCCATCGGATAGAACGACGACACCGGACACCCACAAGGGGTGTCGCTACTGGTTTTATCCGCAGGAAGCAGCAATTCCAACGCTTCGTGGAGGGTCTTATTATACAGACGCGCAGCCAGCGCCGGAAGAAGCAGAGCGGCATCCGCTAAGCTGCCCCCACCGAAAGCTGGCAGGGGCACTATCTCTCCCATACCCGTGATGCCGCGCCCGGTAGTCACCAGCACGATGATGCCCTCGCGCGTGGTCATTACCCCGTGAGCGGTGCTAAAACTGTTTATGAGCGGCAGGCGATAGCTGTGCCAGCGAACGTCAACGATTTTCATAGAGCTGGCTCCCTACGGCAGGCGTGGAAACCTGGAAAAATCGGGCGGGCGCTTCTCAAGAAAGGCATTCTTGCCCTCCTGACCCTCTTCGGTCATGTAGTAGAGCATGGTGGCGTTGCCGGCCAGTTCTTGAATACCAGCCAGGCCGTCGGTGTCCGCGTTGAAGGCCGATTTCAGGAAGCGCAGGGCAAGCGGGCTTTTCTCCAGCATCTCCTTTGCCCACTGTACGGTCTCTTCTTCCAGGCGCTCCAACGGCACCACCGTGTTGACCAATCCCATGTCCAGGGCCTCCTGGGCGCTATATTGCCGGCAGAGATACCAGATCTCGCGGGCTTTTTTGTGACCCACGACGCGCGCCATGTAGGTAGCGCCCCAACCAGCATCGAAACTGCCAACTCGCGGGCCTGTCTGCCCAAACCTGGCGTTGTCAGCCGCAACTGTCAGGTCGCAGAGCAGGTGCAGCACATGGCCTCCACCGATGGCATAGCCTGCCACCATGGCGATGACCGGTTTGGGCAGATACTTAATGACCTTCTGTAAATCGAGCGCATTCAGGCGAGGCACGCCATCGCCGCCAACATAGCCACCATGGCCCCGAACACGCTGATCCCCGCCAGAACAGAACGCTTGAGTACCAGCGCCCGTAAAGATGACCACGCCGATCTCCGGGTCTTCACGACAGGCGGTGAAGGCATCTATCAATTCCGTCAGCGTTTCCGGGCGAAACGCATTGCGCACTTCGGGCCGGTTGATGGTAATCTTTCCCATACCCCCGGCTTTCTCAAAAATAATGTCGGTGTAGTCGCGGACTTTCTCCCATGCTACTGTCATGTATTTCTCCTGTTCTCGTATTCATTCGTAATTGAGGAATGCCTGGCGCTGCTTGCGGGCGTCAGATGGATAATAAAATCTCCTACCAGGGTATCAAATTCCTGTGGCCGTTCCAGGTGAACCGCGTGACCAGCGCCGTGTACAATTCGCAGGCGCGCTTGCGGCAGCGCCAGGGCCATAGACCTGGCAATTGCCGTGAATTTCGTATCAAGCTCGCCAGCAATCAGTAGGACCGGTATGCGCAACTGTGGCAGGCGTGGGAACAGGGATGGTTGGACACCGGTGCCAGCGCCGCGCAAGCTCTGCGCCAGCCCGCGCGCCCGATTATCCAGGCGTTGTATACGCAATGCCTCCCTCACTTCTGGTGATAGCGCGTGCTGGCTGTCAAAGAGGGGAAGTTTTTCCCAACGCGCAACGAACGCCTCTACCCCATCGCGTTCTATGCTGGCCGCAAGCTCCTCGTCATCGTTACGCCGCTTCTCGCGTTCGATGGGATCATCCAATCCGGGCGAAGCGCTCTCAAGCACCAGCGCGCGAAAGAAGCCAGAAAACGCGCTATACAGCGCTATGCGCCCGCCCATCGAATAGCCAAGCAGGACAGCCTGACCCTCGCTCACGCCGAGTTCGCGCAGGGCATCCAGGATATCCTGCTGGCAGCGCTCCATCGCGTACCGGCGAGCATCGGTGGGGGCATCGGATTGACCGTGACCGGGCAAGTCGAATGCTATGACGCGCAAACCACAGGCGGCCAGCGCGTCCAGGTGGCGACCCCACGCGGCTGCGCTTCCCGTAAAACCGTGCAACATGACAAGCGCGGGACCGTCACCTTCGCATACAACACCAGGCCGTATACCATTCACCTGCACAAACTCGCGCTCCATATTCAATCCCTCGCGCCCACGGCCCGCTCGTTTAAAGCTCTTCCGGTGGCTTCCCAGAGCTGGCGATGCATTCTGACATTACTGGCGCGTTCGGTCGGCACCTCAATAACGTGCAAGCCGCCAGTAGCTCGTCCCAGATTCACTGCCTCGCGGAATTGCTTCCAGTCCTCGACCCTTTGAAACCTGCCGCCGAACATCTGGACAGCGAAACGAAAGTCCAGACCCGTCGGCGTGCCAAAAAGCTGCTCAAAATGCTCTGGAAAGGCTGCCTGTGGCAGGAAAGAAAAGATACCCCCGCCATCGTTATTGATTAGCACGATAGTCAGGTTAAGCCGGTGCAAGCGGGCGGCAAGCAGCCCGTTGAGATCGTGGAAAAACGAGAGATCGCCTACCACCAGCACGGTTGATTCGCTCTCTGCTGCTCCCGCGCTTGCGCCGAGCGCGCTGGAGATCAATCCGTCTATGCCATTCGCGCCCCGATTCCCCATGAAGCGTATGTGGCGTTCGCTGCCCCCGAAAAAGGTATCCAGGTCTCGCACCGGCATACTGTTGCCGGTGTAGAGGGTTGCGCCATCGGGCAACAGCCCGGCGAGTTCGGTGAAAACTCGCCCCTCGAAGAGTTCGTCGAAATCCTGGATGACGCGCTCCAGCGTTCGTCGTGTCACCCTTTCCGCTTCCCGCCACATGGCTACCCATTCTTGATTCACGGATGGCTGCGGTTCCTCACGCTCAATAGACCGGTCAAGAGCCGCGAGTACACCCTGGCACAGGGCAACAGGGTTGACATGAATGAGCTGGCTGGCGAGCTGTGTTGGTTCCTCCCAGCCGCCATACCCATCGATCACGACGAGGGGACACGATGCATAGCGTTTCAGGTAAAGCAACACAGGTTTGGATGCCGGCATTGCGCCAAAACGGAGTATAAGCTCCGGCTGCGCGCTTTCGCTAAAGGCATCGATGCGCAAGAAAGCATCGTAACTGGAAAGTATCATGTCTCGATCATGGCTGCCGCAGCGCAGTTGCGAGAGCGGATCGGCCAGAACAGGATAGCCGAGGCGACGAGCCAGCCGCGCAACCGACTCCGCTAACGCGGGATCATCATGTGGGCCAGCGATAATCAGCCCGCGCCGCGCCCGCCTCACCATCTCCATTAAGAGCTCAATCGTGGCACCCGCAGGTGATCCAGGCGATGCTGCTTGAACTTCAACATACGGAGCGTTGTCTGGCCTGCCCTGCCAGGCGTCGCCCCGCGCAACCGGCGGCAGCGATTGACCGGACACAAGTTCGGGCGTTAATGGCTCGCGAAAGGGGAAATTCAGATGCACCGGGCCAGCAGGGTTAGCCCGAACCGAGGCAGCCGCGCGGGCCGCCAGTGTTCGTATATAGCGCAGGGCCGCGTCCGTCGCTTCGGGCAGGGCTACCTCCACAAATTCCTTCGCATACGTTCCATAGAGGCGGTTCTGATCGATGCTCTGCGGCGCGCCATTGTCGCGCAGTTCATGAGGACGATCCGCCGTCAGTACCAGCAACGGCACGTGTGTTAATTTCGCCTCGACAATCGCAGGCATAAAGTTTGCTGCCGCCGTTCCCGATGTGCAGAGCAACGCCACGGGTTGGCGCAAGCGCTTTGCCATCCCCAGTCCAAAGTAGGCTGCTGAACGTTCGTCTACATGCATCCACACGCGCATATCCGGCTGGTCAGCGAATACCAGAGCCAGAGGAGTCGAACGAGAACCCGGGCAGATGATGACGTTGCGCACACCGGCACGCTGTAACTCATCCACAAACGCGCCTACATAGACATAAAGCGGATGTGCGAGGTCTTGCTGACCGCGAAGAGTTGAATTTGACATATGTATCATCCTCTACTGCTGCGTCCCTTGCAACTCATTTGACGGGGAAGCGACAGTCGTGTCTGCGATGCAAGCGGGCGGGCTATCTAAAGGCTCGCTGCCCAATCCACGCAGCATCGCTTCAAATTTCAAGCAGGACTCGGCATACTCAGCCTGGGGATCAGAGTCGGAAACGATGCCGCATCCCGCAAAGAGCGTGGCATGGCCGCCATCAATCAACGCGGAACGCAGCGCTACGGCGAACTCGCCCTCACCGCTCGCGTTTATCCAGCCAGGCGGCCCGGCGTACCAGCCTCTATCCATTTTCTCGCTGTTACGTATCGCTTCAAGCGCGGCCTGGCGAGGGAAGCCACCAACTGCGGGCGTAGGGTGCAGGTCAGCCATTACGTCCAGAATGCATCGTCCGGGCATGAGTTCGCCGGTAATGGGAGTTTGCAGGTGCTGCACGTTCTTCAGTTTGAGCAGTTGGGGCAGGGGATGAACATAGACGCTTGAGCAGTGATTCTTCAAGGCTTCCCGCACCATAGCGACCACAATGGCGTGCTCGCTGTTATTCTTCTGACTGCGCAGCAGTTCAGCGCCGAGCTGCTCATCTTCTTCTTCAGATTCACCTCGCCGCGCTGACCCGGCCAGCGCCATCGTGTGTATCTGCCCGTTGCGCACGCGGGCTAATCGTTCGGGCGTCGCGCCCACAAAAAAGCGCTCGCCGCGCTGTATGGCAAAAATGGAGGCGGCTGGATAGCTTTCGCGTAGCCGCTGGAGAGTAGCGCCGGTATCAAACGTCCCGGCAGGATCGCGCAGATCGACTTGCACATCGCGCGCGAGTACGACCTTATCAAAAGCCCCCTGCTGGATTCTACGGGTGATGGTCGCCACCATTTGCATCCACTCAGAAGCCGGTCGCACTTCATGGACAGAAAACTGGCTGGATGATTTTTCCGAGGACGATGTTGGAGCCTGCTCGATAGCAGTCTGGAGACGCGCTACACTCGCTTCAATCTCCTGTACGATCTGCTCGATAGTATCAGATGCCCGGATCAACTTGTTGATGGTGAGCGTGGCATTAGCGGCGTTAAAGCTCAAGAGAAAGCGGGGTAAAATGAGCAGTCCAGCAGGAAAGCCGTCCCACAGAGAAGTGCGCTGGGAAAGTGGATCAAAGGCAAATCCACCAAAGAGTAGCGGGCCACTGGCAGGGGTAGGTAACGTTTCAGGCGCGTAAGTGATAACAGCATCGTTCATCAAAGCGCGCCGCGCGGAACTCGCATCGCTAAAGTACGCGCTCCCACCAGTTTCGATGGTGGTTTCGGCGCCGGCACCGACAAGCGCGTTTTGCTCTGCCGGCTGCTCCCAGAAAAAGCATTCTCCCAGCCCCGCCGCTCTAGCGCCGGTAAAAGTCTGGATTGCGTCACAGTACTCCACTGGTTGAGTAAAACTGGCAAGAACGGCTGGATGCTCCTGGTCAGCGCGTCCAGCCGCCTCGCGCAACGTTGTGGCTAACAGTTTTCGGTCAATTGAAACGCACCATTTCCCCGCCCCGGTTGTTTTCGGTAGGCGAGGCCAATCAGAAATTTCTACTTTCATACTTTTTTAACCTGATTTGATACAAGAAAGATGGGCCGAGAATATCAACGGCCCAAATTTCAGTTCTATTCCTGGTATATTGTAGCGAAGATAAGAGGGAACTGCCACTATAGCTGGCGCATCCGCTGATTACACATCGGGCATCAGCCAGCTTTCTGGAATATCTACCTGCATTCTTATTTTACCCCTACCCGAGTTGACTGGCTTAGCGCCTGCACCAGCGCGAAATATGCTGGTTTAGGACGATACAGCGCATCGAAGATCAATGGATAATCGGGACGTCCGGTAAACGCAGGAATCCAGGAGTGCGCGTCTGTAAAGCCCCACATCACGAAGGCAGTACAAGCCGTTACGGACAGGCAGGTTTGCAGCATCTCGCCGTAGAGTTGCGCCTGGGCGGCCAGTTTTGCCTGCATAGGGCGAGCATCATCCTGCGTTTTCACATCCATTTCGGTAATCTGCACTTCCAGACCCAGCGCGGCCAATCGCTGCATGTTTGCCAGCACGTCTTTCTGATTGGGATAGCTGTTCAGGCTGATATGCATCTGCAAACCAACGCCATCGAGCGGCACCCCGCGCTGGAGCATTCCTTTCACGAGGGCATAAATGGCGTCGGACTTGCGACCCAATCCTTCGCCGCCGTAGTCGTTGTAAAAGAGACGCGCCTGTGGGTTGGCCTCGCGCGCCCATTGGAACGCCATGTCGATATACTCCGGCCCGATGCCGCGCAGCCAGATCGAATCGCGTAAGGTGCCGTCACCCATGGCCTCGTTCACCACATCCCATATGTTGACCTGCCCGCGATATCTTTTAACTTCCGTAATAATATGGTCGCGCAGCATTGTTATCAGTTCAGCGCGGGTAAACTTGCCATTCGTGAGCCATGCCGGCAAATCAGTATACCAGACCAGGTTATGCCCGCGTACTTGCATTTGATGCGCCTGCGCAAAGGCCACGATATAGTCAGCTTGCGCGAACGTAAAGATACCGCGCTGCGGTTCCGTTTCGCTAAATTTCATGGAAACCTCAGGTGTCACCATATTGAATTCGCGCGCGAGCGTTGCGCTGTACGCTGCTTCATCACGCAACGCATTCACATTTACCGTCGTACCAATGTAAAAACGACGCGACTGCGCCAGGGAACGCAGCGTGGGAGCTTGCGCAGGCTGTACTGTCAGGGCCGGTTTTGCAATTGGAGTTTGTATGCCTGTTAGCGAACAGGCGGCGATGCCCAGTATGAGGAGTATACCGGGCAGTCTTATAAAACGTTGTAACACCTCAAGGTTGACACTTTCCACGTAGCAGAACTTCCTTATTTCACCACAGCCTTTTGAACCGCATCCGCGAATGCTTTCGGCAACACGATACCACGCTCCATGATACCCGAACCCTGCCAGTAGGCGCGTTTCACAGAAGTGCCATCCTGCAGGTGAAATGCGATGAAGTAGGTCATAGTTCCCTGGTCCATGCGGTTCGTATTGACGGGAGAGGCGAGTACCATATTTACCAGTGAAGTGATCTCGCGAGGGTCTTTGATTGCTCCCACTTGTGTCACGCCATCCTGGCTGCTAACGATGCCAATGAAGAGCACTTTATTGCCAATATCGAGCAAATCAGCGCCGGTGTGCGCCTGGGAATTGGTATTGACCTCGTACAGTTGGATGCGACCGGCAAAATGGGCTGCCAGCCGAAAGGCCGGCTTGTAGCCCTTGACTGTATATACCTGTGTGCCTGCTGCCAGGAAGGCTGAGTCGCCATCCTTCATTTGATAGTTTGGGTCACGCACATTACCATCCAGCTTAAATTTAACGGTGTTAAATACGGGTCCGAGCTGGCTGGCTGGCAACCCATCCTGCGAACTCATTGATGTGGCAAGGTAGGTAATGCCATTGAAGCGGATAAAGTTTACCCAGTCAATCTTCACGTTTTGCCCGCCTGATGACCCTGGCCCACCTGTTTGAGAGCCGCAACTTACCAGCCCCATGAAGATCACTAACATCAGAAGTGGCGCAATACTGCGAGCATTCAAGGGTGTATGTCTCATTAACAAAACTCCTAACGCGAGTCGACGGGCTCGCTGCTATTTTATTCTTGCTTATGAGACGTGAATGGATATGGAAAAGTTCCCACCAAAAATAATCATTCTCTCAAGGAACTTGCGATTTTACGCGCTGAAACGCGCTTTCTGCCCCAGGTGGAAAGGCGCGAGAGCATTATTCGCTTTCACGATGGTCGAGAGCCGCTCGACTAGCCCGGCAAACTCGCCGCCCGGAAGGGACAGCACCAGTTCGGAAGGCGTCAGGCCCGTGTAGGTGCGAGCGCCAATACAGCCAAAGCTCATGGAAGTCAATCCTGTCTGCATCGCGCGCGGGATCACGGCGCAGGTGGGACGCCCAAAGGCCGATTGACCACCCTGGCGCAGCCAGTTCGTATTGCCCATCGCCTCGGCTACCAGCATGGCTTGCTGCGTGTCGATGATGCACAGCACCACGTCTGCTGCGACGGGCAACTGGTCAAGACGCCCGTACACGATCGACGAGTGCGGAGTAGTGACTACCGGGAGCGCGGCAACCTCGGCTGGCGAAAAATACTGCACATTCGCCATCGTCTGCACTAGATCCTGCGCGCGCTGTTGCTCTGTTTCCGGCATGGTGAAGCCCATGGTCATCATGCCGATGGGACATTCCTGGTGATCTTCCGCCACCGCGTAAAATACGCCTTTCTCGGCCAATCGCCAGAACGTGCAGGCCGACGGCACACGCGAGCCAATATGTTCTACATGATCGGGAATGGTTTCTACGAATGACAGGCCAATGGGAGGCTGTTTCAAATTGAGCAAATCGCTGAAGCGTTGGGTCAGTTCTTGATACAAGGAGTGTCCTCTTTCCTGGAATACTGAAAGCCTGAATACACGGGCTTCATTGTATCACAGAATCTTATACTTCCTGATAAGCGCTTTTACCCAGTTATTCTGCTTCTCGCTGGGAGCAAAATTGTGCTTTTGCAGGCGTTTTGCCATATCGTCGATAAAGGCGCGTTCGTTGGTTGCCACGCGCGGGCTGTCGAGCGCGATGGTACCAAAGTAGGTTTGAAGTTGCTGCACCTGCTGGCGTAACGCGGCCAGTTCGGGCGATGACAGGCCGCTGCGCGCCTCTGGCGCCATCGATTCTTGCCAGTGGCGGTATGCATCCATATCGCCATTCCACGCGCCCAGCCCGGCCAGTTCGTCGGCGCGTTCGTTGTGAACCTGTCCGGCGTGACCGCGCACCCATTCAAAGGTGGGCGGCGTGGCGCGTTTCTTGAGCAACACGCGGTAGAGTTCCCACAGGTCGGGATTGGCTTTCATCTGAAAAACGCCCGACGCGACCTTGATGGTATACTCGCTATCGCTGTGAACGGTAAGCGGTTGATCGCGTGGCGCGAGGCACAGCGCGGCCAGCACTGCCGCGATTTCCGCGCGATTGTTGGTGGTTCCTGGCGATCTGGGGATATGCCCGTAGCATTCGATGCGCGGGGCAGCAGCATCTATATGTTCGCCATCCACGTAATCAACGGAAGCCAGGATCACGCTCCACCCTGCCGGGCCACCGGGATTCTTGACGCAGGCACCATCGGTATAGGCTACCACGCCGCGCTCGCCCAGCGTGGCTCGCGCCTTTTCAACTGTCACAGTGCGCAGGGCATCTAAAATAGAACGCCACTCTAACGACTCTTGTATTTCGCTCACCGCTTGCACCCTTTCAGCGAATGATAATTCTTGCAACGCAGTGTAGCATAGTTACAGGTGTTTAGAAAGGCTTTTTTCTACTTCATGGCAGCGATGGTCTGCAACACGCCGCCCACAATGGCCCAGATAGCGATCAACCAGGGCCACGCGCCGCCGTGTCGTTTGCGCGCTTCGGCTACAGTGACGCTTTTAAACCAGCGAACGGTCGAGGGACGAGTCATGCGCCAGAAGATCAGAGGCGAAAAGATGACCAGGATTACTTCTGTCACTACCGGCCAGAAGTTTCCTGCCTTAACGCTTTGATACAGGCCGTATAGCTGGACGATACCGACTACTGACAACAGGGCATTCGCAACAACCTGTATTCTACGCGCCCAATTGCGACCGCGCCGCACCATTTCGCCAAAAAGCGCCAGGCCGGCGGCAACAGGCCACGCTATAACGAAAAGCAACACGTTGCCGAGAACGGGGTTGAGGCCAGGGATTCTGGCTTCGGCAGGCAAATTAAAAAAAGTGATGGTGATTGGCGTCAAAAAAATTTGCGCGGCCAGGCCCCAGTCAAAGGCAACGGCCATGCCTATGCCCTGCGGCGCTGGCAATTCTTCCACGTCAGTTCCGGTGACTTCTGGCTGTTGGGTTTCTCTCAAAGCAGTTTTTCCTTCGTAACTTATGAATGAGCTTTCTAACCGGATGCAGCAATCGTGTTCTGATGAATATTGCTGACCAGAAGCGGCACAGATCCTTCGCTGCGCTCAGAGCTTGCCCTTGAGCGCAGCGAAGGGATGACAGGGTGGGGCGTTTGGCTTCCGGGCCTGTCATGCCTGAGCGCGGCGTCAGCGTATCACATAGTAGAAAGTGACGCGGGGATGCTCCCCGCGCCACCTCTCTCAAAAAGTCGCCGCCCTTCATAATCTACTTCTCTCAAGACGCACAAGAGCAGCTATATGCATATACGCTTAGACGTTTCTCACCAGCGCTCGCACAGCCTGTACGATATGGTGCGCGCTAATGCCTGCCTCCTCCATCAATTCGGCGGGTGTGCCGGAGCCGGGCATGGATTGCACAGCCAGTTTCACGATCCGAGGCAAGGCCCCGTCACGCATCGTGAACGCTTCGAGCACGGCTTCGCCAAGTCCGCCCTCCGGCCAGTGGTCTTCTACCGTGACAATAAGGTCGCCTGCTTCTTCGGCAGCCGCGAAAAGCGTTTCTTCGTCGATGGGCTTGACGGTGTAAGCGTCGATGATACGCGCTTTGATGCCCTGGCCTTTTAGTTGCTCATAGGCATCGAGGGCGTTGTGCAGCGTGATACCTGCCGCGACAATCGTCACCTCGTCTTTGTCCGACGAGCGCACCACCCTGCTGCCGCCAACGCTAAATTGCTCATCAGGGCTGTACAATACCGGAGTTTTCTCGCGTGTGGTACGCATGTAGACGATGCCAGAGGTATCGGCCATCTGCGCCACAAGCTGCGCGGTCTGGTTGGGATCGCTGGGGTACAGCACCGTGCTGCCGTAGACGGCGCGCATCATCGCCAGGTCTTCCAGCGCCATTTGCGACGGCCCATCCTCACCAATCGAGACACCCGCGTGCGAACCGGATAAACGGATATTGGCGCGTGAAATGGCCGCCATGCGAATGAAGTCGTAGGCGCGCGAGAAGAACGCCGCGAAGGTCGAGGCGAACGCTATCTTATGGCGCACGCTCATGCCTACCGCCGCCGCCACAAGCTGCTGCTCCGCGATATACTGCTCGAAGTACCGCTCTGGATAGGCTTTGGCAAACTCTTCGGCATACGTGGAATTGCTGACCTCGCCATCGAGTCCCACTACGTCGGGGTTGGCCGCGCCCAGCGCCTTGAGTGCATCACCATAGGCTTTGCGCGTGGCAACTGCCTCTTTGCCGTCATATTTCGGCAATTCTACCGCTTTCTTCTCAGCTTCCGTCGCCGCTTGCAGGTTTTCCGGCTTCTGCACGGGGAAGGTCTTACTGCGCACGTAATGCAGTTCGCTCAAGGCCTGCTCTTCCTGCTGCTGGTTGAGCGACTTGCCATGCCAGCCTTCTTTATTCTCCAGGAAGGAGACGCCTTTGCCCTTCATCGTTTTGGCGATAATCAGGGTTGGCTGGCCGTTGGGCCGGCTGGCCTGCGCGAAGGCACTGTTGATTTCGTCATAGTTGTGTCCATCAATGACGATGGCATTCCAGCCGAAGCCGGTGGCGCGCGCTTCATAGGCGGCAGTGTTCCAGCCCAGTTCGGTCTCGCCGCGCTGCCCCAGGCGGTTGCAATCGAGGATGGCAACCACGTTATCCAGCTTATAATGCGTGGCATGATCGAAGGCTTCCCAGATCGAGCCTTCCGCCATTTCGCTATCACCGAGAAGCACCCAGATATGATAGGGCAATTTGTCCAGGTATTTCCCGGCCAGCGCTACGCCCACGCCGATAGGCAATCCCTGCCCCAGCGAGCCGGTTGCGACATCCACCCAGGGTAAAATCGGCGTGGGATGCCCCTCTATGCGGCTGCCGAATTTGCGTAGAGTGAGCAGTTCCTCGTCACTGATCGCGCCTGCCGCCTTGTACATGGAATAAAGCAAGGGAGAGGCGTGGCCTTTCGAGAAAATCAGGTGGTCGTTGTTGGGAAGTGCCGGGTTGTCAAAGTCGTAATGCAGATAGCTGCTCATCAACACGGCCATCAGGTCAGCCGCCGACATCGATGAAGTGGGATGCCCTGAGCCTGCGGCAGTAGTGGAACGAATACTATCTACGCGCAACTGCTGGGCAAGCTGTGTCCACTGTTGCACCTGGGAACTGGTTTCAGCTGTTGTCATATTTTCTCCTCATTCTTGTAGAAGCCTGTCTGTGTCAAATTACACCTCGCTCTATAGTATTTACACGTATCCGATTTGTTACAGGACACATTGACCCCTACAACATTTTACAGGCGTCCTGTGCGGACGCCAGAGCAATTGTATTATACATCAAAGCGGGAGGTAGTGCAGGCGAGTCCTATGAATTTTCCCGACCAGAGCCGGTGCTGTCATCCTGAGCGCAGCGAAGGATCTCTCACCGGGCCGAGCGCAGATCCTTCGCTGCGCTCAGGATGACAGAATATTAGTGTTCCTGGTGGGTAATGTTCATCAGGTGAATACGTAATTACTATCCGCCGACAATCACCGCTTTTAATGCGTCACCCGGCCTTGCTATCAACCGAAACGCTTGCTCTGCGTCACGTAAGGCAAAACGATGGGTAATCACACTCTCAGCGCCTATGCGTCCGCTGGTGAGCAAATTAAGAGCCTGTCGCGTCTCGTGGGGACCAGCCGAATAGCTGCTGCGCAGGCTGATCTCCTGGAAAAAGAGGGTATTGGCAGTGACAGGCAACAATGTTTCTGGAGGCGGGGGCGCGAACAGCAAAATAGTTCCACCAGGACCTGCAAGTTCAAGACCCTGCTGCATGGCGCTGATGGTAGAAGGCGTGACGATCACACTATCGGGTTTACGCCCGTCGTTGATGCTAGCGACCTGCGCGCTCAACTCCCCAACCTGGGGGTCAAGCGCGTAGTCTACGCCGCTTGCTATTGCACGCTGGCGGCGATAGGCAACAGGATCAACGACGATTACACGCAGCGCACCGCGCTGCCGGGCCAGTTGAGCGAGCATCTGACCGTTGCTGCCCGCGCCCAGAATGAGTACGCTATCGCCCGGCTGAATACCGGCGCGATTGATGCCGCGCACGCAGCAGGCCAACGGCTCGATCAACGTGGCGGCATCAAAGGAAAGCGTATCAGGCAGAGGCAAAACGTCAAGCTGCACGTTCAGAGCTGGTACGCGAATATATTCAGCCAACCCGCCCGGATACAGGCGCGTGGCGCGGAAAGTTGCACACTGCGAGAAGGAGCTGCGCTGGCAGTAGTGGCAGACCATGCAAGGAACGTGATGATGCATAAAGACGGGTTGCCCAACCGAGAATTGTTGCACACCCTCTCCGACTTCCGCAACGATGCCAACGGGTTCATGTCCGGGATAGAGCGGTGCGCGGGGCCGCATGTACCACTCCATCACATCGCTGGCACACAGTCCACACGCCCGCATCTGTACCAGCAATTCGCCGGGGCCTATTTCGGGGACAGGCGCTTCAACGATGCGTACATCCTCGTTGCTATGGTATTCGACAGCTAACATATTCTTTACCGTTGCGCAGGTACAATGCAAAGAAATCCGAAAGGTTCGTCACCCAGCGTGGAAAATTGATGGATTTCGTTGCCTGGAATATAAATAACATCGCCCATACTAATTTCATATTCATCATTGCTACTGCCCAGGCACAAACGGGCGCGTCCGTGTAGCACATACACGCCGTGATCGTGCGCGTGTTGATCGAGCGAAGTATGGCCACCCGGCTGCACCGCGAAATAACGCAGATGGAAATGCGGCGAGTTTTCGTCCGCTCCGATTAATACCTGGCGCGTGGCACGATCGGCCCCACTATTCTCCGGGCCATATGCGCGCACCGGCACGCCCTGCCAGCGCAGTTCACCGTTTTCTGATTGACCGGGGCGATGTATTATTTTCATCGTTCGCGCCTCGTAATGTTTTGCCTTGTTCACCTGAGCCAGTAATAAAATTGTAGCACATCGCACTTGATGAATTTGTCCTGGTCTCAGTTTACGACAGCAACACCGCCTGCGCATCCGCAGCCGTCTCCGCTTTGAGCAATTCCCGCGCCCGCTGCTGCCAGTAGTCCATAGTTTGAGCATGTAACGCAGCTTTGACCTTGAGCATAGCCGGGGGACTCATGCTCAGTTCTTTGACACCCAGACCGGCCAGCAGGGGGCCGATGCGCGTATCTGCCGCCAGTTCGCCGCACACCGCCACCAGCTTGCCACGCGCCGCGCCCGCTCGCACAATCATGTCGATGCTGCGCCACACCGCCGGTTCCAGCGCGCCAAACATGCTGGTAACGCGGCTATTGGTGCGGTCAGCCGCCATCGTGTATTGGAAGAGGTCGTTGGCTCCGATGCTGAAGAAATCGACGTAGCGCGCCAGCGCATCCGCCATGAGCGCGGCGGCAGGCGTTTCCACCATGATACCAACCTGCGTTTGCGCACAAACGGCTATCCCTTCTTGCGTGAGTTCGCCGTACACCTCGTCATAGACGACGCGCAGGCGGCGCACCTCTTCGACGGTGGCAATCATGGGAAACATGATCGCCAGTTCGATAGAAGCAGTTACGCCTGCTCGCAACAAAGCGCGCAATTGCTGGCGCAGCAATGCTTCGTGTGCCAGGGAAATGCGCGCCCCGCGCAGGCCCAGCGCGGGATTCGCTTCCTGCATAGAGCCAATTAGAGGCTCTAAGGCGGGAAAAGGCTTATCGGCCCCGGCGTCGAGCGTGCGCGCAATAATGGTCTTGCCCGGAGAGGCGCGCTCGCCAAAGGCGCGAAAGAGGGCTACATAACTCTCGTATTGCTCCTGCTCGCCGGGAAAAATATCGCGCCCGCCGAAAAGGAACTCGGTGCGCAACAACCCGATGCCTTCGGCTCCCAGTTCGGCGGCGGAACGCGCGCCATCCACATCCCCAACGTTGGCAAACACCTGGATACGCGCTCCATCCGCCGTCGAGCCGGGTCGGGCGCGCCAGAGCGTCTCGTGTTGCAAGCGGCGGCGCGCGCGTTCTTCCCTCTGTTGCTCCATCGCGGCGCGCAATATGTGCGATTGCCCGGTATCGAGTTGCGTGTAAAACAAACCCTGCGCGCCATCTATGGCGAGTTGTTGGCCGTCCTGCAAGCTTTCCAGCACAAGTGCATCAATGCCGCACACGGCGGGAATCTCCAGCGCGCGAGCGATAATAGCGGCGTGTGTAGTCGGCCCTCCCACAACGGTACAGATGCCGAGAATAAACGCCGGGTCAAAGGTGGCGGTATCCGATGGCGTGAGATCGTAGGCGACAATCAGCACAGGCGTTTTCTGATCAACAGGAGTTGTAGCTGCATGACCTTCACTCTGTAAGTGGCGTAGCACGCGCGCGGCAACATCGCGCACATCGGCAGCGCGGGCAGCCAGCAACTCACTGGCAAGCGCCTCCAGTTGCCGGGCCTGGTTCTCTGCGACCTGCTGAAGAGCAGCCCCGGCAGAAAATAAGTGAGTGGCAATGGTCTCGTTCGTTTCTTCTAAGAAGTCGGGGTCCTGCACTATCAGTTGCTGCGCCTGAAATATAGCGGCTTCATGGCGACCAACCGTTTTTTCCACATGCGTTTGTAGTTCCTGTAGCTCTTGCAGGGCGGCAGTGATAGCTTCTTGCAGCCGTTGCTGTTCTGCCGCAACCTGGTGAGGAGGAATCATTGTATCTATCACCGCAGGACCGGCGGAACGGAAAATACGCGCCGGGCCAATCGCGATCCCTGGCGATATTGGTACTACGCGCGCCGGATGGACTGGCAACACAGATGAACTCACCGCTTCACTCCTCTTCATCAAAGTTTCGACGCGCCAGGTCCGTCAACGCTGCTATCGCCTGTTCAGCGTCTTCTCCTTCGGCTCGCAGGAGGATGGTAGAGCCAACCGTCACCTCCAGTTTCATCACACCCATGATGCTTTTAGCATTGGCGGTTTTACCGCCAAATTGCACCACAATCTTCGACTGGAACTGCGCGGCAGTCTGCACCAGCAATCCCGCGGGGCGGAGATGCAAACCAACTGTATTTGTAATAACGAGACTGGTCTCAACTACTGGCACCTTCGTAGTCCTTCTACTCTCAACTGCGGCTATTGATCTTGGGTAAGGTGTACGCGCTGGCAGCGGCTTCCGCCACTTCTGGCAGGCTATTACCAACCGAGGCTTCGACGGCAGCGATTACAGCGCCCTCGACAAGTGGCGCGGGACTGATCAATACTGCATGGGGCGAAGCCTGTACAAAAACTTCAACCGCCATCTCTGTTGCCATGACAGCGCTTCCCAGATCGAGCAGAACCAGAATACCCTCCGGCCCATCTACCTGGCGCAGCGCGGCGAGAATTTTCTCAACAGACGTTCCCAGGCCACCTTCTGATGCTCCTCCTGCCACCGCGATCGCCACTTTCCCGTGCGCCATCTGCCCCGCCAGTTCCGCAACTCCCTCCGCCAGGCGAGCGCTATGAGAAACGATTACTAAGCCCACCGTCATGAATATGTCTCCTTATTGCGCAGCAACAGAATAAAAAGTACCCTGCATTCGCCGCGCGCGCGCATTCACACCGGCGAACTCGCTTTCTTCACGTGTTCGATTATTCTCTACTTTTATGCGCAGGTATCAGCCAGCGCTTTTAGCATCAGCCAGCTCGACGTTGCGCCAGGATCTTGATGTCCAACGCTGCGTTCGCCTAAATAGCTGGCGCGCCCCTTCGTCGCCAGCAGGGGGATGGTTGCTTTCATGCCCGCTTCTGCGGCATCACTACCGCGCCGCAGCAGTCGCGCCAGACCCGCATTCTGCTGCTCAGCTTCTTTCATGGCAGCAAGGGCGGGGGTCAGCGCGTCAACCATCGTCTTTTCGCCGGGTTGAGCCTTGCCACGCGCCTTGACGCCCTCCAGCGCGGCTTCCAGCATATGCACGACATCGGCTTCATACAGTTCGTGTTTGCCAGAGGTCGCCATACTGGCGCGCAGGAACGCGGTTCCATAGAGCGGACCGCTCGCGCCGCCAACCGTCGAAACCAGCGTTGTCCCGACCGTCTTGAGAATTGAGCCAATATCCATATTCGCTACTGTTGGCAATTTATCAATGACGGCCTTAAAGCCACGATCCATATTGATACCGTGGTCGCCATCACCTATGGGCGAGTCCAGTTGTGTGAGATATTCGCGGTTTTCGTGCAGTACCACCGCAATCCGACGAATCCAGCGCACCGTATCCTCTGGCGTTATTGGCATAGTTTCCTCCACAAAGCGTGGGGTGAACCTCGCGCTCACCCGTAAAGCGTACTCATCTAGCACAGTCAATCGTTGAAAGGTACCCACAGGGCGCGGCGATGTGTAATCACCCCCGCACCCTGATAAGGGCTGGCGTCCCCTACCCGGCTCGATCACATTGTACTATGCGCGGCAAAGCGCTGTAAGAGCCACTTTACAGGCAAACACCCGGTTCACACCCACTTCGCCGTCTACATACCCCAACGCAGGGCAGGAGTATGCACTGGCGCATCCCAGTAGCGGGTCAATTCATCATCGAGCCGCAGCAGGGTAATCGAACATCCGGCCATTTCAAGCGAGGTGATGTAACTGCCAACCAGCGAACGCGCAATCGTGACATCCCTGCTTTTCAAGATTTTGGCAAGTTCACTGGCAACCACGTACAACTCGATCAGAGGTGTGCCACCCATGCCGTTGACGAAGGCCAGCACGCGCTCACCAGCTTTCAGACCGAGGTCTTCAATGATGGGGGTCGCGAGCATTTCGGTGACTTCAGAGGCGTGCGCGAGCTTGACACGGCGGCGTCCCGGCTCGCCATGAATACCGATGCCGATTTCCATCTCGTCATCAGGCAGTTCAAAGGTTGGTTTGCCGGCGGCAGGCACCGTGCAGGAGGTCAGAGCCATACCCATGCTGCGGCCATGGTCGTTGACCTTACGCGCCAGGTCGGCCACATGGGCCAGTGACGCGCCACCTTCGGCCAGGCCACCCACAATCTTTTCCAGCAGCACCGTCACGCCTACGCCGCGCCGACCAGCCGTATAGAGGCTATCCTGCACAGCCACATCATCGTTGGTCACGATGCTGGCAACCTGGATACCCTCGGCCTCGGCCAACTCAGCCGCCATTTCAAAGTTCAGCACGTCGCCGGTGTAGTTTTTCACGATGTGCAAGACACCCGCGCCGCCATCGACGGCCTTCGTCGCGGCCAACATCTGGTCTGGTACAGGCGAGGTGAACACCGCGCCTGGGCAGGCCGCGTCAAGCATCCCATACCCGACAAAACCGCCATGCATCGGCTCGTGGCCGCTGCCGCCGCCGGAGATTAGCCCCACCTTGCCGCGCACCGGAGCATCGGCACGCACAATGATCTGATTATCGGCGTCAACGCGCACCACGCGCAGTAGTTCAGGATGCAAGGCTTGCATACCCGCCAGCGCATCCGATACCACACTCTCAGGGCTGTTAATGAGTTTTTTCATCTTTTGCCTGTCTCCTTCTTGAAAGGAATGATCACTTTTTTCCGAGGTTACACACTAAGCAGACTAACGGTGTTGCTCGACTGCTGATTCGGAAATGCCGCCAATCGCCGCGCTGCCCGTAGTGCGAGCGCGCTGCAAGAAGTCATAGGTAAGCACGCCCAGCGTCCCACCCAGCAGTGGCCCAACGAGATAGACGATCATATGAGAAAGGTCGTATGTGCCGCCGAGTAGCACCTGCAGGAGAGCCGGGCCAAAGGCGCGCGCCGGGTTGAGCGCGACGTTCGTGATGGGGCCAAAGGCGAATATCTCACCGGCAACCATCAGACCAATGATAAGGCCTGCCCAACCGGCGGGCGCGCGACCATCCACAGCCGTACCCATGATGACCAGCAGCAGGAAGAACGTGCCTATGGTCTCCATTAAGATGGCAACAAGCCAGCCGCCGCCCGTGCCGTACAGGCTAATCGCTCCACCGAAGTCTGTCGGACCCAGGCCAGTCGTGGCAGCCTTCGTCCAACCAAAGCTGACCGCAATAACGAGCGCGCCCAGAATGCCGCCAATAATCTGCGCAACCCAGTATACCGCTGCCTCACTCCAACTAATGCGCCGCGTAACTGCGAAGGCAAAGGTGACCGCAGGATTGATGTGACATCCAGAGATGTGACCGATGGTGTATACCATCGCGGCGATAGCAAAAGCGAATGCCAGGGCAATCATGCCGAGGTCGGCCATCGAGAAGGCCAGTGCAGGCTTTGCGCCATTGAGAAGAAACACTGCCGCTGTAATTGAACCCGCGCCGATCCATGTAAGGAAAGAGGTTCCTAACATTTCGGCCAAAAACTTCTGACCTGTTGTTGGTGTCCTATCCATAGTATTGTTGTCTACCGAAAGTGGCAGACACCCTCCTTTCGAGTCGCGTAAGTAACATTCGACGGATACTGTAAAAGAAGCTGATGATAAATAACCGCGCCTGCGCACCTCCTTTCTTTGCCTGACCCAGTATCAACTCTCATTTGTGGTTCCTTCTTTACTATGTGCAATATTCATGCCAATAGAGGAATATGACAGATTAGAAGATAGGGGAGAAGGATGCTTATGCAGCACAGGAAGGGCGTTCGCGAGGCTTTTTTAATTGGAAATACATTGTATGAAGTGGTGCATCGAGGAGGCTTCCCTATCCTGTAGCTCTTATGAAAGACGTTTCAAGTTTGCAACGCTGTTACATGGTGTTGCAAACTTGAAACGTCAGCGTTACAAAGTTGTAACGTGCAGCATCTATCCGTATGCCGAAAGATTAGTGGTGACTAAAATCGGGAATGTGCCCGCGTCCTGATGAATTTTTCCGACCAAAAGCCGGTTTTGTCATCCTGAGCGCAGCGAAGGATCTCGTGCCTGGCCAGGCAGACCCTTCGCTGCGCTCAGGGTGACACGACATGACCGATGGTGGGTGGGAAAATTCATCAGAATATGGTTACCTGGCTACGTCAGACCATATTTCGCCATCTTGCGCCACAGGGTTGTGCGGCTGATGCCGAGTAGAGAGGCAGCGCGAGACACCTGCCCATCGCTGGTTTGCAACGCCTGTATAATCGCCTGCGTTTCGGCCTGATGGCTCTGCGCTTTCAATGCCACCGGCGTATCCACACCGTTTGCGAGCGGTAAATGTGTCTGCTGGCGTATCTCGTTCACAGCGGGGTACTGCGCGGGCACAAGAACAGCCTCAACACGTCCGGCGCTTTGTCGCAACTCGAAGGGCAGGTCTTCAACGATGATGGTCGATTGCGGCATCAGATAGGTGGCGCGTTCCAGCGTATTTTCCAGTTCGCGGATGTTGCCCGGCCACGCGTAGGACCGAATGGCCGCCATTGCATCTGGATGTATCGTCAGAGTGCGCCCCATCACGCGGCTTTGACGCTGTAAGAAATGTTGCGTCAGCAAGGGGAGATCATCGACGCGATCGCGTAGCGGGGGAATGGAAATGGTCAATACATGCAAGCGGTAGAACAGGTCGGCGCGAAAGTTGCCGCGCCGCGCTTCCTCGCGCAAATCTCTATGCGTCGCGGCAATGATGCGCACATCAACCGGAATGACACGCTGCCCGCCGATGCGCACGATGGTATGGGTTTCGATGGCGCGCAGCAGGGCAGTTTGCAGGTCAAGCGGCATGTCGCCAATTTCATCAAGGAACAAGGTGCCACCATGCGCCTGCTCAAATTTGCCCGAACGTCCCTGGCGGTCCGCGCCCGTGAATGAGCCGCCCTCGTACCCGAACAACTCCGTATTGATAAGTTCGCGCGGGATGGCTGCGCAGTTGACGGCTACGAATGGCCCATCAGCGCGAGCGCTGCTTGTGTGGATACTTTGCGCGAAAATCTCCTTGCCGGTGCCAGTTTCGCCGTGCAAGAGAACAGTGGAGTTACTGGTAGCAGCCAGGCGCGCCAGGCGCATGGCTTCTTTCAAGGCAGGACTCTCGCCTACGACATTCGCGAAGGTCAGGCGCGCCCGCGCGCCTGTCATGCGGTTGACCAGCTTTTGCACGCGCTCGATGCTGCGCAAGATCATCACAAAGCCATCCGCTGTCATTGGCTCCGCAATTACCAGGCCGCTTGAACCGACAATATCTTCTAAACCCGTTTCAAGGCGATTACTGGAGATCGCTTTGAGCGAGCAGAGGCAGGTCACGCGCCCATGCGATGTATCGAAAACGAGTTCTTCGTCCGCAAGTTGTTGCTGATGCAGAATCGCTTGCGCCAGGGCAGTTGGCAGTGGTAGCACATCACTGAGGCGTCGCCCCGTCACTCGCGCAGGCGACAGGCCAAGCATGGTACCGGCGGGGGCATTCATTTGAGAAATAACGCCATCGCGCCGCAAAAGAAGAATGCCCTCCGGCAGCGTTTGCAAGATAGTCTTCAGTTCTGATAACAGGTCATTGGCGTTGCCCAGCCACACCTGCATCTGCAACTGGTTGCTGACGGCCTGCGCCGCCGCAGTAATCATACCCAGCGTGTGCGGGTGACTATCTTCGTGTCTGCCAACTACTCCCAGCACGCCCACCACGCGCCCCAGCAGATCATGCACAGGCGCGGCAGAGGTATAAAATGGGTGCAGAGCGGCGCGATAATGCATCGCGCCCTCAAGTTGTATGGGAAAAGACTCCTGCAGGGCTAATGTCAACGCATTTGAACCCTGACGATCTTCGTGCCAGGACGCGCCAACGCGCAAACCGAGATGTTCCAATTCGACTCCAAAATCCGCATCGCCGAAACAGTCTACGATACGCGCCCCGTCATCCGTAAATACCACTATGCAGGCCGTTCCTTCGATGAACTGGTGCATGTCTTCCATCGCGGGCCGCACAAGAGTAAGCAGTTGCCGCGAAATACCCGGCGGAACTGGCTCAGTCATTTCTTCGCGAGTTGTATCGCCATACGGGTCAAGGCCAAGCGTTGCACAGCGTTTCCACGATTGGATGAGCGCAGGAGGAAGCGCCCCATCCTGCATCACCCCGTGCAGCACAAATTGCTTCCAGACAGACCAGTAATCACGCATCCGAATCTGCACGCTCTTGACCTCTCGCTCCATGGTAATCCATCCCGTGGAACAACCACACGTGGTAGTATACCACGTCAATTTGCAGGAACGCTTGTGTCCACTCTTATACCAGGGTTATATGCAAGTCGAGTCAGAAAGCGAGAGCATGGCGACCGCAAGGGTCGCCATGCCCAGGTTGACTTCGATGCTGCTGTTTCAATGAATCTGCGAAGTCTGCGATGAACGGCGGTTGTACCAGAACGCCCATGTTCTGAATAAAAGAACGCCTGCCGCGAGTAAAAACAGAACGGTTTCAACTCCCAGCACATCGGCAATCACGCCGAGAAAGAGCAATACAGGAATAGAGCCAGCATTATAGAGCATCGACTGGAAGGAAAATATACGTCCTCGCTCTTCCTCTGGCGCGTGTTCCTGCATCCTGGTCTGCGCGGGAATATTCACCATGTCAAGCGCCACACCGATAAAAAATATGATTACGCCTACAAAAACAAGAATTCCTACAGCAGGGAGAGCCAGCCGTGTCAAAATAGAGCGGCCTACCGGAATGAGTATCAACCCGGCAGTGGTTCCGATGCTGCCTGCGGCGATAGTACGGTTAATACCTAACCACCGCGTAAGAGCAGGCATAAATAAGCCACCAAGCACCAGGCCAATACCGGCAGGCGCTAAAATAGCAGGCAGGAGTTGCACAGACAGACGTAAAACATTGACAACAAATGGCCCCGCCAGCTCACCAATTACCAGCAATAAGATACTGACCCCTGAAACTTGCAGCAACGCCAGGTACAACTGTTTATCTTTCCTCACATATGTCCATGTTTCTCCAACACCTTCCCGCACAATTTTCAATGTCTGTCTCCCGAACAACTCCGACAATTGAGGCTGTGCTCTTTGCTGTCGTAAAGCGCGAGCAGGAATCGCCAGGATCAATAATGTACAAACAAGGTAGATAACAGCTACAATAGCGAAGAGTATGTCAAAGGAGATAACTTGCACGCGAATTACGCCCAGTGAAACGTCAAACGCCGGAAAGAGCGCCGTGACAAGCCCACCAAGTACCAGGAAGCCCAGCGCCTGCGCGATAGTGAGCGTAATATTGAATAATGAGAGAGCGGACACCAGGTCTTCCCTGTCCACGAGCAAGGGAATGGCTGATGCTTCAGCAGGAGTAAAGAACTGGCTAATCAGTGAAATAACGAATGCCACAAAATACAGCCAGACGATTGTGTGCGGATTCAACAGGAGCGCAAACACCATAAGGCCCATTGCAATAGCGCGTAATATGTTACTTGCCCACAATACCAACCGCTTGTCCAGGTAATCGACATAGACACCTGCCAGCAAACTAAACGGAACCGCCGGTAGCGTAAACGAGACGATAGCCAGGCCAACCAGCGCCGTCGAATGAGTAATCGCGGTCACAAGGGCGATAATGCCATAATTGGCCGCGTTAAAAACCATCTGAGAGAGAAGTTGCGCCAGCCAGAGCAGCAGAAACGAGCGATTCTTCAGCACGCGCCGAAACGACCCCTTTGGCTTGCCCTCCTGTAACGATGATGGTGGAATGGGGGTATTTTCGTTTTGTTGATCTGTCTTCATTCAATTCCCTCTGTTTGTATGTGCTCTATCTAAGCTGATGTGATGACAGAAATTTCTTGAGCATACCACGTATTCAGGTAGGTAGAAAATGATAACACCAGATGACCTGGCATGAAACTTCACACACTATAAACACGCATAGCCGCACAGGTTTGTAACGCTATAAACCAGATTATAGCAGAGCATGAAAATCGACTGACATCCTCTAGACCATCCTACCGCCCTGCAATGCTTCACCGCCTTTCAAGTCTCAGCGCTGCCGCGCATTACAGGTGACGGTCATCAATGCGCCCATCTTTGGCGGTCAATGGGAACTCGCGCTACCCAACGTCAGCATCAATGACCGCCTGCTTGATATCGTAGTGATTGAGGAATTCGAGTTCAGGAGACTTAACTCGGTCCTCATGCGTCTCTTTGGCGCGCACGCACAGGACGATGCTTCCACTACCGTTGAATTGGGCGAACATGTATCCACATTGGAACATCATCCCGCCAATCTGACAACTATTCCGGGACTCCACCACCTGCAAGCAGAAGGCGTACTTATTTCGACAAACGCTGACCCACGCGATGTGACGCTGGATGGTGAAGTGCGTGGACAGACGCCGGTGTATGTCCATGTTGCGAACGAGCGGCTGCGAGTGATGGGGCCAGCACGGGAAAAAAGCGCTGGATAATCCAGAAGCCAATCTCAACCGCCGGGCCAACGCCAAAGGCGAAAATGAGCGTACCAACACCAACCGTTCCACCCAGAAAGAAACCAAAGGCCAACGCGCTGAGCTCGATTGCGCCCCGTACAATGGCGATACGTATACCGGTCAGCACATTCAAACGCAGCATCAACCCGTCACGCGGACCGGCTCCCAGGCGCGGTGATATATAGAAAGCCGTTCCCAGGCCCATCAACAAAACACCCAGGACATCGGCTGCCAGTCGCACCACCAGCGGCGCGGTACCCAGGTCTGGCAGCCAGCCTATCCGCAAATGTATATCGATAAAGAAGCCGATCAGCAGCATATTGAGAACGGTGCCCACGCCCGGACGCACGCGCAAACACAAACCGACCAGGATAATCACTCCTCCCACCACGATGCTGGCCTGCCCAAAAGAAAGCGGCGTATGCAAACTCACTCCTTTGTGCAAAACATCCCACGGCCCCAGGCCCATATCCGAGCGATACGTAAAGACAATTCCAACCGAACAGAGAAACAGGCCCCACATTAAAATGATGAGCCGGCGCGTATACGCCAGCGTTGTACTGAAAAACGTTGCAGGTGCTTGCATGACAGATAAATCCTTGCGTGAAACAGCGAAACAAACCTTGCCTCGACTATAGTGTATAAAATACACATAGCAGTGACAACAGCCAAAGCAAGCCGCAAATACCCAACCAATGGATACAGAGGGCGGCGCAAGCGTCCCACCGCTCTCTCTGCTGTCACCCTGAGCGCAGCGAAGGGTCTGATGGCCCGACACCGTGATCCTTCGCTACGCTCAGGATGACAGGCCTGGGTGGTAGTAGCTACCCAAACGGTCGCCCTGCTCTCTCTGGCTTCACACACTCCGCAAAACAAGAGCGCGCACCTCTTGCCCCCAACCTGAACTCGTGATAGCATACACTTACAATAACAAACACCATCAATTCAGAGGAATGTCCCTATGCGCACCACAACCCGCTTGCGCCAGTTGCTGGCTGGCCCGCATCTGCTTGTCGCACCCGGCGCGTTTGATGCGTTGAGCGCGCGTTTGATCGCCCAGGCCGGATTTCCTGCTGTCTATATGACGGGGTTTGGCACGGCGGCCAGTGTGCTTGGTCAGCCTGATGTGGGATTGTTGACGATGAGCGAGATGGTCGCTCGCGCTTCCGCGCTTGCCTCAGTTGTAGGTGACTTGCCCCTCATCGCCGATGCCGATACCGGCTATGGCAATCCCATTAACGTGCGGCGCACCATCCGCGAGTACGAACGTGCCGGAGTCGCGGGCCTGCATATCGAAGACCAGGTCTGGCCCAAGAAGTGCGGCCATATGGAGGGCAAGCAAGTCATTCCCATGCACGAAATGGCGCAGAAAGTGCGCGCCGCCGTCGATGCTCGTCAAGACCCCGATTTCGTGATTATCGCGCGCACCGATGCCAACGCGGTTAGCGGTCTGGAGGATGCGCTGCGCCGGGGTCGCGCCTACCGGGATGCTGGCGCGGATGTGATTTTTATCGAAGCCCCACGCTCAATCGAAGAATTGCAAGCCATCGCGCAGGCTTTCACCGGTACGCCGCTGCTCTTCAACTGGGCCGAAAGCGGCAAGACACCGCTCTTGCCCCTGCACGAGATACACAGGCTGGGCTTCAAACTCGTCATCTTCCCCGTGAGCCTGCTGTTTGCCGCCACGCACGCCATGCTCGCCTTGCTGGAAGTCCTCAAGCTGGGCGAGACGCCAGCGTCCTTTAGCTCGAGTATGGTGACATTCTCGCAGTTCACGCAGCATATCGGTCTCCCTGAGATTCAGGATTTGGAACGTCGTTATGGAGTCAACCCGCCAACGGTTGACCGCTAGAAAAAGGAGTATTTCTATGGCAGAAAACACCTTCGCCAAAGCCAGTATCACCATCGAAGCGGCTCAGCGCATGATCGCTGCCGCCGAAGCCAAAGCGCGCGAGATGGGCCGCCCCATGTGCATCGCCATCGTGGACGGCGACGGCACGCTCAAAGCCTACAGTCGCATGGACGGCGCGCCCCTGCTGAGCGTGCAGTTATCCCAGGACAAAGCCTACACCGCCATCAGCTTCGGCATGGCCACCCACGAATGGCACGAATTCGTCAAAGATGATCCGCCCCTGCGCGACGGCATCATCAAAACCGACCGCCTGATTGTCTTCGGCGGCGGCTATCCAATCATGGCCGCTGGGCAGATGGTCGGCGGCATCGGCGTGAGCGGCGGTCATTATACACACGACATGGAAGTAGCTCAAGCGGGGTTGGCGGGGCTGTAATCCAGAAGTTGTGAGCGAGAGAAAAGCGGGCTGGCAGTGGCAACGCGCGCGTTGCCACTGCCAGCCCGCTTTTCTCTCGCTCACAACTTCTACTTCTTCAGTTCCGCCACCTTCTTCTCTACATCAATGCCCATCAGCTTTGCCAGGTTGCCGCCGAGAATCTTCTTCTTGGCCTGCGTGGTCAGTTGGGGATAACCGTAGCCTGTTACCAGGTCTTCGGGCAGCTCGAATTTCCAGAAGGCGTCGAGCGCCCAGCGCGGGTGCCAGATGGGTGTTTCGCCGCCATAGAGGATTTTGTCTTCACCGCACCAGAACATCAGTTTTCCCATGTTTTCAGCAAATTGCCGGGGAGCGCGCACGACGAAATTCAGGGTGGCGGCTATCGAGGCATACAGGTTGGGGTAGCGCACCAGTTGCCAGCAAATCTCGTCAATAAAGGGCAGGCCGACGTGGAAGATGATGAAGTTAATGTCGGGGAAGTTGGCTGCCGCCCCGTCCATATCCCACGCCTGCGTATGCTCGATGGGCTGCGGGCCAAGCGGCACGCCCTTATGCACGCCGATGGTATGCACTCCCAGTTCGAGCGCCTTCTCAAAGGCGGGGTAGGCTACACGCGGATCATCCATGCGCCAGGGGAACGGCTCGCCGTAGTCGTAGCGCACATTGTAGAACTTGAAGGCTTTCGCGCCAAATTCCTTCACCTGGCGTTCCATCAGGTCGAGCGCTTTCTTGCCCTCTAATGGATTGACCGAACCCCAGAAGATGGCGCGGTCGGGATATTTCTGCGCCATGGCAGCGCACTTCTCCCACTGCGACAGGCCATCGTAGAAAAGATCGGTGAGCGGCAAGGGCTGCGCGACGATCATATCGGTGCCCGATTCCTCGAAGACCATCTGCGCGATCTCGTCAATACTCCATTCGCGCAAGAACTCTTCGGGACTGAGCAAACGCTCGCCCGGCGGGGTCAGTACCTGGTGGAAGGCGTACAGGTGGTTAATGAACATCTGGCCCGGCTTGCCGAAAGCGTTTTTCATGTCAAAGTTGAAGACGTGACAGACACAGTCAAATACAAAGGCGTCATTGTCCAGCATGTTGTACTCCTCTCGTATATTTCAGGATATCGACGACTGCGAGGCTTGTGCCTCTTTCGCTTCACGTTCAAGGCGGCGTTGGCGCAATGGCAACAAGTGCGCCATTGGCAGGGTGAGTTTCTGGCGCGCACTTTCACTCATTCGTTCGGGCGTCCAGACCGTATTCCAGACGATTTCGGTGTCCACTTCACCGACACCCTCGATAGCGCGCACATTTTGATCGATCATCTGTAACAGGTGCGTTGAGAAAGGACACCAGCCGGAGGTTAGCAGCAATTCAACGCGCACATCATGCCCGTTCTCGGCTACTTTCACTCCTTGAATCAGCCCTAGCTCAACCACGCTGACAGCACGTTCCTTGCAGCAGGGGTCATAGCAGGTTTGCAAGACCTCCATCACTTGCTCAGAATGAACACGGGGTTTCTCACGCTCAGGCAAAGAGATTCTCCTTTCCTTGAGGAATGCATCGAGGAATAAATCTAAGAGGGACAGCTTATGAAGATACGATATAACAGGCCAACGAAGTATGCAAAGAGCATAAATATCCTACAAAACCAAGTATAATCAGCATTGTTGCAAAGCACAAGACCATGATTTCTATAAGCGCGTAATAGCTTTTGTTTCCTAAGTCTGACACAGATACATAAACAGATACCCCGAAAGCAGACTATTTGTAACTGGCAACCTGTTTTCGGGGTATCTGTTTTTTCTAATGCGCTCGCCTGTATTCAGGCATGGTGGGTGCGGGGAGCTAAGGCCCAGAAGATCATCGCGATAAACGCAAAGAACAAGAGCACTAGCAAACCAATGAGGCTATCGATCAAGTCTGACAAATCCCACTGGAAGATGGCAGCGAAAATAAAGACCAGTATTAACAAGGCTCCCAGGACAGGAAAAATTAACAGGGCGTTCATGCGAGAACCTGGCGTAGCTGGACGAGGTTCGTTTATCACATATTCCAGATCGGTATCAAGTGGCTCCATACAAAACCTTTCTACATCACAGGCGCAACGACATCATCACGCCTCGTTCTCTCTTTTTGCGTACTCAAAGCTAAGGTTGACGACAATAGCTTCGCGTTTCTGTCGCTTTCTAGAACTATTATAGCGGCTCAACGCATTGAACGCAATCGCTTGCTTTTCAGATTTCAGAGCAAAAAAAAGCGGCCCGCTATGGCCTTATGCGACAGAGGTGCGTATCGACGCTACCCAGTTACCGGTATCGTTGGCTGCTAAGGAGGCTGGCAAACCGGATGAGAGGAGATGTGGCAGCGAGCGAGAATTATCGAAATAGCGGCGCAACTCGTAAACGCTCAACTGGTAGGTCTCTCCATCGAGGGTCGCCCCGATAGTGCCTTCGGCGATTGCGCTACAGAGATCAGCAAAGGTTGGAGTATGGTTGGACACGAGTCACCTCCCTACAAAATACTGGTACACTCAACGGTATCGGTACGTTGGCGATAAACTGTATGGTTCGTGTTTGCCATTTATACGAATGTTAGCCCCGGTAAGTTTCATTATGCAAGCCTCTGCAAAAGAGAACACTGAAACTCAGCCAAATATTCCATTCGCTCTCTTACCCGGATGCGTCTGCCTCCTCCCCGTCTTGCTTATTACTATTATCTAACAAACCGGGGATGGGGTCAATATGCATAGTGTGCCGAATCAGGTCAATTTGTTTAATGACATCTTTGATGGCCGGAATAAGCTGCTGTGCGCCACTCTCTGTTTTAACGACGTAGACATCGTTGCTCCCGGTCTCGATGATATCAATGATGGTTCCCAATGCCGTATCGTCGAGGGTAAGGACGCGCAACCCGATAATATCATGTTGATAGTATGAATCGGGCGGCAGTTTTGCCAGCCTGCTTAGAGGAATACACAGATCGGCGTTGCGCAGCTTTTCAGCGCTGGTCGCATCATCGAAGCCTTTTAATTTCAAGAGGATCATCTCACCTTTATACGGGCGCACAGCCTCAATGACGTGGAGAACACGTGAATCGCCAACGTGAACGGCAGCGAGTTCCGCAAAACGGTTGGGTATATCGGTTAGCGTGCGAACTTTGAGTTCGCCTCTTAATCCAAAAAGGGCTACCACTTTCCCGATAGTAGCCCATTCAGTATTACTTTGCTTCGGCACTACTTCACCGTCTAACGCATAAAAGACAGGACGAGCGCAAAATATCCACGCTCATGCACCACGTCTAGAGAATTTCAAGCGATGTATGCCGCCCCTCGCGCGTGCCACCCGCGCGCAGTAAAGCGCGCATGGCTCGAGCTACACGTCCCTGGCGACCAATCACCTTCCCGTAATCGTCGGGAGCAACATGCAGTTCCAACACCAGGGCATTGCGATCATTGCGCACTTCGCGCACCTGCACCGCCGTAGGGTCGTCAACCAGCGACTTTGCGATATACTCAACGAGTCTGCGCATGTTCTATCCCCCGGTTATTCTTCGGTCTGCGTCTTCTCGGCAGCCTTGCTCTGCTCGAAACGCGCCAGGATGCCTGAGCGTTTGAGCAGCGATGTAACGGAATCAGTGGGCTGCGCGCCCTCTTTCAGCCAGCTCAGGGCCTTTTCCGCGTCGATCTGGATGGCGGATGGCTCAACCCGAGGGTTATACCAGCCGAGATTTTCGATAATGCGACCATCGCGTGGCGAACGGGAATCGGCCACGACGACGCGATAGCTGGGGGCTTTTTTCTTCCCCACACGTTTCAAACGAATTTTAACAGTCATGCGTTTATTCTCTCACCTTTTCCCCCTGGGTCTTGCTCTTTGTCCCAATGCGGGGGTCTGTAATTTGCAAGCGCCGCATCCCATCGCAGCGCGAAAAGCGTTCGTTCCTGAACTACGGCACGCCTAGAATAGCACGCCGCGGCCAAATTGTCAATTAAATAGGAGCCGGATTTCTGGTGGTAAGATAGTCAACAATACAAAGAATAATAGCAATGAGAGGAAAAACAGCGCAGCAATGATACAGAGTACAGCTACCGAACTCTTACAGCGTATTGAACAACGTGTAGCCAATGTGGGGATCATCGGCCTGGGTTACGTGGGCCTACCCCTGGCAGTCGAATTCGCGCGCGGCGGCTTTCGCGTGCTGGGTTTCGATATCGATCAGGCTCGCGTTGACGCGCTGAACAGGGGCGTCTGTCATACCGGCGATGTGGATGATCGAGTATTTCAGCAGGCTCTGGCAACGCGGTTAGAGGTGACGAACAATTTTGATCGCTTATCCGAAGCGGACGTGATAATCATCTGCGTGCCAACGCCCCTGGACAACAACAAAGAGCCGGATATTTCGCATATCATGAGCGCGGCAGAGCAGATCGCGTGCTGCCTGCGCCGGGGGCAGTTTATTCTACTTGAAAGCACAACTTTTCCTGGCACAACCGGGGAACTCCTGCTGCCGCTTTTCGAGCGGCGGGGGCTACATGTGGGCAGTGACTACTGGCTGGCATTTTCGCCCGAACGCATCGATCCCGGCAACAAACGTTTCACAATGCGCTCCATACCGCGTGTAGTGGGCGGCGTGACCGCCCATTGTACGCGACTAGCCACCGCCCTCTACTCCACGATAGTGGAAAAAGTGGTGCCGGTCAGTTCGCCTGCAGCCGCCGAACTGGTCAAGTTGCTCGAAAACACCTATCGCGCCGTCAATATCGGGCTTGCTAACGAGTTCGCGCAGGTGGCTGATATTTTGCGCGTCGATATCTGGGAAGTGATCGACGCGGCAGCCACCAAGCCTTACGGATTCACGCCTTTCTATCCCGGCCCAGGGCCGGGCGGTCATTGCATCCCCATTGACCCCCTCTACCTCTCGTGGAAATTGCGCTCGCTGCGCTACCGCGCCCGTTTCATCGAGCTGGCCTGCGAGATCAACCAGGAAATGCCCGAATTTGTGGTAGACCTGGTGGCACGCGCCCTCAACGAACACGGTAAATGCCTGAACGGATCGTATATCCTGGCATTGGGGGCTACCTATAAGCGCGACACCTGCGATATACGCGAATCGCCCGCGCTGGACGTGATGCGCCTCCTGCTACAACGCCGCGCGCGCCTGGCTTATGTCGATCAATACATTCCCAGTCTGAAACTGAACGACATCACCTATCACACGAAAATGCTTACAGGAGAAACACTGCGAGAAGCGGACTGCGTGCTGATCCTCACCGATCATTCCGACGTGGATTACGCCCAGGTGGCGCAGGAAGCGCGGCTGGTTGTCGATACGCGCAACGCTACCGGCTCGCTGCCACAGGCTCCGCATGTCTGGCGTATGTCGCGGCCATGCGCCCGCGGGCAAACACAAAGAGGAGCGGCCTGATGTTCTTCACCCTCAACTACCACATCATCAACCGCGCCATCTGTGACAAGATAGCCATTTCTGAAGAAGCTTTTGAGCAACAGCTTGCGTATCTACGCGAACACGGCTATACCTCACTCTCGCTGGCGCAGGCTATCGCGGATATCGATGGCACGCAGAAAGCGCCGTCGCGTTCGATACTGCTGACTTTTGATGATGGCTATGCTGACACTGCGCACGTGGCTCTACCACTTTTGCAAGCGTATGGCATGCGTGCTGCGCTATTTGTCATTACGGGCTATATCGGCCAGAGCAATCGCTGGAATACCAGAGCCTGCTACGACGCGCAGCATATGAACTGGAACGACCTGCGCCACTGGCACGCAAGTGGCGGCGATATAGGGGGACATAGCCACCTGCACTACTGCATGACTCGTCTTGGCTACGATGAACTGCAAGAAACGGTGAGACGAAACAAACGCCTGATCGAAAAAGAGACAGGCGTCTCGCCGCGCGCCTTCGCCTATCCCTACGGGCGCTTTAATCAGGCCGTTATCGATGTGGTACGCCAGCAGTACGAACTTGCCTTCGCGACGGACGACGGTCAATGGAATACCAACGCTAATCGCTATGCTATCAATCGACTGACCGTTTCCCCCACGTGGACTATCGAGACCTTCGCACGACAGCTTCAGTTTAGGTACCTGCATGTTCACACTTTAGAAAGCGCAAACTGACCATGCTTTTAACGCGCAAACTCTTCCTTCAATTCGTCGCGGTACTCTTTCAGCAATTTCCTGACCTTCGGGTCGATCACAGCCATGCAGTAGGGCTGGTAGCTGTTCCTGTCGTAATACTCCTGGTGATAGTCCTCTGCGGGATAGAAGTTGGTGAACGGCTCAATTTCCGTCACAACAGGCTTGCGGTAGGCGCCTGATGTGTCTATGGCTTCTTTCGATGCCAGGGCTATACGTTTTTGTTCGTCGCCCTGGTAGTAAATTCCCGAACGATACTGGGTACCGACATCATTGCCCTGGCGGTTCAACGTGGTAGGATCATGCACATGCCAGAAAATTTCCAGCAGTCGGTCATAGGAGATGACCGACGGGTCGAATGTGACCTGCACAGCCTCAGCCGCCCCGGTTCTCCCCGAACAGACGGCTTCATACGAAGGATTGGCTACTTTCGACGACGCATAGCCTGAGACAACAGACGACACGCCCCTGAGCCTGCTAAAAATCGCCTCTGTACACCAGAAACATCCAGTTGCCAGCGTTGCAGTTTCATACTGAGCCATACCTTACCTCACTTGTCCTCATTGGCGTTGGCCGGCTGGAAAGCCAGCGACGCGGAATTGATGCAGTAGCGCAAACCAGTGGTCTCTCTGGGGCCATCCTCAAACACATGGCCGAGATGCGAGCCACAATTTTTACAGGTG